>Ga0307509_10008470_pt1 | contig 13096 bp, 12 predicted proteins | sample 10_EM_MG_FD_202245 | JGI IMG/M metagenome (GOLD analysis project Ga0307509, IMG submission 202245) | Populus trichocarpa ectomycorrhiza microbial communities from riparian zone in the Pacific Northwest, United States - 10_EM | ecosystem: Host-associated > Plants > Roots > Unclassified | place...
TTTGAACCGCGCCCGGGAGGGTTGGCCAGAAATGGAGGTTCCTCCGGCGGGAACCCTTCCAATTGAGGAATGGCATGTCCCTTTCACGTTGACAGAACATACACCATTATACCTCTAATACATCGACTGAGGCAAAGGCGCGGAGGGAAAATTCCACGGTTATAGCAGGGTGCGCCTTTTGTAGCTTTCAAGAATGGTATTCACTCGTTGACGTTGCGGCTTATTGGATCTGGCTAGGCAGTCCTTCAAACCCGAACTGTAGAAGCCATTCTCGCTGGTCGACCTCTTGGACACTTCTTTTCTATACAAGTCAGGATCGACATTTTCCCAAGGAAGGGCAAAGGCCATACCTTTCTCGTCAGAAAACTCCCCTTGGACTCCATGTCCCATTACGCAGGGCAACTCCTCCAGCGTTCTTTGCAGTGAACACTGTCCAAACTCGACAGCAATCCATTATCACCCAGGCAGCAGATACTTCGACTCTGCATCTTCAAAGTCTAACGGACACAGAAGACGATCAGATGTGCGTCACCTGGAGGATCCATCTCTCTCGATGGCGAGTCTCTGGAATGAATATGTCATGACATGAACCCCAAAATGTTACGTGGGGAATCCGACTGCACACTCCGATAATTTTAGGGCCCCCAAGATATGTTCTTCAATCGCAACCACCCACATATTGCGTGTTTCCTTGGACAAGCCCTTCGGGTGTTACCGTTACATGTAACGGTCACGCATGGAATGCATTTTCGAGGACATCCAAGCAAGAGGAACACTACTGAAAGGATTTTAGTAAAAGAGGCAATTGGTATGGGGTGGGAGTATATTCCTTACCACCTCTTGTTCTATTTTGTCCCAAAAATCCAAAAGCTGGGGCCTTTGTCAGAGTCCGTCGCGGAAGATGACTTTTTGCCGTCGTCCAAAATGAAGGGATCCTCAAAGGCGGTCGTCTATGACACGAAGACCAACCAAGATTGACAAAAAGTAGACCTTTTCCCAAGAGGATTCTTTTCTGACCACCTGCGTGACGTGAAGATACTTCCGGCGACTCAGATCCTCACAACAATCCTCGAGCGCCAAATCGTTCGTATATGTGGACCATACCGGAGTTGAAAGGGTCTGGGTAATAGAGAGCGTGGCCGACTCCCTCCTTGAACTGGATAAAAAGACCCGTTCGAAATCGGGCGATTCTGGAGGGGCAGCTGTGTTCGGCCCAGGTTGCGCAATCCTGACATCAACAGCAGGAGCTAGCGGGAATCAAGATAGGAAGGTCCTCGTTCTATCTGTCCAGAAATTAGGAATGCCCACTGAATTTAACAAAGGTGAGTCCTGTACTCACCTTGTGTGGCGACTTCGTCCGACAATTCTCTCCCTTTCTCTTCTCCAATTTTCCCCAACCGCATTCCTGCCTTCAGATACTCGCCATTCTATTCTGGAAGCTCATGGCTAGCGAAACGCCGACGCAATTTTTGTTGAAACGACGTTAGTGGGCCAACCGTCCTTCGCAGGCGAGGTATGGGAGGTCCCAGCGGACAAACGTCACTCCGCAACTAATATTCTGGGTCCCGACGCTTTCCACATGGGTAAGAGAGTGTTCTTCGTTGAGGTTTTGTCGGGCTGATTTAAGGGCGATGAACAGGATGAATATTCGTTGTGGAGAGGAGGACAAACAATGGGCCACAGCGGTGATTCAAATTCAGACTCTGGTGAACCTCCAATTTCAATTCAAATACTTATATCCCTTCTTCTGAACCTTATTCCTCCTACCTTCCCATTTACCAGTCGAATAATCACCCATTTCTTTGTGCCGGTAAATTCGTACATTGATTTTTGAAGACCCGCATAATATCGACCCCCACTCAAATTCAAACCAGGGGAAAAAAGCACCGAATGACCAAGTCTTGAGCACGCCACGTATGAGCAAAAATGCCTCTACCTCGCAATAACTATTTTTCTATTTTTCTACGAGCGGACTCGACATATTGGCTGCATATTTCTCGAGGCTCGATTTTACCTAACCGATGAATTAGTCCTCACATAGGTATTTCATCGATTCACAGAAACAACACGAACTTTCCTCTGAAAACTTATGCAGTATCAGGCCATTGGGAGCATTGAAAAAGGTTACCATATCACCAGCGATTACCTGCGCGTTGACCAACTCTATATCACCCCATTTTCGTTATGCTGACGCGGGGCTGTACCATGGTTATTCTTGCATGCGTACACTAGAGGATGATCCTGTCTTCTATAATTATGATTGACCATTGCCTTAAACCAACGTCCGACCTGTACTTGCCAAGCCGGTTCTCAATCCCCACCTCGGAAGGAAAACTATTGCCGTATTGCTAGTGTCAACAGTCTGTTCGCTGAAAATTCAAACGGCATACGAGACATGACGAAGTAACTGCATCATACGACTAAGCAACACTAGCTTTTAGAATATAGTGAGTCTCCGAAAGCCGATTCTACATAACCCAACCTACTTGGATCCAGAATGCCTCTCCGTAATTGGTTTCGTCAATTTGTGTAACGACCACGACTCCAGCGCCCTCTCATTACCCTCCAATTCCTTGAACTTGCTCTCCGAATGCTCAACCGTACAGTAAGTCATCTTCAATTTCCTTTTCATTGCTCAATGCATCAATAAACAGCATTGCCTCCACACTCGTCCCAACCTGACTAATGCAAAGCATCACCGCAGTCAGAAGTCACAGACAAAAGCTTTGAGGATCCGCTTACGAAAGTTAGTGCCGAGATTCGTCCCCTGGGATAGTTTGACATTCCTCATCACTTAATAGATCCCCTCGGCCGATGAAACGCAACTCGACCCCAGCCATGTCATCAGGTACGATGATCTTGGTTGCAATATGGGCTATCTAGATCTGTAGCTCAGTCTGGTACTCGTATCTACCTCAGTTCATTGAGCTGCTCTCACCGCAGTAAATGAACGAATAATAGAGCGAGAGGCGGGTAATATCACGTTTGGTATTCTCGGGCTTTCCAAGGTCGATCGTAGGGTCGTCTCTTAGAGCATTGGCTTTCGTGAGGCGCGTCGAAAGGAACGGGTTATACTATACCTCTGTTCTTGGTCAAAACGCCTCCAATCCATTGCTCTCCCGCCTTCCTCACAAATTCTCCGACACTCACCAAGGACCCCCCGATTTCTATTTCACATGACACCTTCCTTGCGGGTGCTACCTGAGTCAATTCTGTTGCATGCGAGCATTCCGACAACTATCTGTCAGACAAAAATCTCTGCGCATAAGAATTTATTCCTGATATCTAGGAGGGGAGAATCAGACTTCCTATTTATCCTATCTATACACTCGTACTTTACACCTCAGCACTTCTCGAATTTCTTGCTCTTTCTTCGATATCTGCTGAAATATTCCTAGGCGCCTCGAAAGCACTATCTTTGTCGTTGGGAGGTGCCGTACCAAATCTCGCTGCTGAGATGACCGTCGATGAGGCCTCCTTAGAGCCAAGTAGCATCCGGCTGTTGATTAGGACTAGCATCGAGTTAGCATAAACCTTTCCAATGGTGCTCATGGGAACTTGGTAATAGTATGGATTGCCTGGTAAGATCGCCAGAGAAAAACAAACAATTCCAATGACAGCTGAGATGGACATATTAAGGCATAAATCCAGGAGTGGAATAGAATTTATGTACCTGTCAACGACCCCGTCTCTATCGTCAGGCGGATAACTTTCTTCAAGATTATTTTAGTCTGTGTGATAGTAGTATCATGTCTCGAAAGCTGCCCTCGTGAATAAGGAATGCGAATGGGACACGAGAGGGGGGAATGTAGAGAAACCCACCTAATAGGTCATGCACATGGCAATGATGATATCGCAAAGGACGCTCCCAACATTCCACATCTATGGGGTAATATCATCAGATGATTGGGAACAATTGCAGAAGCAGTTGACCGACGTACCCCGGTGCTGATTCCTTCCAGGACCAACATTTGGGGTGTATCAAGTAAGGTGTAATTTTCTTCTCTTCAGCGTAAACGCCCACCGCTATCCCACCCCCAAGTTGAATGAAAGAAAGCTGTGTGTCATGCAAAATTTATACAAGGTCCAGGCAGAATCCTTTTGACGACTTACAACAATAATCACTGCTGCGATTTTCTTCGATCGTGCCAAAATGCTGATCCGATGTGCATAAAATCCTTGGACGAAGAACATATCTTGGTGGCATATTAACGTCAACCGCTCAGGTCCTACAAAATGGAACGTACCGATTGCCGTAAGTATCGGAACGCTCAAACACCGTTTCTATCCGATTGAAGACTTGAACATCTCCATAACTTGTAACAAATGTCCGGAACCCAGTTTCGACAATGAGAACGGATTGCACAAATTCGAGGAAGTAAATTCCGTAAACCAGACATTTCATGTACACGCGGTCCTTAGGAAATGCAAGATGGTACAAGTCTATGTATTTCGCATGAAGAGCCATTCCAATGAAATCATGAGAAGCGAGAGATTACTCACAAACTTGAACCGAGAGCACGCCAAGCAAACCACAGTTTAGAAGGACCGAAAGCAACTAAATCAAAGAAACCCCATTTGAACAGCGACTTTTTAACGGAACAGAATTTTCAAGACACACTTGTGGCCCAGAGCTGATATTTAGGCAGAATTAATATTTGAAATTTTGGTTTATAGGGGTGTTGCGCGTACATCTTGTTAATTTCTTCAGGCACCACGAAGGGCGGAGTGTTTGAATCCATTAGGAGATTCGAGTATCCCACAAGAGCCGAGAGCAGCTGGACTTGGGGGGAATTCCGGTTTAACCTGGTACTATCTGCCTAAGCCAATGGCAGGCTTTATCTAGTGAAAATAGACAGAAGAAGGCTCACCGGTCTAATTCCGATCATGACGCTTGATGTAGACTATCAAGGATACTTAGCTGCTTCAACCCAGAGGCGGTGCGAATGTCCATCCGCATTTTCTCCGGCTCCAGCTCTCCAAGTTCGCCATTCAGGACTCTTTTCGTGCCCCGCAAATAAATAAGGCACTTAAGCCAAGTGATTGTCCTGCCGCGATTAGATTGTAAACATCTCTGCGTAAGGTGGGGCACGCTGAAAAGCGAGGGCGACGTTCAACATTCAACCAAGAAACTTGAACTGGTTCCTTACTGCTGGAATTTCAATATACAGTCCAGGTATCAGGAACATTATTCCATTGCGTCTCAGTCTGTAATCAGAATTGACGTGGATCGGGGTGTACAATGAGACGATGACACTGACAGCGAACTTTGATCGTGCCCGAATCATGGGGTCGTAGCTATGTACGTCGGGCAAACACGGCCAGAAAACATTAGCAAACCGCTAAGATATTCACTTTCGTCAATAGATATACTTCCACAATGTTACCGAACATACCAGAGGAAGCATTTCACGTTCTCACTCAGCGCGATTCGGGTGATGTTCTTCCAACGCTTACGGCGATAATTCAAGAAAGTAGTGCGGGTCTCTTCACCATGAATATTTCTGGATAAGCCCACAGCGGATGAACGGAGTACACCCTGACGGTTCCTAATTAACTGCCTTGAAGCCCGTGACAGAAATAGGTCTGATGGACGAAATCAAGGAAATCACTGCGGCCATGATCCTGTGCGCAGTCCAATCTGTTTATTGAGCTCAAGTGACTTGGGCGTCTTTCATTACACAGGGAATACGTCAATTGGCCCTCGGAAGAGGTTGAGATATTGTTTGTAATTATAATAGTCAAACATACCTACATCCGTTCTGGCCTTACGCTGAACCTAAGAATACCACCACCCAGGAACCGGTCATGGTTGTCGGTATCCGCAGGTACAAGAATACCAGTGATAACAAGAGAGAGCCATGATGAGAGGCTAAGGGTATCTGTAGATGCAGGTAAGTGCCTCGTCCGAGTCAAGCGAGTAGCTCGGAATACCTTCATACGCCTGAGAGAGGATGGTTACTGCACAGCTGTCAGCGAGAACATCGGGAATAAAGTGCGTGGACCCGACCTCGCATCCAATGCGGCAAGTAAGGTCGCTTGTCACGAGCGGCGACTACCATAGCGAGCCACTGCTTGCAACGGCTCCAGGTGATGTTCGAGCGATAGCACCAGCTTCGTCAATTTCTGGATCTCAATCCCTGGTTATTGGACCTCGATTTTGACTCTTTGAGGTTGATGTTCTACTTGAACGTGGCATCGGTGTTAGCTGGACGGGTCTTTCTTCGAGAAAACGAATGTGGGACTTTATACTATCACAGTTCCTCTTGCGGTTATTGATATACTGTTGGGTGTGAAAATAATAGCGGTCCAGCGAACTGGCGAATGCAACCATAACCTCCAGGAAGGACGAGAGAAAAACTCGAAGAAAAAGGGAGGGAGGATACGCCATTTCTTGGTCTCATAATGTCAAAGTCTTGCGTTCGCCAATTGAAACGCCGCCTCCTTTTCGTTGGCAATTTCGAACGTGACACCGTCATGTCAATTTCTTCTTCTGGTCTCATGCTCTCCGTCCTTATTTTTATGGTAGAGAGGAGGTTCCGTTTGACATGACATAGGGAATGGTCAGTCTAATGTCGGGGACAAGAATGAGGGTAAGATAGTGGCGACCCAGCAAGGTTCCCAATTCTATTCACGACGAGAGAAGGGAAGGCGAGGAGTTCGATTGGCAAGGTTTCTTCGACTGCTTGCCTTTCCGGTATGCCTCGCAACAATTTGGGAATTGTGCTGGCTAGAGTCGTGAAACCGAGGCTCGAGTTGGAAGTCCTACTTGTTAGATCAATATTAAGAGACGCCAAGTTGTACGTACCATCACATACCTCACATTCCTGGGAAGGAACCAATGTGAACTGGGAGATCTCTTCTTGGTGAAAATGGATTGCGCATCCGACTGGTCATTGCCCTACGGTAGCCACCTGAATTGTCGCAATGCCAACCTGTGACGTGGCCTGGAATCAACCAGTCTGCTTGAACGACTCAAACTTTCATGCAGCGACTCGGGTGTCATTCGAGCCAAGCGGGTGTCCACAATAGTGCGTCCTGTGGAGCGTGATAGGCATGTCGTGGCGTCATCTTGGCGTTGGGAATCAGAAGTGGAGAAGAGGTCGATAAAGAAATATCCACTTAATTGCGAGAATAGATTCGAATTTGAGATATGCCGGTTTCCGAGGAATTTCTGCTGAATAACGATTGAGGCAGTTCAAGAATCAATAGCATTCAATATTCAATGTTGAACGTTGAAACGTCGACTCGGACGTGACCTTCAATTATGAGCATCACGTGAGAATTTGTGTCAGGCGCTTAACAATAATGCAGTCGATCGGAATAAATCTCCACAAAGAACCCAGAATCTATAAATTCAAGAACTTTTGGAAACCTGGTACATTTGTTTCCAATTGTACAGACTGAATCTAAAGACCTAATACATTGATTTCCAACGGTTATTCTGCCTACTGAGCCCAGTCTGAGCTACTCTCGCAACTTCTTGAAGATCCCGACCGATCTTCTGTATCTACTGAGAATTCTCCGCTATGTGACTCTGTAGCTTTCTTACCTTTGTTATTGTTGGGTGCCATATCAAATTTCATTACAGAGATGGCTGCCGACGGCGGTTCCTCAGAGCCCAGTATCATCCGATTGTTGAGCAGGACGAGCATCGAGCTGGCATAAATCTTTCCAATAGCACCCATGGGGAATTCGTAACAGAACGGCGTAGTTGGGATGGCCGCCAGCAAGAAACACAAAATACCGACGACCGCTGGAAGGAACGTATTAAACCATATAAATTGACGATTGGAATATAATGTGCGCACTTGTCAAAGTCCCCGTCTCTATCGTCAACCGGATAATTTTCTTTAAGACAATTTTGGTTTTTTTAATAGTAGAATCGAATCTGGAAAGCTGCCATCGTAAACAAGGAATGAGATTTAATTGCCCGCCAAAATAAGAAGGAGAATTTTCGGAAAACCCACATAATAGGTCATGCAGATGGAAATAATGATATCGCAAAAAATGCTCCCAATGAGCCAGATCTGCGAGGTGAAGTTATTAAATTGGGAACAAAATTGCGAGGCAGTTGTTCATACCGCCAGGCTACTGCCCTGGAGGGACAGGATTTTGGATGTTTTAACCAAGCTATAATATTTCTTCTGCTCCACATGAAGCCCAACAGCTATCCCACCCCCAAGTTGGACGCAAGAAAGCTATCCCCCACGCAACATTTTTTACAGCGTTCAGATCTTGGATCCAGCACAATTCGTTCGACGACTTACAGCAATAATTGCTCCTGCAACTGTCTTCGATCGCGCCAAAATACTGATTCTATATGCATAGAATCCCTGGACAAAAAATGTATCTGGGTTGGATATTAGACCTTCACCTGCATCGTGTAGAAGAAAGCTCGCCTATTGCAGTGAGGACTGGAATGCTCAACCACTGCGTCTTTATTTGATCCAAGACTTCAAGGTCTCCAAACCCATTAACGAATGTTCGGAACCCAGCTTCGATGATGAGAATGGATTGGACAAATTCGAGGAGGTATATTCCATAGACTAGACATTTCGTGTACAAGCGATCCAGAGGAAATGCGAGGTAGTACAGGTCTGTGCACCCATGTCAATAAGGTTTCCCTAAAGCTATGAGGAGATTACTTACAAACTTGAACTGAGAGGACACCAAGCAATCCTGTGTTCAGAAGGACTGTGAGTATCTAATTCAGAGAAACACCATTCCAACAGCACTCCTGGAAATAGAATCTTTAAAACACACCTGGGGCCCCAAGCTAATTGTTCAATAAATGAGTAGGATAGTAGGATAGTTGATAACCTTGCTTATAGACATACATCTTGTTAATTTCTTGAGGCGCCATGGAGGGAGGGAGGTTTGCGTCCATAGGAAGGGTCGGGTATATCATTGCGAAACTTGATGTGCGTTATCGCTGATTAATTGCCTTCTCACAACCATCACTGGCAGTACCAAATGTTTTAAATAAGCCATCTGCATCAACTTCTTCAGCTCCGACTCTTCAAATCCAAGTCACATTTCACAAATATTAATATTGAGTGCGTTGAAAAGCGTTTTCGATTGACGCTCTTCCCGCCCATGAAGTTCATCACTAATTGACTTTTGAAACTCAGGTTGGTGTTCTCAAAACAGCTCTGCACTTATCTACAGTGCTTAGTGGCCGGACGGCCAATGGCACGCACATATCTATTGGCAGGAGGCTATAAGCCATTAAGGCATGTCCGCACCTTTTGAATCGTTTGACGACACTTCATCATCAGGGAGGACTGAGTTCTTGAGCTGGCGTACTTCTCCTACTCCATGTATTCAGTGCTAAAAAAAAAGCTCGGTGTTCCCCAGAAGTCCGTGGAAAACAAACCACTAGGTATCTCCAGCCGATGATCGGACGAATTCCTTTTGTTCTCTGAGACATGATTCCATTAACGGGGATGTGCGAAATGTGCACAGCCATTGTCGGAGGGGATTTTACAGACAGCATCTGCGTGGGTGAGAGCTGAATTCAGCGTCGAGGCCCGAGGAAACACCTTCGAGGGGCTACTATCGAATGGCAAATGGGATACAGTTTTCAACATGCATAGATGTTTTCTCGATCGAGGATATCAAGATATCGAACTCGGTCATCTGCACTCTTGACCATTCCTTCCGTTCCGGATCACCTTCCACTCACCACCAGGTGTCAGTGGCACATTCCGAGACTTCCACTACCCCCGATTTCGTTGCTATCGGACTCCGTAAAAACCTGGGGTCCTGTCTATATATAATATTACGCAGAAACAGCCATATCAGTGAGCGTACAAATAAGCAGGAATACCAGGCATTATAGGTCGAAAAATGACTTGATAAAATGATTTTCGAAGACTTCATAAATACTCACCACGAAAAGTAATCCTCTCCAAGCTTAAAGTTTATTTCATCTTGGGCAGCCACACTGGCAAACGGCACAAACAACTTGGTATAGCCTGAGAGGGTTCAACGTTCAAAACTTTCACCCCTACGTGAGCTATTCAGCTCCTGTTCCTATTGCATCTCCCTTAAACATATGTATACCCCACCTTCTCAAGGGGCGCATCCATCTCCATTCCGAGCAGGTTCTTTCACCATAAAGCTGGGCCCTCTTCAAAAATTCCGAGAATCCATCAATCATCTCAGGGGTGTCTCAATCTCCACACCACTCCCACGGAATCTATTCCTGATATCTAGAAGGTCATCTGAATGATGTTTTCTACGGTATCTGACTTTCTGTTTATTTCATCTGACGACATGCCGTACCAAAATGCACTGATGAGATAATCCTCAACGGTGTTTCTTCAGGACCGCCCAGTGCACCTTCCGGCTGTTGAGTAAGACAAGCGTCGAGTTGAAGTATACCTTTCCAATGACGGACATAGGGACTTGGTAGGCATACGGAAAAGCACACGATCCCAATGACAGCCGGCTGCAATAAATATAAATATAATTTTTTAGGTTCCATTTCCATACTCTAAGGACCGAACTCGAAGTTAGGCACCTGTCAAAGATCTTGTCTCTAGTATTGTCAAGTGGATATTTTCTTTGGGGCTTTTCTAGTACGTTTGATGGTAGGACCGTATTGCGAAAGCTGCCATCGTGAACAGGGAATGAGATTCGAATGCTCTCCAAAAACAAAGGGCCGGCTGAGAAGCGAGAGAAACCCACATAAAAGGATAAAAGGTCATGCACATGGCAGTAATGACATCGCAAAGAGCACTCCCAATGGTCCATTATTATCTGCGGGATCATGTCAAATATTGAATAATTGGGAACTTAATTGTCAGGCTGCTCGTACGCCAACACTAGTGTTCGCGAACACTCAAGAATGTTGAGCACGTATCAGGCCTCCTTTTGTACATAGGGAGGTCCACCCCCAACTCAAAAAATTACAAAAATATGAGCAATGCAAGTTGTTGCTGCCTGTTGAGAATCAATTCGAGAAAAAAACGTCGCGCATGGAATCGGCGTCACATGGACGCCGCATGACCCAGCGCTTAAATCTTTCATTCTGCTTATCATTTACACCTCTGAACTTCCCGCCAGAGCTCGCGTCATCCCATCTATATCTACAGAAGAATATCCCCTATGTGCCTCCACAACGCCATTTTTGTTATTGCCGGGTGTCGTACCAAATTTCAGTACCGAAATCATCCTTAGCGATGTCTCTTTAGCGCCAAGTTGCATCCGGCTGTTGATTACAACGAGCATAGAGTTGGCATAAACCTTCCCGATAACACCCATGGGGGCTTGGTAATAGTATGGGCTATCTGGTAAAATTGCTAGTGCAAAGGACACGATCCCAATGACGGCTGCGATAAACACATTATTTAGATTCCCTTCCGTAATTCAAGGACTAGAGTAGAGTTGATGCACCTGTCAAAGACCCCGTTCCTATCGTCAAGCGGATAATTTTCTTTAGAATTATCTTGGTTCGTTTGATGGAAGTATCATATCGCGAAAGCTGCCAAAGTGATCAGAGAAAAGAATTAATTCCTCCTCAGGCAATAGGGGAAAACGCACATAATATGTCATGCACACTGCAATGATAATATCGCAGATAACGCTTCCAACGTTCCATATCTGTTGGATGATGTTATTAGATGACAGGGAACGCAGTAGTTGCCATTCATACACCAATGCTAGTGCCCTGGAGGAACGCCGTTTTGTGAGTGATTGCAACCACGGAGTAGTATTTCTTCTGCTCTGCGTAAATGCCAACCGCCACACCACCGCCAAGTTGAATGAAGGAAAGCTGTGGATGGTGAAATAATTTTTACACGGTTCAAATGCAATAGAACTCTTACGACTTACAAACATAATCGCTCCTGCGACTTTCTTTGATTCGGACAAAATACTGATTTTATGGGCATAGAATCCCTGGACGAGGAATGTATCTGGCGGGGTATTAGATTTTCAGCAATTCATGTACATAAAAGACCTCACCTATTGAAGTTAGTATTGGAACACTCAACCATGCCATCTCTATTTGATCCAATACTTCGACATCTCCGAACATCGTAACAAATATCCGAAAGCCAGTTTTGATAATGAGAGCAGATTGTACCAATTCGAGGAAGTAGATTCCGTATACTATACATTTCAGGAACATGCGATCCTTTGGAAACGCGAGATAGTACAGGTCTGTGTTTCATGTAAAGACTGGGAAGCTCTCCAAAAAAGTATGAGGAATAGAAATTACTCACAAACTTGGACTGAGAGAACTCCAAGCAATCCAGAGTTCAGAAGAACGGTGAGAATCTAATCCAATAAAATATCACTCGAACGGCGCTTCTGGAATGGTTCAACACATACTTGTGGCCCCGAACTGATGGTTATGCATGAGTAACATTCGTTCGACTGCTTGGCTTAGGGGACGTACATCCTGTTAATTTCTTGAGGTGCCACGAAAGGAGGGATATTTGGGTCCATGAAGGGATTCGACCCTACAACTTTCAAGAGTAGATAGGCTTAGTGTAATGTTGATCCAGACTGGTAGGTGTTGTGTACAAGTAATTAACAGGCTAAAGACAGCCTGAGGATTCAGCAGGTCCATTTATTAATCGGTCGATGGACTTGGCCGAGGTGACCGTTCTAATTGCGACCATGAAACTAGTAACTACCAATGTGAGTACCCCTGACAAAGGGACTCCCCTTGGGCTTGGGGACGCCCACGATTCGGGACGAAGTAGTGAAGCAGATGCCGTTGGGACATGGAAGCAGCATTGGGGCGCTCACACGGGTGGCGTAAAGGTCTTTTTGGAATGGAAGATGTCATGAGGATTATGTGATCATCGCGAAGTCAAGGAGAGCTCATAGAAACAAGTCTCCGAAACAGGATATACTATACCTTACCTTGTATCCAGGCCTATTGCAGTTCTACTGAGCATAATGGGAACTAATTTCATCGGGGTTTCAATTGGGAACTGTAGAGAGTGACCTACGTCGGTACTAACAGAGAAGCGATCCAAAGGAGATCATTTACGTCGAAAAGTCATCTTGGCTAGCACTCACTTGACACAGAGCATATTACATGCGACAAGACACTGGTTGGTTCAAAAACCTCGCT
>Ga0307509_10008471_pt1 | contig 13096 bp, 3 predicted proteins | sample 10_EM_MG_FD_202245 | JGI IMG/M metagenome (GOLD analysis project Ga0307509, IMG submission 202245) | Populus trichocarpa ectomycorrhiza microbial communities from riparian zone in the Pacific Northwest, United States - 10_EM | ecosystem: Host-associated > Plants > Roots > Unclassified | place...
GACGCGAGGTAATGACGTCGCATTCGTCACCGAGTACGAGGGCTGGTGGAACGAGGGCGGCAGCTGGGTCAAGCGCGCGCGCAACACCGCGCTCAGCTGGTACGTCACCGACGATCGCCGGATGTACAAGCCCGGCGAGGAGGTCTCGCTCAAGGGCTGGCTGCGCACGATCGACCTCGGGAGGAACGGCGATGTCGGTGGCCTCGCGGGTGCGGTCGCGTCGGTGAGCTACAAGGTGTTCGACTCGCGCAACAATCAGATCGCGCTCGGCTCCGCGCCGGTGTCTCCGGTCGGCGGGTTCGATACGAAGTTCACGCTGCCGAAGACGCCGAACCTCGGCTACGCGCGCGTCGAGCTCACGACGCAGGGCCGGCGCGTGGAGTCGTACACCCACGGCTTCCAGGTCCAGGAGTTCCGCCGCCCCGAGTTCGAGGTCACGGCGCACGCGAGCCAGGGGCCGTTCCTCGTCGGCGGCGCGGCCGACATCACGGTCGACGCGAAGTACTACAGCGGCGGCCCGCTGCCGGGAGCCGACGCGAGCTGGTACTTCACCGCGCAGACCACGAGCTTCACGCCGCCGAACCGCGACGAGTTCGTGTTCGGCGACTGGCAGCCGTGGTGGGGCTATCGCCGCTGGTACGAGGACGGCAGCACGTACAAGGCGCCGAAGACCTGGTCGCTCGCGGGCAAGACCGACGCGACGGGCGCGCATGTCGCGCACCTCGACTTCTTGTCGCTCCATCCCGCGATGCCGATGTCGGTGGTCGCGAACGCGTCGGTCACCGACGTCAATCGCCAGAGCTGGACCGCATCGCAGGCGATCGTCGTTCATCCGTCGTCGCTGTACGTCGGCCTGAAGGCGAAGCGGCCGTTCGTCGAGAAGGGCCAGCCGTATCTGCTCGACGTGATCGGCGTCGATCTCGACGGCAGGGCCGCGCCCGACACGCCGATCGAGGTCAGGGCCGCGCGGCTCGACTACGAGTACAAGCACGGCAAGTACAAGCAGCTCCGCAAGGACCCGCAGACCTGCGCGGTGGTCGCCGCGAAGGACGCGGTGCCGTGTCAGTTCTCGACCGCGATCGGCGGCGAGTACGAGGTCGTCGCGACGATCGTCGACGCGAAGGGCCGGCCGAACCAGACCAAGCTCACGTTCTGGGTCTCCGGCGGCGAGAACCCGCCGTCGCGCGAGGTCAAGCAGGAGCTCGTCCAGCTGATCCCCGACAAGAAGACGTACGCCGCCGGCGACACCGCCGAGGTCCTGGTCCAGGCGCCGTTCTATCCGGCCGAGGCGGTCGTGTCGTGGCGGCGCAGCGGCATCGTCAAGCTCGACCGGATCACGCTGAACGGTCCGACGACGACGCTGAAGGTGCCGATCACCGAGGCGATGGTCCCGAACCTGTGGGTCCAGGTCGATCTCGTCGGCATGGCCGCGCGGACCGACGACAAGGGCGATCCGGATCCGAAGCTGCCGAAGCGGCCGGCGTACGCGTCGGGCACGCTCGATCTCGAGGTCCCCCCGGCGCAACGCACGCTCAAGGTGCTGGTCGCGCCCGCCGCCGCGAAGGTCGCCCCGGGAGAGCTGGCGAGCATCGCCGTCGACGTCCGCGACGCGCACGGTCGCGCGGTGCCGAACGCGGAGGCCGCGGTGATCGTGGTCGACGAGGCCGTGCTCGCGCTGTCGGCCGCGCAGTTCACCGATCCGATCGGAACGTTCTACCCGGCACGCGGCTCCGACACGACCGATCACTACTCGCAGCAGTACGTGAAGCTCGCGCGGCCCGATCTGGGCTTGCTCGCTCAGGGCAACGCCAATCGCCGCGGCCAGGGTGGATATCCCGAGGGCGGCGAGGTCGAGAAGTCGGCGCGGTTCGAGGCCGACGGCGCCCCGACGGTGAACGCGCCAGCACCCGCCGCGCCACCGCCGCCGCCGAAAGAGGCGCCGATGGATCAGACGACGACCAAGGACGCGAACGCTACGCCCGCCCAGCCGCAGACCACCGCGATCGCGGTGCGCTCGAACTTCAACCCGCTCGCGGCGTTCTCGCCCGCGGTCAAGACCGGCCCCGACGGCAAGGCGACCGTGAAGGTGAAGGTCCCCGACAACCTCACGCGCTACCGGATCGTCGCGATCGCGGTCGCCGGCGACAAGCAGTTCGGCAAGGGCGAGAGCGCGCTCACCGCGCGGCTGCCGCTGATGGTCCGGCCGAGCCCGCCGCGGTTCCTCAACTTCGGCGATACGTTCGAGCTGCCGGTCGTGGTCCAGAACCAGACCGATGCACCGATGAAGGTGCGGATCGCCGCGCGCGCGACGAATGCAAAGATCACCGCGGGCGCCGGGCGCGAAGTGAGTGTCCCGCCGAACGATCGCGTCGAGGTCCGGTTCCCCGCGGCCGCCGACATGGCCGGGACAGCGCGGTTCCAGGTCGTCGGCGCGTCGGGCACGTTCACCGACGCGGCCGAGCTCGCGTTGCCGGTGTGGACCCCGGCGACGACCGAGGCGTTCGCGACTTACGGCACGATCGATGACGGTGCGATCAAGCAGCCCGTCGCGTTGCCGGGAAAGGTCGTCACCCAGTTCGGCGGTGTCGAGGTCACGACCGCGTCGACGAACCTCCAGGCGCTGACCGACGCTTTCCTCTATCTCGTGCACTATCCGTTCGAGTGCGCCGAGCAGCGCAGCTCGCGGATCCTCGCGATCGCGGCGCTGCGCGACGTGCTCGAGGCGTTCAAGACCAAGGACATGCCGTCGCGCGCGGCGCTCGAGAAGTCGGTCGCCGACGATGTCGAGCACCTGGCGCAGATGCAGAACTACGACGGCGGCTACGCGTACTGGGATCGCGGCCATCCGAGCGAGCCGTACCTGACGGTCTACGTCACGAACGCGCTCGTCCACGCGAAGGCGAAGGGCTTCACGGTGCCGCAGCGGATGATCGATCTCGCGAAGCCGTACCTGAAGGACATCGAGTCGCACTATCCGTGGTGGTACCCGGAGCAAGTGCGCTGGGCGATCAGCGCGTACGCGCTCTACACCCGCAAGCAGCTCGGCGATCTCGATCTGAAGAAGGGCCAGAAGCTGCTCTCGAGCGCCGGGCTCGACAAGATGACCATGGAGACCGACGGCTGGTTGCTCGGCCTGTTCGCGCAGCAGAAAGAGGTCGCGACCGAACGCGCCCAGCTGGTTCGTTACATCATGAACCACGTCAGCGAGACCGCCGGCGCGGCGAACTTCACGACCCACTACAACGACGGCGCGTATCTGCTCCTGGCGAGCGACCGCCGGGTCGATAGCGTGATCCTCGAGTCGCTGATCCAGGAGCAGCAGAGCAACGACCTGATCCCGAAGGTCGTCACGGGGCTCCTCGCGCATCGCAAGGCGGGCCGCTGGCTGAACACCCAGGAGAACACGTTCGCGCTGCTCGCCCTCGACACGTACTTCCAGACCTACGAGAAGATCAACCCCGACTTCATCGCACGCGTCTGGCTCGGCGACGACTACGCCGGCGATCACCCGTTCAAGGGCCGCCAGACCGATTACTTCCAGCTCGCGATCCCGATGAAAGATGTCGCGACACATGACAAGGCGCCACTGACAATCCAGAAGGATGGCAAGGGCCGCCTCTACTACCGGATCGGGATGACCTACGCGCCTGCGAGCCTGAAGCTCGAGGCGGCGGACTACGGCTTCGTGGTCGAGCGTCGCTATGAGGGGGCCGACGATCCGAAAGACGTGCGTCACGAAAAAGATGGAACCTGGCACGTGAGGGCGGGGTCCCGAGTGAGAGTGCGTCTGACCATGGTCAACGAGAACCGCCGCTATCACGTGGCGCTCGTCGACCCGATCCCCGCGGGGCTCGAGCCGATGAACCCGGCGCTCGCCGTGACCGGCCCGATTCCGCAGGATCCCAAGGAACAGCAGGCGCGCGGTGCCTACTGGTGGTGGTATGGCACCTGGTACGAGCACCAGAACCTGCGCGACGAGCGGGTCGAGGCGTTCGCGTCGCTCCTGTGGGAGGGCGTGCACGAGTACACGTACGTCGCGCGCGCCACGACGCCCGGAAACTTCGTGGTGCCGCCTACCAAGGCGGAAGAGATGTACATGCCGGAGACCTTCGGTCGCGGCGGCAGTGATCGCGTGATCGTGGAATAGGAGATCGAATGAGGAACGCAAAGCTGATTGCCCTGCTGGGCTTGGTCGCGTGCGGCCACAAGGCGACGCCGGTCGGTGAAGGCAGCGGCAGCGCCGCGAAGCCCGTCAAGGACGTCCACTACGATGCGAAGGACCTCCCGCCGGGCCTCGTGATGAAGCTCTCGGATGGCACCCAGGGGCCGCCCGCGTTCGATCACAACAAGCTCGCACCCGCGAAGAAGCTCGGCGATGCCGACGTCGCGCAGTTGCTGTCGCGCGAGCGCCCGATCCAGACCGACGCCGCGGATCAGCAGGCGTTCGCGCTGCGGCCCGCGTCGCAACCGGCGCCGCGCACCGGCGAGACGATCCACGAGAGCTTTCCGCCACCCGCGTCGACGCTGTTGCCGCCGAAGGCGACGCCGAGCGCGGCCGACGGTCTCAAGGTCCTGCGCTACATGCCCGAGGGCCCGGTCAAGCTCGCGCCCGAGCTCACGCTGACGTTCAGCCAGCCGATGGTCGCGGTGACCTCGCAGGACGACGCGGCGAAGACCACGCCGGTGAAACTGACGCCGACGCCGAAGGGCCGCTGGCGGTGGATCGGCACGCGCACGATCGTGTTCGATCCCGACGTCCGGTTCCCCCAGGCGACGACGTATCAGGTCGAGGTCCCGGCCGGGACGAAGTCGGCGACCGGCGCGGTCATGAAGGATAAGCTGGTGTTCACGTTCGAGACGCCGACCCCGACGTTGACCTCGCACTGGCCGTCGTACGGCCCGCAGAAGCTCGACGTGCCGATGTTCGCGGAGTTCGATCAGAAGATCGATCCGTCCGCGGTGCTCGCGATGATGAAGACGAACGTCCACGCGCGCGTGCACGCGAAGAGCGGCACGAACGATCCGTGGACCGGACCGAAGGAGACCGTCACCACGCCGGGGCTGCGCCTCTTGACCGAGAAGGAGATTTCCGCAGACAAGCAGATCAAGGCGTTCGTCGACCAGGAGAAGAAGGAGCACGACGGCCGGTTCCTCGCGTTCCGCACGACCGAGACGCTGCCGCCCGACGCGACGATCACCGTGTCGTTCCCGACCGGGATGCCGTCGGCCGAGGGTCCGAACAAGACCAAGGCCGAGCAGACGATGTCGTTCTCGACCTACGCGCCGCTCGAGCTGACCCGCGCGGACTGCGGCTACGGCGACGTGTGCCGGCCGAGCCAGCCGTTCGAGCTGATCTTCAACAACCCGCTCGACGAGGACAAGTTCGAGGATCAGATCGTCACGATCACGCCGGCGCTGCCCGACGCGCAGATCGTCGCGAGCGGCAACTACATCTCGATCATCGGCCCGACCAAGGCGCGGACGACGTACAAGGTCAAGATCGCGAGCAAGCTCGGCGACTCGTTCGGCCAGACGCTCGGCCGCGAGACCGAGCGCACGTTCAAGGTCGGCGACGCCGCGCCGACGTTCTACGGCCCGCAGGGCATGGTCGTCCTCGACCCGGCGGCGACGAAGCCGACGCTCGACTTCTTCACGACGAACTACGATCAGCTCAAGGTCCGCCTCTACCAGGTCACGATGGACGACCTCGTCGCGTACGGCACGTACACGACGAACCAGTGGAACCACGATCACCCGCCGTCGCCGCCGGGTCACCTCGTGTTCGATCACCTCGTGAAGACGACCGCGGCACTCAACGAGCTCGGCGAGACGTCGATCGATCTCGCGCCGGGCTTGAAGAACGGCCTTGGCAATGTCGTCGCCGTCGTCGAGCCTTACCCGTGGAAGGAGCAGTACGAGCCGCCGCGGATGATCGCGTGGGTCCAGTCGACGAAGATCGCGGTCGACGCCCACGTCGATAACGACAACCTCGTCGCGTACGCGACCGAGCTCGGTTCCGGCAAGCCGGCGGCGAACGTCGCCGTCGAGATCCGCCCCTACGGGATCAAGGCGACGACCGATGCCAAGGGCCTCGCGACGATGCCGCTCGCGGAGGTCTCGCAGAAGGGCCCGACGATCCTTGCGGCACGCGCCGGCGACGACCTCGCGTTCGTCACCGGGATGAACGGCTACTACGACGGTAACTACGGGACGTGGACCAAGCAGAAGCTCGGGAACGCGCTCGTGCCGTTCGTCGTCGACGATCGCAAGATGTACAAGCCGGGCGAGGACGTCACGCTGAAGGGCTGGCTGCGCCTCGTCGATCCGAACAAGGGCGGCGACGTCACCGGGATGAACGGTGCGATCACCAAGCTCGACTATCGCGTCACCGACGCGCGCGGCAACGAGATCGGCAAGGGCACGATGCCGGTCAACGCGGCCGGTGGGTTCGACACCAAGTTCACGCTGCCGAAGACGCCGAACCTCGGCTACGCGAGTGTCCAGTTCACGACGAGCGGTTCGCTCGTGACCGTGTTCGCGCACCAGTTCCAGATCCAGGAGTTCCGCCGGCCGGAGTTCGAGGTCACGGCGCACCCCAGCGTGGGTCCGTTCGTGATCGCGGGCGACGGCGACATCACGGTCGACGCGAAGTACTACTCCGGCGGCCCGCTGCCGGGTGCGCAGGTCAGCTGGTCGCTGAACGCGTCGCCGACGGTGTTCACGCCGCCGAACCGCGACGAGTACATCTTCGGCAACTGGCAGCCGTGGTGGGGCTACCGCATGGACTACGACGGCGAGGGCGACGAGATGCCCGTGCGCGGCAAGCAGGCGCAGTCGAACTGGAACTTCCAGGGCAAGACCGATGCGATGGGCGAGCACGTGCTCCATCTCGACTTCACCTCGGTGAACCCGGCGGTGCCGATGGCGGTGAGCGCGAGCGCGGCCGTCTACGACGTCAACCGCCAGGCGTGGAACGCGTCGTCGTCGCTGATCGTCCACCCGTCGTCGTACTACGTCGGGATCAAGACGAAGAAGCCATTCGTCGAGAAGGGCAAGCCGTTCGATGTCGACGTCGTCGGCGTCGATCTCGAGGGCAAGGCGGTCCCCGGCGCGAAGATCGAGCTGAAGACCGTGCGCCTCGAAGGTAAGTACAAGAAGGGGCGCTATTCGACCGAGGAGGTCGATCCGCAGGCCTGCGCGGTGACCGCCGCGAAGGACCCGGCGCCGTGTCACTTCCAGACGACGAAGGGCGGCACGTATCAGATCACCGCGACGATCGTCGACCCGCAGGGCCGGCCGAACCAGACGAAGATGACGTTCTGGGTCACCGGCGGCGACACGATCCCCGCGCGCGACGTCCGCCAGGAAGTCGTCCAGATCATCCCCGACAAGAAGGAGTACGCGGCGGGGAACACCGCCGAGCTGCTGCTCCAGGCGCCGTTCTATCCGGCCCAGGGCCTCGTGACGTGGCGGCGCAGCGGCATCGTCAAGCTCGAGCGGATCGACTTCGACGGCCCGACCAAGGTGATCACCGTGCCGATCGACGATGCGATGACGCCGAACATGTACGTCCAGGTCGACCTCGTCGGCGCGACCGCGCGGCTCGACGATCACGGCGATCCAGATCCGAAGCTCCCGAAGCGCCCGGCCTACGCGGTCGGCGCGATCGACCTCCCGATCCCACCGCGCACGCGCACGCTCGCCGTCGTGGTGAAGCCGCGTGCCGCGAAGGTCGCGCCCGGCGAGGCCGATGCGATCGAGGTGATCGTGAACGACGCGCAGGGCAAGCCGGTGCCGAACGCGGAGGTCGCGATCTTCGCGGTCGACGAGGCGATCCTCGCGCTGTCGGGCTACCAGTTTCCGAACCCGATCGACACGTTCTACGGCGCGCGCGCGCCCGGCGTGTCGGATACGTACCTGCGCTCGTACGTGAAGCTCGCGAAGCCGGATCCGGCGAAGCTCACCGGCGATCTCCTGCGGCGCGCGAAGGGCAAGGGCTTCGCGGGCGGACCCGGTGGCGGCGGTCGCTATCGCGCCGACATGCAGACCGAGTCGATGCCCGACGAGATGGACGGCGAGATGGCGGGCGCCACGGGCATGGCGATGGCGCTCGATGAAGGCAAGATGGGCAAGGACGACTCGAGGGACTACAAGGCGGCGGAGAAGAAGCCTTCCGCGGCGCCGGCCGCGTCGCGCGCCGAGGCGGTCGAGGAGGCGCGCAACGCCGGCGTCCTCGGCAGTTTCGCGCTCGACAAGAACCTGGAGGCCCAGGGCCAGAAAGCACCGCCGACGACGCCGATCGCGATCCGCACGAACTTCAACCCGCTCGCCGCGTTCGCGTCGGGCGTCAAGACCGATGCGAATGGCAAGGCGTCGCTCGACGTGAAACTCCCCGACAACCTGACCCGCTATCGCCTCGTCGCGATCGCGGTCGCCGGCGACAAGCAGTTCGGCAAGGGCGAGAGCTCGTTGACCGCGCGGCTCCCGTTGATGGTCCGGCCGAGCCCGCCGCGGTTCCTCAACTTCGGCGACACGTTCATGCTGCCGGTCGTCGTCCAGAACCAGACCGATGCGCCGATGACCGTGCGGGTCGCGGCGCGGACCGCGAACGTCAAGCTGACCGACGGTGCGGGACGCGAGTTCTCGGTCCCCGCGAACGATCGCGTCGAGGTCCAGTTCCCGGCGTCGGCCGAGATGGCCGGCACGGCGCGGTTGCAGATCGTCGGCGCGGCCGGTGATGCGAGCGATGCCGCGGAGCTCTCGCTCCCGGTGTGGACGCCGGCGACGACCGAGGCGTTCGCGACGTACGGCGTGATCGATAACGGTTCGATGCAGCAGCCGGTCGCACTGCCCGGCAAGGTCTGGCCGCAGTTCGGCGGGCTCGAGGTGACGACAGCTTCGACGAACTTGCAGGCATTGACCGACGCGATGCTGTACCTCGTCCACTATCCGTTCGAATGCGCCGAGCAGCGCAGCTCGCGGATCATGGCGATCGCGGAGCTCCGCGACGTGCTCACCGCGTTCAAGACCAAGGACATGCCGAGCGCGCAGGCGATGGAGGGCTCGGTCGTCGCCGACCTCGAGCATCTCCAGAACATGCAGAACTACGACGGTGGCTTCGCGTTCTGGGATCGCGGCCATCCGAGCGAGCCGTACCTCTCGGTGTTCGTCGCGAACGCGCTCGCCCACGCGAAGGCGAAGGGCTTCGCCGGGACCGAGCAGATGCTCGCGAAGGCGACGAGCTACCTCCGCAACATCGAGTCTTACTACCCCTGGTACTACGGGCCGCAGCTGCGCTGGGCGATCAGCGCGTACGCGCTGCAGACCCGCAAGCTGATGGGCGACCTCGACATCGAGAAGGGTCAGCGCCTGCTCAAGGAAGCCGGCGGTCCCGACAAGGTGACGATGGAGACCAACGGCTGGCTGCTCTCGCTGTTCGCGAAGAATCCGAAGGCGAGCGAGGAGCGCGCGACGATCCTGCGCTACGCGATGAACCACGTCAGCGAGACCGCGGGCGCGGCGAACTTCACGACGAGCTACGGCGACGGCGCGTACCTGATCCTCGCCAGCGATCGCCGCGTCGACGGCGTGATGCTCGAGGCGCTGATCGAGGAGCAACCCGACAGTGATCTGATCCCGAAGATCGTCGTCGGCCTGCTCGCGCACCGCAAGGCGGGCCGCTGGCTCAACACCCAGGAGAACACGTTCGCGCTCGTCGCGCTCGACCTCTACTTCCACACGTACGAGAAGATCACGCCGGACTTCGTCGCGCGGGTGTGGCTCGGTAACGACTACGCGGGCGACCACAAGTTCAAGGGCCGGACGACCGAGTACGCGCAGATCGATGTCGCGATGAAGGACGTCGCGACGCACGACAAGGCAAATCTCACCATCCAGAAGGATGGCGCGGGCCGGCTCTACTACCGGATCGGCATGAAGTACGCGCCGCAGGATCTCAAGCTCGAGCCCGCGGACTACGGCTTCGTCGTCGAGCGGATGTACGAGGGCGTCGACGATCCGAAGGACGTCACCCGCGCCGCAGACGGGACGTGGCACGTCAAGGCGGGCGCGCGCGTGCGGGTCAAGCTGACGATGGTCAACGAGAACCGGCGCTATCACGTCGCGCTCGTCGATCCGATGCCCGCCGGGTTCGAGGCGATGAACCCCGCGCTCGCGGTCACCGGTCCCATCCCGACCGACCCGAACGTCCAGAAGCAGCGCGGCGCGTACTGGTGGTGGTATGGCACCTGGTACGAGCACCAGAACATGCGCGACGAGCGCGTCGAAGCGTTCGCGTCGCTCCTCTGGGAAGGCGTCCACGACTACAACTACGTCGCGCGCGCGACGACGCCGGGTAACTTCGTCGTCCCACCGACCAAGGCGGAGGAGATGTACATGCCCGAGACGTTCGGGCGCTCCGGTAGCGACCGCGTGATCGTCGAGTAACCGGCCGTTCCGTAGTAGGGTGCCACCGTGCCGGTGGTCTTTATCGACGGAAACGATCTGCTCGCGGCGGCGTATCGGAAGGTCGCTCCCGAGCTCGATCTCGTGATCGAGCAGCTCCAGACCGGCTTCGCGACGAGCGCGCCCGAGCCCGAGCAGAAGGCGCGCGACAAGGTGCTCGCGCATCACTCGCCGTCGGCGTGCTTCGCCGAGGGCGTCGATCTCACCACCATGGATGGCAAGAGCCTGCGCCTCGAGCTCGACTCCGAGAACGCGAACCGGTTCTGCAAGTGGTGGCGGGAGACCCCGACGAAGATGGAGCTCCGCATCGCGTGGCGCCGCGCCGGCGGCGAGATCTCGATCATCACCGCGACCTCGCCCGGCCGGATCGCCGATCAACCCGCCGGCCCGCTCCTCCTCGGCTGGGATCGCTTGTGGGTCCCCGACGGTCACGACGACACGCTCGCCGAGCTGACCGCCGCCGGCGAGCTCGTCGACTTCCGGCGCACCGCGTTCGAGGCCGTCGTGCGAGCGCTCGGGTAATGGCGATCTTCGACGAGCGCGCGACCCAGCCGCGCCGGGGCTTCGGCGACATCTTGAAGTGGAAGGTCGTGCGCAAGAGCGACCCGCGCGCGGACGACTACGCGGAGCTCGATCTCATCCGCCCCGCCTCGCGTGAAGGTGGCGCTGCCGCGCTCGCGAACGGCGATCCGTGTGCTGTCTGGATCGGCCACGCGTCCTGGGGCCTCCGCCTCGGCGGTCAGCTGATCGTGATCGATCCCGTGTTCTCGACCGCGCTCTCCGGCGTCGTGAAGCGGCTCGTCCCGCCCGCGTTCCCGATCGCCGAGCTCCCGGCACCGGACCTCGTGCTCGTCACCCACGATCACCGCGACCACCTCGACTTCCCGTCGATCGCGAAGCTCCCCGACACCGCGACGTTCATCGTCCCGCTCGGCAACGGCCCGCGGATCAAGCACGCGAACGTCGTCGAGCTCGACTGGTGGCAGACCCACGTCCACGGCTCTCTCAAGATCACGCTCGTGCCGTCGCGCCACTGGTCGATGCGGATGCCGTGGAACCGCAACGCGACGCTGTGGGGCGGCTACATCATCGAGTCGCCGGAGGGCATCGCCTACCACTCCGGCGACACCGCGACCGGCGACCACTTCGCCGAGATCGGCGCGAAGTTCCCGGGCATCACCTGGGCGATGCTGCCGATCGGCGCGTACTCGCCGCGCTGGTTCATGTCGTCGCAGCACGTCAACCCCGAGGAGGCGGTCGCCGGCTTCGACGCGCTCGGCGCACAGAACTTCCTCGCGATGCACTGGGGCACGTTCAAGCTGACCGACGAACCGGTCGGCGAGCCGCGCAAGCGGATCCTCGAGCTCTGGCGCGATCGTGATCCGTCGCGGCTGTGGTTACTCGACGTCGGCGAAGCGCGCCCGCTCGGTGCGTGATCTTACTCTTGTTCGCGAGCTTGTCGAAATGGGGCGCCTGTTCGAGCCCGGGCGCGGTCGAGCGGTCGGCCCCCTGAGCGCTCCCCACATGGGCCACGTAGCAGCCGTCGTCGACAGCCGCGCTCGGTCACAAGCCGACGGTGCAGCCGGCGTTCTGCACCGCGCTCGAGGGCCACCGCCCGCGCAGGCGCTCCGGAATCCAAACAAGAATTGATCTGAAACGGAGCGCAGGCTCGAGCTCGGGCGCGGTCGGCCCTGTGAGCGAGCGCGCCCCACGTGGGCCGCGCAGCAGACATCCTCGACATCCGCGCTCGGTCACAAGCCGACGGCGCCGCCGGCGTTCTGCGCCGCGCCAGGTTCGAGGGCCACCGCCCGCGTGAGCGCTCCGGAATCCAAACAAGAATTTGATCCGGAACGGCAGCGCGGGCTCGAGCTCGGGCGCGGTCGGCCCTGTGAGCGAGCGCGCCCCACGTGGGCCGCGTAGCAGACATCGTCGACATTCGCGCTCGGTCACAAGCCGACGGCGCCGCTGGCGTTCTGCACCGCGCTCCGTTCGAGGCCACCGCCCGCGTTGGCGCTGCCTCGCCAAGCAAAGCACTCGAAATGTCACCCGAAGGGTGCACGGCGACGACAATGAATGACGAAAAACTCGGCGCATTAGAACGGTTTTTCATGCTACAAGGACGGAATGGCGCGCGTTCGCAAACGACACGACCAGCTCGCGATCGATGCGTTTCGTCGCCGACCTGACAAGAACAACCAGTGGCGAGGTGCGCGGCGCTACGCCGACATGACACTCGCCGAGCGCCGGTCCGCGAAGAAGCGCGGACCCACGCCCAAGGGTCCGCGCTCGAGCGAGGGCCACCGTGTGCGACCGCAGATCGCGTCACGCCATCCAATCCACGTGATCCTGCGCGCGGTCGGCGATCTCGGCTCGCTGCGCAAGCATGCGGTGTTTCGTGCGGTGCGCGAGGCGACTCGCGCGATCGCGGTGCGCGAAGGCGTGTTCCGGCTCGTCCACTTCAGCATCCAGCGGACGCACATCCACCTGATCGTCGAGGCGCAGGACAAGACGGCGCTCTCGCGCGGTATGCAGGGCTTCGGCGTGTCGGCGGCGAGGCACATCAACCGCGAGCTCGGCCCGTGGCGTGGCAAGAAGCAGCGCACCGGCGGCGTGTTCGCCGACCGCTACCACG
>Ga0307509_10008472_pt1 | contig 13095 bp, 10 predicted proteins | sample 10_EM_MG_FD_202245 | JGI IMG/M metagenome (GOLD analysis project Ga0307509, IMG submission 202245) | Populus trichocarpa ectomycorrhiza microbial communities from riparian zone in the Pacific Northwest, United States - 10_EM | ecosystem: Host-associated > Plants > Roots > Unclassified | place...
GCGCGGTCAATCGGCATTCCCACCTCGAGGGTCGAGATGCGTTTATTGGGGACGATGAGAGTGTCGCCGCGCGGAACCGACGGCCAGACGACACGGATCTCGCCAACCGTTCCGGCATGAGGACCCGTATCCGCCAAAGTCAGCCGGAGGCCGCGGGAATCATAGTAAAAACTCGTCAAACCGCCGGCAGATACGGTTCGCTCGGGAGAGCCCATGGCGGCCAGCACCTCAGCGCGCCGCGCACCGCTGCGAATGCCCTCGGGGGTGGAAGACTCGGCCCATGGACTTGAGCCGCTCGCCTCGGTCCCTATCCACAGGACGTTGCCCGTTCCCGGATCGAAATCAATCCAGACGCCGATCGCATCCCATGTCTGCATCTTCGAAAAACTCCAGCCGCCGGGCCTCAGCGTTCCAGGCCCGAGGAGCTTCACGATCTCGCCGACCTTTGCATCAAGCCGCAGTGGTCCGATGCGCTCGCCTGGAACGATCAGTTGATCGGCCTTCGGGGCGGTCTGCGGCGTCGTCGATTGCGCTAGATGAAGTTCCTGCAAATCTCTTGGGGTGTGAGGAATTTGAGTGATGCTCTGAGCAACAGAGAGCTGTGGCACGGTGTCAGTCGCACCGAAATCGTACTTCCCCTGCGCTGCGGCCGAGATTGCCGCAAGTGCCGTAAAGCTCAAGGCTGCTAGCTCTATGAGCCGGTGCCGGCGATTTCGCATTTTCGCCTCCACGATTGACCGGTCACTTCGGCTTGCGCTTCCAGTTTATAATAGCGACATTTGCAACCATAGGATATAATAATAGCGATGGCAGGTCCGCGAGCGGAAGATCGAAGCGCATGCCGAAACCGAAGTCCTTTTTGCGCCTGTTCATCGAAGGCGGCTTGCTGATCACGCTTGCCGTAGCGGTCGCACTTTTGGTCGGCATCGCCGTACCGGCGTCGGCGCAATTTTTCAATTTCGGAAACTTCGGCGGACCCTCGCAACGGCCGCAACCACAGCGGGGCAACGGCAGCTGGTTCGGTGGCGATGTGTTTGCTCCATTCCAGCAGGCGCCAAGGCGTCAGGCGGCGAAGCCAATAGTGGAGGATTTTTCCAAGGCGCCACCGCCGGAGAAGCGCGAGACCGTGCCGGAGCGCAACGTGCTGGTGCTCGGCGACGCCATGGCGGATTGGCTCGCCTACGGCCTTGAGGACGCCTATGCCGAACAGCCGGGCATGGGCGTGATCCGCAGGCACAAGACCGTCTCTGGTCTCATCAGGTACCAACCCAAGGGCGAACCGGCCGATTGGGCCGCTGCGGCGAAAGGCATCCTCGCCACCGAGAAGCCCGACGCCATCGTCGTCATGCTCGGGCTCGACGACCGCGAGGCGATCCGCGAGCCGGCAGCCGATAAACCCGAAATGTCGCCCGACAAAAAGGGCGACAAGAAAGACGCCCGTGCCAAAGGCGATGCCAAGCCTGCCGACAAATCGGCAGCCAAGCCGGATGGCGCGGCCGACGCCGCCAAGCCCGAAGAAAAAATCGTCGATACCGAATTGTCTCCGGACGATGCCGCCGACAATGAGCTGCCGCCGATCACCGCGCCGGAGAAGAGCGCGCGCTCGCCGAACGGCATCTATCAGTTTCGCGACGAGCGCTGGGTCGAGCTTTACAGCAAGAAGATCGAAGAGATGATCGCCGTCCTGAAATCCAAGGGCGTGCCGGTGCTGTGGGTCGGACTGCCCGTGGTGCGTGGTCCCAAGGCGACCTCGGACACGCTGTTTTTGGATAAGCTGTATCGCGACGCCGCCGGCAAGGCCGGCATCACCTATGTTGATGTCTGGGACGGATTTGTCGACGAGGCCGGCCGCTTCCTGCAGCAGGGCCCGGACTTCGAAGGCCAGATCCGCCGCTTGCGCTCGTATGACGGCGTGTATTTCACCAAGCCCGGCGCGCGCAAGCTTGCCCATTATGTCGAGCGCGAGATCAACCGGCTGTTGGCCGCGCGTTCCGCGCCGATCGAGCTGCCGGCCGAACCGGCAACGCCCGACGCCAACGCGGTCCCCGGTCAACCGGCGCCGCGTCCGCTGGCAGGACCGATCCTGCCTTTGGTGGCATCCTCCGTCGGCACCGATCAGTTGCTCGGCGGACCAGGCTCACGTCCGGCCGCGGTCGATGCACTCGTGGCGCGAACGCTGGTCAAGGGCGAGCCGCTGGCGCCGCCCGCCGGCCGCGCCGACGACTTTGTCTGGCCGCGCCGTGAGGTCGACCGCGAACAGGCCGAGGGCGAAACGCCGGTAGCTTCCAGTTCTCCGGATGGACCCGTTGCCACTCCGGGCACTCCGCCGAAACCGAAAAAGCTCCGGTCGATTCAGCGGGTAGGAACGTCGCCCATGCGGGATTCCTTTGGGTTTTCGGCACCCCGGCAACTTCAGCCGCTACGTACCGCTCCCGGCTTCTTCACCCGATAGCGGTTGTTTGGTTTCGCTTCGGGTTAATCGCGCTACTTCGACTGCCCGCCGATCACTTCCGGTCCACCCGGTAAACAGACATGCTCAGGGTCAGGGTTAGTTGCAGACCGTCTGCAGCATGATTGCGAACCCAGTCCAAATTCACAATGCGGTCAAGTCCTCGGGCACGTCGCCGAACTTCCGGATCAACTTGGCGTCGCTGAACTCGCCGGTGGCGGGATCCCCGAGCGCGCCGACGTAGCCGGGCTTGCGCGACAGGGCTTCCGCCGGCATCACCGCGGCGTTTGGATTGAAACACTCGACAAACAGAGCGATGGCTTCCGGCTTGTTGGGTGGTGATTATCGCTTGGCACGCGCACTTCGACCACAGTGCCCCGCTAACGTCGACCTGGGGTGGCTAACTCTGGGAGACCCCGATGTCGACCAAAGACTTCGAAGCGGCCGAGCCGCTGCGTGCTGTCGCATACGTCCGGATGTCCACCGACCGTCAGATTTATTCGACCGAAAACCAGATAAACGCGATCGCGGCTTACGCCGCTAGTAAGAACGTCGCAATCGTCAGGACCTACAAGGACGACGGCAAAAGCGGGCTTTCGCTGGATCGTCGGCCGGCGCTCAAGTCTCTGCTCGGCGACGTCATGCTCGGCAAGGCCGACTTCGACTGCATTCTCGTCTATGACGTCAGCCGCTGGGGCCGTTTCCAGAACAGCGACGAAAGCGCGCATTACGAGTTCATCTGCAAGGAGGCCGGCGTCCGGGTCGAGTATTGCGCCGAGGAGTTTTCAAACGACGGCAGCCTACTCTCGAACGTAATGAAGAGCATGAAGAGGGCCATGGCGGCGGAGTATAGCCGCGAGCTATCCACCAAGGTCTTTGCGGCGCAACGCCGTCTCATCGCAAAGGGCTTCCGGCAAGGAGGCGCCGCAGGCTATGGTCTTCGTCGGCTCCTGCTCGACCAGAACGGACAACCAAAGGGCATACTGCAGTCAGGGCAACGTAAGCACCTGCAATCGGATCGCGTGATCCTTCAGCCTGGTCCCGAAAGCGAGCTCGCGGTCGTCCGTGAAATCTTCCGCCAGTTCGTCTTCGAACAGCAATCGGAGTCGCTGATCGCCCGCGAGCTGAACCGGGAGGGCATTCTGAACCGGAGGGGATACCCCTGGACACATCAGTCGGTCCGCTATGTGCTGAACAACGAGAATTACATGGGCGTGAACGTCTACAATCGGAAGACCTGCCGGCTGGGAAGCAAGCTACGAAACAACTCCCCAAACCTCTGGGTCAGGGCTCCCTGTGCCTTTGCGCCGATTGTCGATCCGGAGATTTTCGACAGAGCGCAGCGGCACCGGAAACAGCGCCGTATAAAGCTTTCCAATCGCGAAATGCTCGCGCGCCTGGAATCGATGTTACGCGAAAAGGGCCGTCTTAGCGCAACGCTGATCAACGAGGCGGATTACCTGCCGGACAATTCCACCTATGCGCTACGTTTCGGGAGCCTCAGGAACGCGTACAGGCTGATCAACTACCGCCCCCGGACGAATTTCAGATATATCGACCGGGGTGTGTTCCTTGCGGCGAAAATCAAGGAAACGGCGACCGATCTGATCAAGCTCGTCGAACAAGGCGGCGGTTCTGCAGTGTTCGACGAAGCAGCGGAAATCGTCATCATCAACGATGCGGTCACGGTGTCAATCTATGTAGCACGCTGCGCGCGCATTCCCGGCGGCGGGCTGATGTGGCGAGTCAATCGGCGACGATATCTGCGGGGAGATTGGATCGTCGCGCTCCGGCCCGACCTTCCCTGCCGGACCATCATCGACTATCTCTTGTTGCCGACATCGGGTTTTCCCAAACAGAAAGCCGAATTCTCGAACAGAAATCCAGCGCGGTTGGTTGCCTGCCGTCACGATAGCATGGCATCGTTGTTGCCGCTCATATTGGCGCCTCCGAAGGAACAGTACGTGCCGCTTGCGCCCCATAGCTCAACAAGATGCGGGAAAGCCAAAGTTCTCCCCAAACCCGGAAGAAGGCGGACCTCGTTGCTTGGTTCTAATCGGCGCCGCGATAAGAAGAACGAGAGTCCAATTGCTGGCCGCTGAGACGGTTCAAGCTGCCGCCTTTTTCCGCATCGGCCCGCGATGGGGAGGCAACGCGGATTTCTATCGACGCGTGACCGCGACGTTCAACGTCTTCACTCCTGCAACGCCGTCGCGGTCCGGTTAAGCTTGTCGTCGATCGCCCGCGATCTGTCGCTGTAGCGTCTCGATCTGAGGCTCCGTGGCCGGGTCGAGCGCGCCGACCGCCGCGCCGCACTGTGCGCACTGCACCAGCGTGAGTTTATTGCTCACGCCGATCGGCGTGAACAGCGCGAGCTTGAAACTGTGGCTTTCGCATTTTATGCATGTCGAGACGGCCATCGTCCGTTCCTTCTTTTCGCTGCTCGTGATTGCCGGGCTTCAGTCATAAGTCTCCGAGTCTTCGTGTAAGTTCACGCAGTGTGCTCGCATGCGCGCAAGCACAGCCGGCAAAGTGCGAGCACGATCAAGTATCAATTCGGCGAGATGTGTGCCGGGACGCTGGATTCGTTAAGAGGGTGAGCATTTGCATAGCTTGCCAGCGCAAGGAGAGATCGCCCCGTCGATACTCTCTATGCCGCCGCCGCGCGATCGTCTTTCTCCTCCCAGCGCAAGACGATCTTGAGCGCATCATCAGGTAGCGGCCGTTGCAGCGCCTTCGCTTCGTCCCATGGCGCGCGTAGCCAGACGTCGCGTTCCTCATCGGTGGTCAGGATCACCGGCATGGCCTTGGGGTGGATCGGCTCGACGACAGCGTTCGGCGCCGTGGTCAGAAATCCATAGACCAGATGAGGGCCGGGGACCGGCTTGGACTTGGTGCCCCGGTCGCCGCGGTATTCCGTCCAGATGACGGCGAAGGCGAACAGCGGCCGTTCATCGTTGAGCGCGAACCAGACGACGTCTTTCTTCTCGGTCGCCGGGTTCAGCTCCGGTACGTATCCCGCGAAACGGATTGCTGAAGCGATTCGTCCCGGTGCACCTGGCGTCCGATAACAGCCCTTCCCGGACACCAGAATCCTAGCGGCTGGGGAAAGCAGCCGGGTCGTACGGGACACGAGCGAAAGCGCCTCACGCGCATGCCTGCCTGGCCCGTCCGGCTGCCCTTCTTTCTTCTAGGCATTGTTTCCGTGTCTGTTTCAGCGCTCGCCCGGCCACCAGGTCGACGGCGGATCGCTCGCCGATATCTTCGTCGGCCGCAGCGCGAGCCGCGCATTTCCGAGCAGCTCCGGCACCGCATATAACGTTCCAGTTCGTGGGCAGGTGAGATACCTCGCGTTCAGCGCGTCCCCCAGGGTCGGCGAGGGCTGGGCCGGCCCACGACCGAGCCTGCGTTTGTTCCAGGCCTCGCAGGCGAGCCGACCAGCATGCTTGCGTGCGGTCGCTGCTTGTTCCGCCGCGGCGCGAATGGAGCTGCCGTAGATTCTCTCGCGCGACTTGGTGCCCATCCGAGAGAAATGCGCCCGGCGCGAGCCGACGGCAAGCCGTGACAGCTTGCGGCCCAGCTCTCCGTAATGCCCTCGCCTTGCGAATCGGGGGGTTGGAAAGAAACCTGTTCATGCGTTGCACGCTGTCTGACAGATCGCACTCCCGCGCCTATAAGCTGGTGCAAGCGAGATGGTCCCTAAGAGCCATTTCGCTTCCTGATCTCGGCCAAAACTGGCTCCAACCGTTCAGCCAGAACGTTGGTGTGTTCGCGCGAGATGTGAGCGCGAACGGCTCAGATAGAATCGCGGTATGCTCAATTGCTTATCATAACTGATGACAGCGAGAATAAATCCGCTGATCACCACAAACAATTGAACGCCGACATGTCCTCCATTGATGATCGGAAACTGTTGAAGATTTTGCGTCTCGCTGCCAAGCCAGAGCCACGCGTGAAAAGGCAACACGAGTGCCGCCGCAAAGAAACGTAGACGGTCAAGGCGTTCGATGCAGGCCGTATTGCCGCTGCGCTTCTGCTGTGTTTTCTCTAGGTGCGAAATCCCAATGCAGGCCCGCTGCGACAACGGACGGCCGCTAGCGAATTTCGATCCCGCCAAACATAAGGCGCGACAAGTAGGCATCGCCCGCCGCGGCATCGGTTTCGGGCGGCGCCCAGGGAGCTGCCTCGCTTGAGCTCGGATCAAACGGGCCGATTGTGGTTTCGAGAAAAACCAGCCAATCTGACTTGAAAATCAGTGTGTGAAAGATCCCTGGAGGCATTTTGTAGAAGAATATCCCGCCCTCGGCTGCCGGTGACATGCGCAGTATTTCTGTCACATGTCCGTCCGGGTCGAAAAGCAGCGTTTCGCAATGCCCTTCGATGATGGCAAGGGTTTCGGCGCGCCGGAGATGACGGTGCGGGCGGACATAGGAGGAGCGATGCATGACGATCAGCATTTCCTGCTGCAGATCGTCAGACGATGCATGGAAGCAGAGCCGACATCGGCGCCTGGGCGACAGCCTGGCCTTCTCCTTCAACAACCGCACCATGTCCTGGTCGACGGCCAGAAAGCCGCCATCGGAATAGAGGACCTCGGGGGAGACCTCCTGCAGTTCTTTGGCAGCGTGTGTCATCGATCTTCCAGGCTTATGGGACCGGAGTCCGCCGGCGGTATCCTTTTTGCCGCTCCTCCGCCCCCGGGCACCACCCTACGGCGGACACCGGTCTAGCGGAATTCAAGAGCTCGAATAAAGGACTTTGACTCCAGCCACAATGCCGGACGGGGAGAGTTTTATCTAGAGTTTATCGCGCATTTCTGCTTTACCCTCCCACCACCGGGACGAGCAGCTGGACCCCGGCCGCACCAGGGGCACTTCCCGAAGATGGTCTCGACACAAGGTATTCGACCTTCAGGTCAAGGGACGCTCGATGACGCAACGGAAGCCATGAAAGTCAAATTTCTGACCGTGATCTGGGGTGCCCGATACATCGATGAGTTTGCCCGTATTTCGCTGCCCTCCTATTTGGCGCCGGGCAATCTGCCGTACGTGGCCAGCGCGACCGAGCTCGAGATCGTGATTCTGACCTCCACCGAGGGGCGCGCCCATTTCGGTGGCCTTCCGATCATGGCGAAGCTGGAGGCGCTATGTCCCGTCCGCTTCGTCCTCATTGATGATCTGATCACCACTGGCATTTACGGCGTGACACTGACTCTTGCTTACGCACGAGGCATTCTGGCCACGGGCGCCGAGCAGACGAGTACGCATTTCCTATTCATGAATTCGGATTTTGTGCTGGCTGACGGCGCCCTACGGGCGACGATCTCAAAACTGCGCGAGGGCTATCCCTGCGTGATGGCGCCCTCTTTGCGAGCGTCGGCCGAATCCACACTACCAACGCTTACGCGGGCTCTATCGGCCGATGACTACGTTCTCAGCATGCCGCCGCGCGATATGGTGCAGCTGGCGTTTGACAATTTGCACCCGACGGTCATCGCCAAGACGGTTACGCAGGAATTCGTCAGCTGTGAAACCCACAACCAGATCTATTGGCAGGTCGACGGAACGACGCTTTTGGCACGGTACCATCTCATTTTCATGCTGGCGATCAAGCCGGAGGTTCCGATCGGCCCGGTCAATTCCTATTGCGACTACGGATTCGTCCCGGAGCTCGTTCCTTCGGGTAAACTCGGTTTTATGAACGATTCCGACGAGTTCTTCATGTTGGAACTGCAGCCGTCTACTCAAGAACTGCAATTGCTCCACTCTGGGACGAAGAGCCCGAGTAAGATAGCTGCGGAGTTATCGCGTTGGACGACGCGTGAGCATCGGCGTTGTGCCGAGGTAGATCTGGTTTTCCATACGGGATCATGCGGCACAAGTCTCGAGGAAGCCCGTGCGGCGGCCGCGCGTTTCACGGCAGATCTGCACTCCCGAATGAAACTGCCCGCCATCAACCATGTCGACCACTATTATTGGGTTAATGGGGTTCAGGCTTGGATTTCGTTAAAGTTTACGGCGCAAGCGGATGTCATTTTGCCCTCCGAGCTTCCTCTTCATAAGCCGGCTGGCCGCGCTTGGTCGGTGGGCGATTTCTGGTGGTATCGCGATTTCCGGTGGTACAGTGATTTTCTAGGGACTCTACGCCGTTACATTGGAAAGGTTCCCGATGTGCCTGTCTGGCACACCCTTTGGCTTGATTCTCGTCTCCTTCTCGGCTGGATCGATCGCGTCAAATCCGAGTCGGCTTCGCGTGTGCTTTTGATTTGCGCTGATAACAGTCCGCTGCCGAAGTCCTTGCCGGAGCACCTGCCTGTCGACGTGGTGATTGTCGCTGATGACGAAGATCCACCTGGGTTCGCATCGGAAAGTTACAATTGGATCCTAGTTCACATCGAGCGTGGCCATATCCTCCATCTGAGAAGTAGGATTGCGCTCGCGGAGCGGTACGTCGGAGTCGGAGGTACTATCTCGATATTCGTCGAGAACAAGTCGGAGCTCGACCACAGCAATTTTTCAAGCGAGCTTTCTCACCATGCGGGTCACATACTCCCCTCGAGTTGGATGGGCTACCGCGTGGAGGTGCAATTTGTGGGAGGCCGACTGAAGAGACGCTTACGACTGGCAGAGCGATCGCTTTACCGTTTCCTCTTGCCGGCTTCTCTAAGCCGGCTGCCCCATATGCTCTGGGGTGCCGGCGGTTGGGTTCTCGTTGCGGGGCTGACGGCGCTGAACAATCTATGCACACGGCGGGCGTCCTCCTGCTGTCCGGATTATTGCACCAGCGCACTGTTATCGCTATCCAGGCGGAACAGCGTCCCGAGCGACGAGATCGGTTCTGCATCTCACGGTTATCAGTCAGAGCTCAAGCAAGTGCTTCCCGGGGAATGATTCATGAACATTGACGCCGCATTTCTCGTTGTCGGTGGCGACAGTCTTGTTGGCGGCAGCGTTGTCAATGCGTTACGGCGACGCCGCCACACCGTATTCGAAACGACGCGGCGGATCGACACGGTCGGGCCTTTCCGGGTATTCCTCGATTTTGAGAGTGAGGCTCCCTTCAGCGCGCCCGAAGGGGTCAAATATGCCTTTCTGATCGCGGCAGCGACCAACTATGATCGCTGCGAAAAGGATCCGATGGCGCGGGTCATCAATGTCGAACTGATCCCCCGAACCGTCGCCTCGCTCCTGGAGCAGGGGGTGTTCGTCACCTACATCTCGACGAATTCTGTGTTTGGCGGCGAGCGGCCTTGGCCAAATGAGGATGATCCGCATCACCCCGGAATTGCGTACGCGAAACAGAAGTCCGAGAGCGAAGCGGTGGTGTCGCGTGCGGCAGAGCGGTTGAATGCGACAGGCCACCTCAATATCGTGCGCCTAACGAAGATCTTGAATGCTGGCGTCTCTCCACTGCCCTCGTGGTTTGCTGCCTGGCAACGAGGCAAATTCGTCGAGCCCTTCGCGGACCTCACCTTTGCGCCAATGTCGGTCCGGTTTGTCGGAGATGCCTTGGCGAGGATCGGCGAGCAGCGCGTGCCTGGTCACTTGCACCTCTCCGGTGCGGAGAACGTCAATTATGTCGACTTCGCACGCAGGCTCGCGAACCGGCTTGGTGTCGATGAAAACTTGATTCGGCCGTCGACCGCTGTAGAGAAGGGAATCCACATTCCGTTCAAGCCGACCTATAGCGGCCTGGGTATGCAACGCACCACACAGCTCTGTGGGGTATCCCCGCAAACTCTCGACGACCTCCTAGACGACTTGATCGCTGACCACGAGGCTCAAGGAAAGGCACGAATGCCATGACCGTTACAAGACGCCAGACCTGCCGGCTTTGCGAGTCCAGGAATATGGAACGGGTGGTCGAGCTCGCGCCGATTCCGCTGTCGGAAAACTATTCCTATGATCGCAGCACTGCGGTGAATGCGCCGCGCTATCCGGTCGACGTCTACATGTGCGGCGATTGCGGGCATGTCCAGCAAGTCGACATCATAGATCCAAAGACGCTCTGGGATTCCTACACCTACTATTCCGGCGATGCCAAAGGCATGCCCGAGCACTTCCAGAGCGTTGCCGCCAAATCGATGAAGGCGGCCGCAGCGCCCGCGGGCGCGCTGGTCGTCGACATCGGCAGCAACGACGGCTCGCTGCTAAAACCATTCAAGCAGGCCGGCTATCGCGTGCTCGGGATTGATCCGGCCACCGACGCCGCGCAGCGGGCCAACGACGCGGGCATTCCGACCATTACCTCGCTGATGACGCTCGACCTCGCCAAGCGCATTCGCGACGAACATGGCCCGGCGAGCATCGTCTGTGCCTTCAACGTGTTCGCCCATGCCGACGATCTCGGCGAGATGGTGGAATGCGTGCGCACCATGCTTGCGCCTGACGGCCTGTTCTTCTTCGAAGCCCAATATCTGCTCGACACCATCGATGGCGTGCTGATCGCGACGCTGTTCCACGAGCATCTCAGCCATCACTCGGTGAAGCCGCTGGTCAAGTTCCTCGACCGTCACGGGCTCGAAATGATCGCGGTGGAGCGCGCACCCATCCAGCACGGGTCGCTGCTCGGCACCGTTCAGCTCAAGGGTGGCAAGCGCCCGGTCGAGGAGTCAGTCAGTCAGCTGGTTGCGCTCGAGGAGGAGCGAAAGCTCGACATGCTTGAGACCCTGCACGAGTTCGGCACCAGGGTTAAGCTCTTGCGCTCCCACACGGCGGAGCTGGTTGCGAAATGGAAGGCTGCAGGCGCCAGCATCGCGGGCTATGGCGCGGCTCGCAGCGGACCGACTTTAATGATTCAGCTAGGGTTGACGGGAAAGATCGACTACATTGTCGACGATCATCCGCAGAAGGTCGGGAAATACGACGCTGGCGACGGCAATCTTGTTGTGCCGACCTCGGAGCTGCTTGCTCGGATGCCAGACTACACAATCATACTTGCCTGGGTGCATTCCAAGAAAATCATCGAAACCAACCAGGAGTATCTGAAAGGAGGCGGCCATTTCGTCGTACTTTGTCCCGAGACACGAGTTGTCGGTAAAGACGGCGATCTGAGGATTTAAAACACAGGATTTAGGAAGGACACCGCGTGGACGAGAAGAAGACGAAGGAAAGCCAGTATCAAGTCATGATCCAGGCTGCCAGCGAGCGTGGTTACGAGACGCTCGGACTGCGGGGAAGCCAAAGCTGGCACGAAGACCCGAAGCATTTGGTCTTTCGGCTGTCCCGCTACAAATTCGTTTCGAAGATGCTTGCCGGACGAAAGCACGTCCTTGAGATCGGCTGTGGGGACGCGTTTGGAACGCGTATCGTCCAGGCCGAGGTCGGACAGATCACAGCCATCGATTTTGACCCCGTGTTCATTGAGGACGCCAAAAGCCGCATGGTCCCGCGCTGGCGATTCGATGCGCGAGTGCACGATATGCTACAGGGACCCGTGCCGGGCCATTTTGACGCGGTCTACTCCCTCGATGTTCTGGAGCATATCGAACCCGACCAGGAACGACTATTTCTGAGCAACGCATTCGCAAATCTCGACTCCCAAGGGGCAGCGATCATTGGTATGCCGTCCCTTGAGAGCCAGCCTTATGCGTCCGCCCAGTCCAAGATCGGACACGTCAACTGCAAATCGGCCCCCGATTTGAAGGGCCTCCTCGAGGTGTACTTTCACAATGTGTTTGTCTTCAGTATGAACGACGAAGTCGTTCATACTGGATTTCACAAGATGGCGAATTACGTCCTTGCCGTTTGCGCTGGAAAGAGAATGCCCTGAGATTGTCGCGTCCCTCCGCTGGAAATCACTTGGAGATCGGGTATGCTGCGCTCGGGTCGCATTGCACGAAACGTGGACATTCGGACTCTATCTCGTGCGTGCCCGCGTGTCAGCATGCGGCGCAACAGGCGCTTTCTCGCGACCCCAGATGTGCGTTCGGAACGCTTGGTGGAGAGGCTGTCAGCATGACGAGGGTTGGTAGGTCGCGAAAACAGCGCCTATTGGACTGATGTGCGGGATCGCAGGATTTCTCCGACCTGGCGGCGGGGACGGTGAAGGGCTCGTTGGCTGCGCGAAACGCATGACCGATGCGCTCGCCCACCGTGGCCCAGACGCTGCGGGCGTCTGGATCGATGCACAGGCCGGGGTCGCCTTCGGCCACCGCCGTTTGTCAATTCTTGATCTGTCCGAAGCTGGTGCGCAGCCGATGCGCAGCGATTGCGGGCGCTTCGCCGTCACCTTCAACGGTGAGATATTCAACCACCTCGACATTCGCTCCGAGCTCGAAGCCGCAGGCGCCGCGCCGAACTGGCGTGGGCATTCCGACACCGAAACCCTGCTCTATGCCGTCAGGCGATGGGGTGTCGAGGCGGCGCTGCAGCGTTTTTCCGGCCAGTTCGCATTCGCCTTGTGGGACGGGCTGAGCCGAGCCTTGACGCTCTGCCGTGACCGTTTCGGCGAGAAGCCGCTATTCTACGGGTGGAGCGGCCGCGATCTCGTGTTCGGCTCCGAACTGAAAGCGCTTGCGGTTCACCCCAGCTGGTCACCGTCGCTGGATCGCGCGGCGCTGACGGCGTTCATGCGCTATTGCTACGTGCCCGCGCCATCCACGATCTGGGCCGGTGTCAAGAAACTCCCGCCGGCATCTTATGTCA
>Ga0307509_10008473_pt1 | contig 13095 bp, 9 predicted proteins | sample 10_EM_MG_FD_202245 | JGI IMG/M metagenome (GOLD analysis project Ga0307509, IMG submission 202245) | Populus trichocarpa ectomycorrhiza microbial communities from riparian zone in the Pacific Northwest, United States - 10_EM | ecosystem: Host-associated > Plants > Roots > Unclassified | place...
CTCGTTGTTCGGTCTGTCGCTCGTCACGCTCACGTTCGAGGACGGGGTCGAACCGCTCGTCGCGCGCCAGCAGATCACCGAGCGCATCCCCGATGCGAACTTGCCCACGGGCATCACGCCGGATCTAGGCCCGCTCGCGACGCCGATCGGCGAGGTCTATCGCTACACGCTCGAGGGCAAGGGCGCCGATCCGATGACGCTGCGCACGATCCAGGACTGGGTGGTCCGGCCCGCGATCCTGCGCGTGCCCGGCGTCGCCGATGTCGTGTCGTACGGCGGCCTCGTCAAGGAGATCCACGTCGAGCCCGATCCGACGAAGCTGGCGTCGCGGGGCGTCGTCCTCGACGATCTGTTCCAGGCGCTGTCGAAGGCGTCCGCGAACGCATCGGGTGGGTCGCTCGAGCGCGGCACCGAGCTGTTCGTGATCCGCTCGATCGGCACGTTCCAGAACCTCGACGACATCGCGAAGGTCCGGGTCGGGTTCCACGCCGGCGTGCCGGTGAAGGTCTCCGACGTCGCGACGATCACGACCGGCTACCAGCCGCGCCAGGGCGTGGTCACGCGCGGCGCCAACGACGACACGGTCGAGGGCATCGTGCTCATGCGGCGCGGCCAGAACCCGTCGGTCGTGCTCGGCGCGCTGCGCGAGCGCTTGAAGGAGCTCCACGAGCACTCGCTGCCGAACGGCCAGATCGCGTTCCTCCAGAAGCCGGCCGACAAGCAGATCGCGATCTCGGTCCAGTACACCGACGAGAATGCGAAGACCGTGACGCGCTCGATCGGCACGTATACGGGACCCTGCAGCGACGCGACCGGCATGCCGGGCTCGAAGATCCGCGCGAGCGTGACGTGCAAGGACGTCGAGCTCCACGCCGAGGACGACGACGACACGATCAACATCTACACGGTCCAGGGCACCCAGAGGCACGACCTCCTGGTCGGCGGGCTACACGCGCCGCAGATCCGGATCAAGCCGTTCTACGACCGGACCGAGCTCGTCGACACGACGCTCGACACCGTGTTCCACAACCTCGCCGAGGGCGCGTTGCTCGTCAGCGTCGTGCTGTTCATCTTCCTGCTGTCGATCCGCGCGTCGCTCCTGGTGACCCTCGTGATCCCGCTGTCGCTCGCGGCGTCGTTCATCTACCTCCACACGCGCGGGATGTCCGCGAACCTCCTCTCGATGGGCGCGGTCGACTTCGGGATCATCGTCGACGGCGCGGTGATCCTCGTCGAGCACGTGTTCGGTCACTGCGCCGGCGACGCGTACCAGAAGATGAACGAGCAGGAGCGGACCAAGTCGATCTTCGAAGCCGCGCGCGAGGTCGCCCGGCCGACGCTGTACTCGCTGCTCATCATCGTCGCCGCCTACCTGCCGATCTTCGCGCTCCAGCGGGTCGAGGGCCGGATCTTCGCGCCGATGGCGCACACCGTGGTGTCGGCGCTGCTCGGTGCGATGATCGTGAGCTTCACGCTCGTCCCCGCGCTCGCGTTCTTCGCGCTGCGCCGCCACAAGGCGGTGCGCGAGTCGCCGGTCTTGAAGGTCGCGCGCCGCGCGTATGACCCGGTGCTCGTGCAAGCGATGCGCAACCCGTTCGCGGTGTTCGTCGCGGCCGGGGCACTGCTCGTCGCCGGTATCGAGCTCGCGCCGCGCCTGGGCACCGAGTTCTTGCCAGAGCTCAACGAGGGCGCGCTCTACGTCACGTTCACGCTACCCGCGCCGATCTCGCTCACCGAGGGTCGCAAGCTGACGCCGAAGATCACGGCGCTGATGAAGAAGGACCTCCCGGAGGTGACCGAGCTCCTGTCCCAGCTCGGGCGACCCGAGGACGGCACCGATCCGACGCTGCCGTCGAACCTCGAGGTGTTCGTCAAGCTGAAGCCGATGAAGGAGTGGCGATCGAACATCCACACGCTCGACGACATCGTCGAGGTCATGGACAAGAACCTCAAGGCGATCCCCGGCCTCGAGTACAACTTCAGCCAGCCGATCCGCGACAACGTCGCCGAGAACATCTCGGGCCAGTTCGGCCAGGTCGCCGTGAAGATCTACGGCGACGATCTGCAGCAGCTCCAGAAGCTCGCCGAGGCGATGGAGAACGAGATCGGGAAGGTCGCCGGCGTCGCCGACCTCGGCATCGTGCGCAGCTCCGAGCAGCCCTCGATCTCGATCACGCCGAAGCGCGACGCGCTGACCCGCTGGGATCTCGATCTCGGCTCGCTCCAGGACTACATCGAGACCGCGCTGTCGGGTCACACCGCGTCGGAGCTGTGGGAGGCCGAGAAGCGGTTCGACGTCACGGTCCGCCTACCGGTCGGCGCGCGACACTCCGTCGAGGCGATCCGCAACCTGCGCGTCCCGCTCAAGGACGGCGCGATCGTGCCGGTCCGCGCGGTCGCCGACGTCGATCTCGGGAGCTCGCGCGCGGTGATCACGCGCGAGAACGGCAAGCGCTACGTCGGCATCCGGATGAACGTGCGCAACCGCGACCTCGGCTCGTTCATCGCAGAGGCGCAGCAGCGCGTCGGCGATCACGTCAAGATGCCGGTCGGCTACGACCTCCTGTGGGGGGGCGAGTTCGAGAACCAGCAGCGTGCGATGAAGCGGCTCACGCTCGTCTTGCCGCTGTCGATCCTGCTCACGTTCCTGCTCCTGTTCTCCGCGTTCGGCACGGTGTGGGACGCCTCGATCATCCTCCTCAACATGCCGGTGGCACTGCTCGGCGGCTTCCTCGGGCTGTCGGTCGTCGGCATGACGCTGAGCGTGTCGGCCGCGGTCGGCTTCATCGCGCTGCTCGGTCAGGCCGTGCTGAACGGCGTGCTCGTCGTCTCGGCGATCCGCGCGCGAATCGACAAGGGCCAGGATCTGTGGACCGCATCGATCGAAGGTGCGCGCGAACGCCTGCGCGCGGTGCTGATGACCGCCCTGCTCGCGGCGCTCGGGCTGCTCCCGGCCGCGATGTCACACGCGATCGGCAGCGAGACCCAGCGCCCGATCGCGGTGGTCGTGGTCGGGGGGACGATCAGCGCCGCGCTGATGACCCTGCTCGTCCTGCCGGTCAGCTACTACTGGGCCGGCACCATCCGGAACCGGATGCGCCGCAAGGCGGGCCACGCGGTGCCACACGACCTGCCGCCCGCGTCGATCTGAGAAGAGGCCCGAACAGTTCGGGCCGATGAGAGAAATATTGCAACCGCGCCCCCGCTCGCGGCTCTCAAGATCGTGAGGCTCGTGTGGGCAGTGTTGCTCGTGCCGGCGATCGCGTCGGCGGAAGCCCAGGCGCCGGTCCAGGCGAACCCGCCGGCGCAGGCCACACCGCAACAGGCCTCACCGCAACAGGCCGCGCCGCCGCCGCAGCAACCCGCGACGAAGCGGCCGCCCCCGCCCCCACCGCAGAAGCGCCAGGATCCGCCGCGCAAGGCGCCTCGGCCGCGCCGGTTCACGCGCACCGATCTGCTCGCGTGCGGTGACCGCGCCGCGAATGCGGTACCCGATCTCAAGATCTCGAGCGAGCTCGCCTCGGAGCTTCACCCGACCCCGCCGACGGCGCGTCACGCGCGCGACCTCGCGACGGTCCTCGCGTCGCTCCGCGCGCGGCCGTTCGCCGAGCGCGCGCACGAGCTCCAGCAGACGCAGGGATCGCTCCAGCCCGGCGATCGCACCTCGCCCGCGTTCGTGAAGGCGGTGCGCGACACGATCGCACTCGAGCCGGGTGCGAAGCCGACCGACACCGCGCGCGCCGATCTGGTCGAGATCGCGGCCTTCGCGGGCCTCGCGGCGGAGGCGAACGACATCGCGACCCGGATCACCGACCCGCAACTCCGCGCCGCCGCGGAGGCCGAGGTCGCGGCCGAGCTCGCGCTCTCCGACCCCAAGCGCGCCGCCGACCTCGCCCGTCAGGCGCTCCGCCGCGCGCCGCGCGACGCGACGGTCCGCACGTTCGCCACCGCCGCCCTCGCCCGGGCCGGCGAGGCCGCGGCTGCCTCCGAGCTCGGAAACGTCGCCGTGACCGACGTCGCGATCGGCTTGCGCGGCGACGCACCGGCGTTCGCGAGCTGGTGGACAGGACTCGACGATGAGAACCGAGCTCGCCTCATCGCCAGCGTCTTAAGAGACGTTGACGATCGCGGAGATGCTGGATTTCTCGAACCTTTATGCTCGAATCCGTGACCGGCGCCGGCCTTCGTGGATTCTTCATTTAGTCATTTGGCCCCGACCGGGTACCAACGAGTATGCCGTACGCCGAAGAAGCGCAGCAGCTCGACAGGGCTGCCAACGACAACCTTCTCTCGCTCGACGAAATCCGCCGCCGTCACGTGACGGCGGTGCTCGAGCACTGCAACGGAAATCGCACGAACGCCGCGAAGATCCTGCACCTCGACCGCAAGACCCTCTACCGCAAGCTCGTGCGGTGGGGTCTGGCAAGCAAGGAGGCCTAACCACCATGGCAACCCTCATGGCTCCCACGCCCACCTCCGTCCCCGAGCTGATCTCGCTCGAAGAGCTCGACCGCCGCCACATCCTGAAGGTGGTCGAGCAGTGCCACGGCAATCGCACGACCGCGGCGCAGGTCCTCGAGATCGATCGCAAGACGCTCTATCGCAAGCTGTTGCGGTGGGGCTTCGACAAGTAGGGCTTGCTCTACTTACGCGGCCGGGACCGCGAGCGTGACGCGCGTGCCCTCGCCGGGGGTCGACGCGAGCTCGACCGTGCCACCGACCGCTTCGATCGTGCGGCGTACGATCGACAAACCGAGCCCGTGACCGGGGACCTCGGTCGTCGCGCGGTAGTACGGCTCGAACGCGTGCGCCTGAGCCTCGGCATCCATGCCGCGGCCGTTGTCGCTCACCGCGATCTCGATCCGATCGCCGGCGCGTCGAGCCTGAACCCGCAGCGCGAGCCGGCGAGTCGGCGCGCGGTACTTCGCGGCGTTCGTGATGAGGTTGCGAAGGACCTGGCCGAGGACGTTCGCCGAGCACGCGATCGACAGCTCTCCGAGCTCGACCGACAGCTCTGCATCGCCGAGCTCGCCGCGTAGCTCCTCGATCGCCTCCAGCACGGCGGGGGTCAGCGCGACCTTGCCCGCGACCGGCCGGCCGTGGACGCTGAGCTCGAGCATGTCGTCGATCACGCCGGCCATCCGATCGACCGCACGCCCGATCCGCCGCGCCATCTCCTTCACCTCCGGCGCGGACTGGAGCCCGATCAGATCGGCGTAACCACGGATCGGGCTGAGCGGGCCCTTGAGATCGTGCGCGGTGCGCGACGCGAACGCGGCGAGCTCGCGGGTTCGTTCATCGACGTTCGCGAGGTGCGCGCGCAGCAGCTCGCGCTGGCGGCGCAGGCTGCGGACGAGCGCGAGTGCGACGAGCGCGACCAGGAGCAACGTGATCACGCCGACCACCGCGTCGAGTACGAGCCCGCTCTTGTGCGTCACCGCGATCTGCTCCGCGTTGCGGTGCGCCTCGTCCTGGTTGATCCGGACCAGCCGCGCGATCGATGTCTCGATCTCCGAGATCAGCGGGCCCGACGAGCCCTCGGACGGCAGCGGCTGGGCATGGCGCAGATGCGCGAGCAGGCCCTGCAGCCGGCTCCACTCGTCGCCCTCGCCCTCGCTGTTGGCCAGCGGATCGTACGCGCGCGCGTCGGCATCGATCTGCTCCGCGATCGACGCGAACTGCTCGGGCGCGAGGTTCGGCGCGGTCAGCCGGTAGGCCTGGTAGCGCAGGTCGTCGGCGAGCGCGACCGAGCGCAGCGAATCCTCGACGAGCGCGGAGGTGTGCACCGCGGTGTGCCGATCGACCACGATGTCGAGCGCGAACATCGCGAGCGAGAGCACGACGACCGCTCCGAGCGCCGCGAGCGCGGGCCACGGCGTCGAGACCGCGCGGACGTCGACCGGGTCGGTCATGACTCGCGCTCCACGCCGTAGCGGACGAGCTTGCGATAGAGCGTCTTGCGATCGATGCCGAGGCTCTGCGACGCGGCAACCTTGTTGCCCTCCTTCGCGTCGAGCACGCGCAGGATGTGGCGGCGCTCGAGCTCCTCGAGCGACAGGCCGAGCTCGCGATCGAGCGCGGGCGGCAGTGGCCCGATGCGATAGTCGCGGATCCGCTCGGGGAGATCCTCGACGGCGACGTCGGCCCCCGCGCACATCGCGACCGCGCGCTCCATCGCGTTGCGGAGCTCGCGGACGTTGCCCGGCCACGCGTGGCGCAGCAGGCGATCCGCGGCCTCCGGCGTGAGCCCGCGGACGGCGCGCTCGAACATCCGCGCGAAGTGAGTGATGAAGTGCTGCGCGAGGAGCAAGACGTCGCCGGCGCGCACCCGCAGCGGTGGCAGCGGGAGCTGGACCACGTTGACCCGGTAATAGAGGTCCTCGCGGAACTCGCGCTGCTGGACCATCGCCTCGAGGTCGCGATTCGTCGCGCAGACGAGGCGGACATCGAACGTGACCTCGGCGTCGCCACCGACGGGCCGCAGCCGCCGTTCCTGGAGCACGCGCAAGAGCTTCGGCTGGACGCTCGCCGGCAGCTCTGCCAGCTCGTCGAGGAACAGCGTGCCGCCGTCGGCCTGGGCGAGGAGGCCGGTCCGTGAGGTCTTCGCGTCGGTGAACGCGCCCTTCGCGTGACCGAACAGCTCCGCCTCGATCAGCTGCTCGGGAATCGCGGCACAGTCGACCGCGACGAACGGCTTGCCGGCGCGACGAGACGCGTTGTGGAGCGAGCGCGCGACCATCTCCTTGCCGGTGCCGGACTGGCCGGTGACGAGCACGGTCGCATCGGTCGGTCCGACCTGCGCGATCACGTCGTACACGCTCTGCATCGCCGCGCTCGCGCCGACGAGCTGCTCGAACCGGCGTGCCTCGGCGACGACCCGCCGCAACGTCCCGACTTCCTCGCGCAGTGCGCGGCGCTCGGCGGCGCGCGTGATCGCGAGCGACAGCGCGGCGAGGTCGACGGGTTTGGTCACGAAGTCGTACGCGCCTGCACGCATCGCGCCGACGGCGGTCGCGAAGTCTCCCGCCCCGGTCAACACGATCACGGGGAGCTCCGGCCGGTTCGATACGATCCGATCGATGAGCTCGAACCCGTGCATCCCGGGCATCGCGAGGTCGGTGACGACGACGTCGACCGGATGCGCGCTCACATATGCGAACGCGGCATCGCCTGATCCGACGGTGGTCACTTCGATGTGTTGCGCGGCGAGGGCGTAGCGAACCAGCTCGCACACCTCGGGATCGTCGTCGACGAGGAGGACCATGGTGGTAGGTACCCGCCGGCCGTGCGGGCTTCATCCCGAGGCGCATGAAGGTTTCGTGATGTGGAGGGCACGAATCCCCAGTGTGGACTTTTGGCCGGCGGCGATCGCGGCGTGCGAGGCGCGCTGGCCATCGCGGCGCTGGCGCGGGACGTGCTCGAGAGGCGGGTGCTGTCATGCTCGATGCTTTGCTCGCGACGAGTCTTCGCACCCGTCTCGTCGTTCTGATCGCCGCGGTGGTGTTCGCCATCGGTGGGTACTACGCCTACCGCCACCTCACGATCGAGGCGTTTCCCGATCCGACCGATACCCAGGTCCAGATCATCGCGCTCTATCCCGGTCAGCCCGCCGAGGAGGTCGAGCGCCGCATCGCGATCCCGCTCGAGCGCGCGCTCAACGGCGTGCCCGGCACGATCCGCCAGCGCTCGATCTCGTTGTTCGGGCTCGCGCTCGTGACGCTGACGTTCGAGGACGGGGTCGACGTGATGCAGGCGCGCCAGCAGATCACGGAGCGCATCCCGGATGCCGAGCTGCCACCGGGCGTGTCGCCGGATCTCGGCCCGCTCGCGACGCCGATCGGTGAGGTCTATCGCTACACGCTCGACGGCGCGACCGCGGATCCGATGACGTTGCGCACGCTGCAGGATTGGACCGTGCGGCCCGCGCTCCTCCGGGTGCCGGGGGTCGCCGACGTCGTGTCGTACGGGGGCCTCGTCGAGGAGATCCACGTCGAGCCGCAGCCGACGAAGATGGCCGCGCGCGGCGTCGTGCTCGACGACATCTTCGCGGCGCTCCAGCACGCGTCGGCAAACGCGTCGGGTGGGCTCGTCCAGCGCGGCGAGCAAGGCTTCGTGATCCGGTCGATGGGCACGTTCCGCTCGATCAGCGACATCGGCGAGGTCCGCTGCGGCTTTCACGCCGGCGTGCCCGTGACGATCGCCGATGTCGCCGCGATCCAGCAAGGCTACGCGCCGCGCCAGGGCGTGGTCACCCGCGACAACAACCTCGACGCGGTCCAGGGCATCGTGCTGATGCGCAAGGGCCAGAATCCGTCCGCGGTGCTCGAGCAGCTGCGCGAGAGCGTGCAGCAGCTCCAGGCCCACGCGTTGCCGGCCGGCGTCACGATCCATCCGTTCTACGACCGCACCGACCTGGTCGACACCACGCTCGACACCGTGTTTCACAACCTCGGCGAGGGCGCGGTGCTGGTCGCGCTCGTGCTGTTCGCATTCCTGCTGTCGATCCGCGCGTCGCTGATCGTCACGGCCGTGATCCCGCTGTCGCTCGCAGGTGCGTTCCTCTATCTCCACGCGCGCGGGATGTCCGCGAACCTCCTGTCGATGGGCGCCGTCGACTTCGGGATCATCGTCGACGGCGCGGTGATCCTCGTCGAGCACGTGTTCGAGCATGCCGCCGGTCGGGGCTACGACGAGCTCGCGCCGAACCAGCGGATCGACAAGCTGTTCCACATCGCGCGCCAGGTCGCGCGACCGACCTTGTTCTCGCTGCTGATCATCATCGCCGCGTACCTGCCGATCTTCGCGCTCCAGCGGGTCGAGGGCCGGATCTTCGCACCGATGGCCCACACCGTCGCGAGTGCGCTGGTCGGCGCGATGCTCGTCAGCTTCACGCTCGTCCCGGTGCTGTGCTTCTTCGCGCTGCGCCGCCACCGCGCGGTCCGGATCTCGCCGGTGCTCCGGCTCGCGCGGCGGGTCCACGATCCCGTGCTCGACGCCGCGATGCGAAATCCGATCGCGGTCGCGATCATCACGACCGCGCTGCTGGTGGGCGGCATCGAGCTCGCGCCGCGGCTCGGCACCGAGTTTCTGCCGGAGCTCAACGAGGGCTCGGTCTACGTGACGTTCACGCTGCCACCGACGACGTCGCTCGACCAGGGCCGCAAGCTGACCCCGCAGATCATCGGGCTCCTGCGCAAGCACGTGCCGGAGGTGACCGAGGTCCTGTCGCAGCTCGGCCGCCCCGAAGACGGCACCGACGCGAAGCTGTTCAACAACCTCGAGGTCTTCATCAAGCTGAAGCCGATGGCGGAGTGGCGTCCCGAGCTCCACTCGCTCGACGACATCGTCGCGATCATGGCCGCGAACGTCCGCGCCGTCCCCGGGATCGAGGCCGACTTCAGCCAGCCGATCCGGGACAACGTGAACGAGAACGTCAGCGGCCAGCAGGGCCAGGTCGCGGTCAAGATCTACGGCGACGACGTCGCCCAGCTCCGCACGCTCGCCGAGCAGGTCGAGGCGGTGGTCGCGAAGGTCCCCGGTGTCGCCGACCCCGGCATCGTCAAGGCGAGCGAGGAGCCGGTGATCTCGATCGCGCCCGACCGCAAGGCGCTCGCGCGGTGGAACCTCGATCTCGGCGGGCTTCAGAGCTACATCGAGACGGCGCTCTCGGGTCACGCCGCCTCCGAGCTGTGGGACGGCGAGAAGCGGTTCGATGTCACGGTCCGGTTCCCGCTCGCGGCGCGCCAGGACCTCGCGTCGATCCGCGAGCTGCGCGTACCCCTGCCCGATGGCGTCGTCGTACCGGTGGCCGCGGTCGCGACGGTCGGGATGGTGAAGGGGCCGGCGGCGATCACCCGCGAGAACGGCAAGCGCTACATCGGCATCCGCACGAACGTGCGCAACCGCGACCTCGGCTCGTTCGTCGGCGACGCGCGCGCGAGGGTCGACGCCGCGGTCAAGCTCCCCGTCGGCTACACGTTGACCTGGGGCGGCGAGTTCGAGAACCAGGAGCGCGCGATGGCTCGGCTCGCACTCGTGTTGCCATTGTCGCTCGTGCTCACGTTCTTCCTGCTGTTCTCGGCCTTCGGGTCGGTGTGGGACGCGACGCTGATCCTCGTCAACTTGCCGGTCGCACTCCTGGGCGGACTCGCCGGGCTCGCGCTCGCCGGGATGACGCTCTCGGTGTCCGCCGCCGTCGGCTTCATCGCGCTCCTCGGCCAGGCGGTGCTGAATGGCGTCCTCGTGGTCTCCGCGATCCGCGCGCGGCGGGACGCCGGCGACGACCTGTGGACCGCGACGCGCGAGGGCACGCGCGAGCGGCTGCGCGCCGTCGTGATGACCGCCCTGCTCGCCTCGCTCGGCCTGCTCCCCGCCGCGCTGTCGCACGCGATCGGCAGCGAGACCCAGCGACCGATCGCGATGGTCGTCGTGTGCGGCACGCTGTCGGCCGCGCTGCTGACCCTGATCGTTCTCCCCGTCACCTATTACTGGGCCGGCACACTCCGCGACCGGCTCTTTCCGAAACCCCAACTGATGGAGGCACCGTGATCGAGCTCGAACCGTCCATGCTCACTCTCGAAGAAGTCGACCGCCGGCACATCCTGCACGTCGTCGAGATGTGCGGAGGCAACCGCACGAATGCAGCGCACGTCCTGCACATCGATCGCAAGACGCTGTACCGCAAGCTCCTGCGGTGGGGGGTCGCGAAATAGCTACTTGTCGCAACCCGACAGGTTCGGGCACATCAGGTCGAAGTTGCCGGTCAGCTTCTCGGCCGCACCCGCGACGGTGCCCGACAGATCGACCGACCCCGAGATGTGATGCGAGTCGAACGCGGTGACGTCGACCGAGCCGGTCGGCTTGTCCATCGTCGGCAGCGCCGACCCGGCCTTCGCGCCGGTCTTGCCGAACTGGATCATCAGAACGCCGTCGCCCTTGCCCGCGGCGAAGTCGTACTTCTTCGGCTTGAACGGCATGCCGTCCTGCTTGCCGCCACCGGGGACGAGCGAGAACTTGATGTCGGTGCCCTTGCAGTTGATGACGAAGCCATCGACGCCCATCATGTTCTTCTGCTCCTCCGGCGTGTACCAGTAGGAGATGTTCGTCGCGTCCTTGCCGCCCTTCGTCGTCTGATCGGCCGTGATGGCGCCGCTCGCGGCGAGGTGACACTGGCCCATCTCGTCGGGGCCCAGCTGCTTCTTCGCGACCGGCTTGTCCTTGGTCGGCGGCGGCGCCGGCGCCTCCTCGGGCGGCTTCTGCTTCGTGTAGTCCTCTTTCTCGGGGGTGCTACAGGCGACGAGAGCGAGAAGCATGACGTAACGCATCACTTACCTCCGAGGATGTTGCGGGCGATCACGACGCGCTGGATCTGCGACGTGCCTTCGTAGATCTGGAGAAGCTTCGCGTCGCGCATCAGCTTCTCGACCGGGTATTCCTTCGTATAGCCATAGCCGCCGAAGATCTGGACCGCGTCGGTCGTGCAGCGCATCGCGGCGTCCGCACCGTAGGCCTTCGCGTAGCTCGACACGATGCTCGACAGGTCGCCCTTGTCGACCATCCACGCCGCCTTGTGGGTCAACAGGCGCGTCGACTCGTACGCGATCGCCATCTCGGCGAGCATGAACTGGATCGCCTGGTGCTGCGCGATCGGCACGCCGAACGTCTTGCGCTCGAGCGAATAGTCGCGGCTCTCCTCGAGCGCGCGCCGGATCACGCCGGTCGCCATCGCGGCGATCCACGGCCGCGACTTGTCGAACGTCTTCATCGCGACCTTGAAGCCGCCGTCCTCGGTGCCGACCAGCGCCGACTTCGGGAGCTTGACGTCCTCGAAGATCACGTCGGTCGTGTTCGAGGCCCGCTGACCCATCTTGTTCTCTTTGCGGCCGGCCTTCACGCCCGGCGTGTCCGCGTCGACGACGAAGCACGCGATGCCCTTGTGCTTCATCGCCGGATCGAACGTCGCGAACACCGTGTAGAAGTTGGCGACGCCGCCGTTCGTGATCCACCGCTTCTGACCGTTCAGCACGTAGTCGTCGCCGTGGCGGGTGACCCGGGTGCGCATGCCCGCGACGTCGCTGCCCGCATCCGGCTCGCTGCAGCAGTACGCGGTGAACACGTACTCGGAGGTCAGCCGCGACAGGTACTTCTTCTTCTGGTCCTCGGTGCCGGCGATGAGGAGCGGCGTCGAGCCGAGCGAGTTCGCCGACAGCGACGTGTTGATCCCCGAGCAGCCGTACGCGACCTCCTCCTGGACGAGGCAGTTGTCGAGGCACGTCCCGCCGAGGCCGCCGTACGCCTCGGGGATCTCGATGTTCATCAGCCCGGTCTCCCAGGCCTTCTTCAGAATGTCCCTTGGAAACTCGCCGGTCTCGTCGAAGTGCGCGGCGCGCGGGATGATCTCTTTGCGCGTGAAGTCGCGCGCGGTCTGAGCAAGCGCTTGCTGCTCTTCGGTGAAGCTGAGGTCCATGACCTCCGCACTCTACTACTGGTAGGTGATGCTGTAGACACCCTTGGCCGCACCGGAAGGCGGCTTCGGGAACTGCCACGAGCGAATCGCGGTCAGCAGGCACGCGGCGACCTTGGGGTTCTTGATCGTCGAGCTCAGCTGGTTCTTCACGACCTTGCCGGCCGCGTTGATCTCGAAGCTGATCGCGACGTCGCCGTGGAGCGTCACACCGTTCTCGCACTTCGCGACCTGCCCGGCGTGATCGCCGGCGACCATCGAGACCGTCGCGGACGACAGCAGCGTCACCGTCGGTTCCGGCGTGGGGGCCGGCGTCGGAGCGGGGGTTGGAACCGGCGGCGGCGGCGTCGCGGGTACCGGCGCGGGCGTCGGTGCTGGTGGCGGCGCGGTCGTCGTCGGCGGTGGCAGCGGCAGGTCGGGCTCGTCGGTCTCGACGGCGGCCGCCGCGTGCGCGACCGCGCCGGTCACGGGACGCGACGGTGCGGTCCGCTTCTGCGCCGGGCGTGAAGGCGCCGGTGCGGGTGCGGGCACGTCGGCGATCCGGGTCGGAGCCGGCTTGGCTGCGGTGGTCGGCGCCTGCGCGGGCACTTCCTGCGGCGCGGGCTCGGCCACCGCCGCCTTCGGCACGGGAG
>Ga0307509_10008475_pt1 | contig 13092 bp, 8 predicted proteins | sample 10_EM_MG_FD_202245 | JGI IMG/M metagenome (GOLD analysis project Ga0307509, IMG submission 202245) | Populus trichocarpa ectomycorrhiza microbial communities from riparian zone in the Pacific Northwest, United States - 10_EM | ecosystem: Host-associated > Plants > Roots > Unclassified | place...
GGGACAAATGCGCGGCATCCTTGGTGGGATCAGGGGTGACGATCAGCACCTGTCTGATCCGCTTCGCCGCATTGGCATGCTGCATCAGTTCGGGAATCCAGACCGTTTCGCGGGTCTTGTGCTGGCATGCAAAGATGCGCACGCCGCCTGGCGCCTCCGCGACCGGCCATTGGAACACCCTGAATTTCGCGGCCGACAGACTGCCGTCGGGCATCGTCACGGGCCGTTCGAAGTCGATCGGCCCCACGGGCGGATAGCCGCGAGCCCGGATTTCCTCGGCGCCGGCGGTGGAATCGACGGCCGTGAAGGCGATGCGTTCGATGCCTTCGCCGCGCTTGTCGAGAAAGGCGCGGGCCGGAGCATTGTGTTCCGTGGCCGTGAGCACGCCGAGCAATTCCATATAATCGGGATCGAACATGATGGTGTAGTTTCCCGATCCCATGTGGGCGCTGTGGGTGCCGCGCGGCGAAATCGTGAAGCCGAGCTGCTTCCAGACCTCGGCCGCCTTGTCGAGATCCTTCACCATGACCACGGCATGGTCGACACCGATGACGTTGTTGAGTGCCACTCTTTTGTTTCCCCGGCGAGAATTGCAGCGTGAAGCTAACCTGATCGACCCGGCGCCCGCAAGCCGACCCGAGCTCGTGCCTGAAGATGGACGGTCGCTCGCTGGCTTGACGCATTGTGGGCCGCGCAAGACTCCGGATAGGGCGAGCGGTCGCCACAGGGGCTGCGCGAGCGACGGTAGATTGATGCAGATCATGGCTTGTCGTTAAAGAACCATGTCATATGTATCTTATGTGGCGGGGAGGCCTGCGCGCATGTCTATCCCGGAGGAGCCGAACGACGATGAGCGACTTGCCGAGTGACGCAACCGATCGCCGTGCGGGCCTGACCCGCGACATCATGGCCGAAACCGGAATCGACGAAGCCATGATCGGACGGCTGGTCCGCGCGTTCTATCGGGAGATCCGTGCCGACGCGATCCTGGGCCCCATCTTCAACGCGCGGATCACCGACTGGGACGATCATATCGAGAAGCTCTGCGCGTTCTGGTCCTCGGTCGCGTTGATGTCGGGCCGCTATCACGGGCAACCGATGCGAGCCCATGTCGCGCTTCCGGTGCAGCGGTCGCATTTCGACCGCTGGCTTGACCTGTTCGAACGTACCGCAATCGAGACATGCGGGCCGAGCGCGGCGGCGCATTTTGTCGTGCGCGCGCGACGTATCGCCGACAGCCTCGAGCTCGGAATCGCTTCTGCGCAGGGGCGTATCGTCGCGCCGCGGCACGCGTAGAACGGGCGGCCCGCTCGGGCCTCCGGCACAGGGCGGTATGGTTAGGCCGAAGTAAAGGCGACCGAGAGATTTCGCCGAGGCCGATGCACCCGATTTAAGAGGACTTGGCTGTAGCATTCTCCGGAAGCCGTCATGATGACCGCGTCGGGCGATGATGCCCGGCCAGGTTCGGATTGACCAGCGGCCGGTTCGCTGTGCCGTCGGGTTGTCGTGTATTTTTAACAAGAGTATTCGCCCATGCAACACAAGCGCCTGTTTGAGCGCATCCGTCCGGCGGGCCGGGTTTCGCGCACGGCCAAGATCGTTCTCGGACCGAAGCTGCCCATCGTCGAATGCATTCTGATTGACTACTCCGCGGGCGGAGCATGCATTCAGATGGAAAAACATTGCGATCTCCCGAACCGGTTTGAGCTGCTCTACGGGACGAGCCAGAAGCGGTGCCGGGTTGTTTGGAAGCGCGGACTGCGAATAGGACTGACGTTCTAGCGCCGCCGACCCGAAGTTTCGTGCGGTCCGGCGCACCAGCGACAATGATCGACCTTCAAGCGACTTGCTTCAGCCGTGCACCCGCGACACGCGAACGCGATCGATTGAGGTATGCCGGGGCTGTACAACCCTGTGTTGCTGTAGCTGTGCGGCAACGCGGCGGACTTCCCGCACGCTGCGATTCGCGTTTTTTCAAAGCAGCCTTGGCGCAGACATAATTGGGTGGTCGCCTTCGCACCCTATGAACGGCCAAAATGCGGCTCGGCTACCGATTGTGTTTGGTGATGAAGTTAGCAAGTTTGATTGTGATGATGTCCGTGGCCTCGCTCTCCGCCGCCCGCGCGGAAGATGCTGGCTTTCGAAAGCTGCAGTTTGCTCAGGCAGGTGCATCCAAGTCCGAGCATCAGCCGGCCGGCGCGTGTACACCGATCGGCTTGACCGCGAATGGAGACATTGTCTTCCCGTGGGAATGCCGGGAAACGATTGAGAAACAGCGGGGCCCAATCTCGATCAGCGTTCCTACGCCGCCGAATGATCCGCCATCGCACGAGCCATCGCCGGCACCGGATGCGAGGGGCGAGGATACGGTCGCAACCGTGGCAACGGTGCAGGCCAAACCAGAGGAAATGGCGGCACGCACCGCGTCGTCGCCGGAGACCAACGCCGCACCCGCGCCAGCGAAGCCACGTTTGCTTCCGAAGCGGGTTTCCAACCTTGGTCGATCCCAGGTCGGCGGCAAGGTGCAGCGCGTCGCGCTGCAATTGCGCCGGGCGCGCGGCGGCGCCGCCGATGCGAAGAAGAAGGACAAGGTCGCATTGCAGCCTGGCGCTGCTCAGAAGTAACCGATCGACCGGTGGCTCGTCGTCTGCTCGCGAGTTGCCTTCCCCGATTTCGCTGCCGTGCCGGCCTGCGGCCGAACTCACCATTCGCTGCGTTCCGGATCAACGCGGCCTGAGGATTGTCCGGAAATCCCGCCGCGGTGAACCGCGGCGGGATTTCGTCCTTTGTTAGGGTGTCGCACTTCGGGCCGAGCGGATCAACGCTCGCCGCCAAAGCCGTGGTCGTCGTGATCACCGTGGTCGTCGCGGTCATGATCCCTGGCGAAGGTGAACAGGTTCATGAGGTCGCCGATCGCCGGACGATTGAGCGGGACATAGCGATTGTCGTCGCGATCGTGAACCGGGTTCGGCAGTTGATCGCGGCTGACGGCCGAGATCTTCGGCAGCTGCCAGTTGCGTTCGATGAATTTCAGCACCGAGACGTGATCGTAGTAGGTGTGGTCGACATAGCCCGTCTTGGCAAATGGCGACACCAGGATGAACGGAATGCGGGTGCCGTCGCCGAGGAAGTCGACAGGTTGCACGTAGCCGGAGTCGTAGTAGCCGCCGCCCTCATCTGTGGTGATGAAGATCGCGGTCTTGGCCCAGAGCTGCGGGTTGGCCTTGACGCGGTTGATCAGGGCTTCGAGGAACTTCTCGTAGAGGTCCGAGGTCGAATCCGCCGGATGGCCGGCCAGCGCTTCGAACGGACGGACGAATGACACGGCGGGCAGGGTGTTGTTTTGAACATCCTTGAGGAATGCGCCGTAGTTCTGCAGCCTGGCTTCCTCGGAGGGAGTTTTCATGATCTTGAGAAAACCGGTCAGCGGATCGCAGATGCCGCAATAGAAGTGAAACGGCAGCGGCACACCGTCGACGGAGGTTGCGAACGCCGTGATATCGTCTCCGCGATCGGAGTTGTAGTACTTCCACGAAATGCCCTTGGCCGTCATCACATCGGCGATGGTCGGGGCGCTCTGCGGCGGCAGCACGAATTTGTCGGAGCCCAGTGCCTGTGGTTGGCTGCTGTTCTGATTCCAGTACATGTTGTAGTTGTTGACGAGGTAGTAGTGGTTCGGCGCGCAATTGTTGCGATGGACGCCGTGCCGATAGAGCTGCTCGTTGACCGCTCCGACGCCAGGAGCGCTCGGGTCCGAGCAGTTCACATAGGAGCCGCCGCTATATCCATCCTGGGTGTAATAGTTGTTGGTGCCGGATGCCGGATCGGGGTTCTCGATCTGATTGGCGTAAGGCACGGCGGCTGAACCATCCAGCGCCTCCGGATTGGTGAAGAACGCGGCATGGCCGGTCACTAGCGCCAGAAAGTTGGCGCCGGTGCCGCCCATGATCGCCTGGTGATAGTTGTCGCTGCTGGCGTACTGGTCGGCGAGCTTCTTGAAGAACGGCGCGTCGCCGGGCTGCGCCTTGCCGGCGGCATCCGTGAACGGGTTCATGTTGTAGAAGCCCATCGAGATCGCGCCTTCCATGGGATTGAACCCGCCGGCTGGAACGGGCTTGCCGTCCGAGCCGGTGCCGATGGTCTCTTCGACCCAGACAAACTTGCCGTGCTTGCCGCCGTCGATGTCCTGCCACATCTGGAAGAAGCGATGCACCGGATCGCCGGTATAGGCGTTGTAGGGCACATATTTGCTGATCTGGAACGGACCGTTGGGCAGGTTCGTCGGGAAGCGGGTGTCGAGCACGTTCGAGGGCAGGCCGGTGGCCGCGGACGAGGCCCAGGTCGTGTAGGGCTGCGGCAGGGCAGCATAGGCGCCGGTCGACGCGGTTTCGGCCGAGTAGCGGACCTCGTCACGGCCGATGCGCTGTTCGGCCTTCTTGAAATGCGGACCTGGGGTGCCGTCTTCGTTGACGATGCCCTTGCTGAGGAGATTGTCGATGGTCTGGCCGGGCTTCGGCTTGTAGGTGCCGAACAGGTTGTCGAAGGTGTGGTTTTCACCGACGATGACAATGACGTGCTCGATCGGCGTCGTTGTTGATCCGGCAAAGGCCGGCACGACGCTCCCCGCTGTCAGGACAGCGGTGGTCGCGAGGCACAGCGATTTGAACCGCCCCGTGGTTCTTTTCATGGTGATCTCCGGATGTCGAATGAGGTGTGGTGGTCGGCGGGACGGATCGGACCGATCCGGGTCGAAAGCCCGCCAGCCGACCATCGCCGCGGCGGATTGCAGTGAGTTGTCGGTCCGAAGTCAGATTTATGAAAATTGGGGAGAAGCAGTGCCCTGACCGGAATGCCCGCCGGCCTGTCGAGACGGCCAGCGGGCAAGAGACTGATGCAGCGGATCTTGGACTCGTGTCAGTCCTCCCGCCGATCATCGCGATCGCGTTCGGCGAGGTCTTTGACCCGGTCGATCAGGTCGCGGGCGCGGTCGCCAAGGCGATCTTCCGCGAATTCTGCCACGGCCTGATGACCGAAGCTTGCGCGATTCAGCACCATCTTGATGCTGCTGGCCAGCGCATCGCGCTGCGCCGTGATGTCGGCGATCCGGCGCAGATAGCCGGCATAGGTCCGATCGGTCCCGGTGATCGATCGGTTGGCCCAGGCCAGGCTGGCCCGGCCCAGCGAACCGAGCGGCGCGTTGAGCTCTTTGAAGACGCGTGCGAGCTCGATGAAGTTTTCGCGATCACGACGGATACTCGAGGGCAGGGCCGAGCTGTCGATCCACTCGGCGAGCACGCGGCCGTCATGTACATAGTCGTCGGAGAGCCCGACCAGCGCCATCAGTGTCGGGCGCACGTCGGCGTGGTCGGAGAAGATTGCATCGCTGCGGCCGAGCCTGTGGACGCCCGGCCCGACCATGCCGAACCACGAGCGGGTAATGTCTTTCTGGAAATCGCCATGGTTCCAGGCGAAGTTCGGGCCGACGAAAATGCAGTCGGAGGCGTTGACGCAGGCGCCGCCGGCGGCATTCTGGAAGAAGTAATTGTCGTCGCCGAACATCGTCATGGTGGGTGTCCGCGCTGCGCTCGCCGTCACCATATGGATCAGCTTCATTTCCGCCTGATCGGCGATCAGTCGCGACAGCTTGTCGGTTGCGCCGGTGATCGGGTTGACCGCAGCGAGGGTGTCGAGATCGTGCGCCAGGGTACGGGTGACCGGATCGCTTTGCGCGGGGTTGCCCGCGACGTAGATCGTGGGTGCGTCGTCGCTGTGAACCGAGAACGGCGTCGTGTTGGCGCGCTGGGTCAGCAGCAGGCGATTGAGGATCGCGTTGATCTCGCCCTTCTGGCCGGTCGCATAGGTGCAGGGGACGTTGATGCCGTCGCAATTTGCCGGGGTCGGCGTGCCGCCGGCGAAATGGTCGTTCTCGTCCGGCGTGACCACGAACAGCGTGTTTTCCCTGGTGATGCCGTCGGCGGCGAGGCGAGCGAAGAACTTGCCGAACGCGCTGTCGTACTGCTTGAGCTGTGCGACATAGCCGGCCTCGCCCGGGCCGAAGGTGCCGGACCCGAAACGATTGTCATGCGCATCCGCGATGTAGACATAGACCACCTGGACGCCGGCCTCGAGCATCGTCGCCGCATAACCCAGCGATTGGGTCGCCAGCGGATTGAAGGTGTTGGGGAAGCCCGGAGAGCCGAAGGCGTTGGCAATGACGTTGCCGTCGAGGTCCTTGATCGGACCCGCGGGCGAGATCACCGGCTGCACATTGATGTTGCCGAACAGGCCCTTGAAACCCGTGTAACCGCCGGGCTCGTCGGGCAGGGGGTCGGTGGTGCCGTGGCTGTTGTTGCAGAGCGGGCTGTTCAGGCCGCAATGAATTGCGATACCGAGATAGTCCGCGCTCGGCTGGCTCCTCGTCTTGGGATCGCTTGACGCCAATTGTGCCTTGACGGCCGTCTCGACGGCGCTGCCGGGACCGAAGAATGTGGTGATGTCCGCGGGGATGCTCTCGAACTCGATGTTGGCGACCGAGAAACCTCCGACATCGCAGCCCGCGCGCGTGAAGGGCACCCATGGTGCCGGCGCGGTCTTGCCGGTCTCGGCCAGCATCTGCGGCTTGCCGTCGCCGGCGATCGCCGTCCAATACAGGAATGAACTGCTGAAGCTGACGCTGTTATCGGGTTTGAAAAAGCCATAGCTGTTGGCCACCGGAATGCCCATGCGGTCGCCATAGACGCCGGTCTGCACCGTCAGAATATCGGTGGCGGTGTGCGAGATCAGGGGCGTGAAATGGTTGCCGCTGATGACGCCGTTGCCCTGGATGAAATTGAGCAGGGTCGGCATCTGCTCGAGATCCGACGGCACGTTCGGATTGTCGCGCCGCAGATGAACGTTGTCGAATACGATATTGACGACACGCTTGATCTGTCCGCCCGGCGCGTTGAGCTGGCACGCCGCGGAGGCGATCTCGGTGGTGGCGCCAAGTATCGCGATGCCAAGCGCGAACGGCAGCGTTGCGCCGATGGCAGCCTTCAATTGCGTCATGATCCTCTCCTGACGTCGGCAAAATGATGTCACGTGTTCCGAGATGAGAGCCGACGCGGGCGAAGCTACATTGCCGAATGTTTCGCGCTCTTGACGGCGCGGTGACAGTTCGCGCTTTGATGCGGACTGCAGCGCCTTTCATGCGGGCTGTTGCGCACCGACGGCGTTCGCGCGTGGCGGCATTGGGTTGCAACGAAACAATTGATCAGGTCGGGCGACGGATGTCATGCGGGTGACGCCGTCGCGTATTCCGCGCTCTCGGTCGTCAGGCCGAGCCGCGGCAGCTTCAAAATGACCGATCAATTGCTGTGGCGGGTGCGGGGCGATCGCGCGGAAATCGCGTCGTCTCGCAAACCTCTCTTCTTTGCGGCAGCGCTTACCGGATGCTGTTCGGTCAAACCAAAAAACTTGCGCTCACCAACGCCCGGGCGCCCAGTTCATTGCGAGGATCTGCCCCTCGGCAATCTGGTTGGGCGACATTTTCGAGGCGATGGCATTGCGCAACCGCAGGTAATAGTCGCGCTGCCGGCGGCTGGCGTGGCCCGCGGCGAGGTTCATCCATTTGTACGCGAGCACGACATCCAGCGGTACGCCATGGCCCTTGTCGTACATCAGACCAAGCATCGCCTGAGCGAAGGGATTGCCGGCAATCGCGGCCTGCGTGTAGAGGTCGGCGGCCGCGTCGTAGACCTGGGGTACACCGAAGCCGTTTTCGTAGAGATAGCCCAACATCGCCTGGGCCTCGACATTGCCGCGCAGGGCGAGGGGCGTCAGGGTCGCGACCGCGCGCACGTAGTCGCCGCGCGAAAAGGCGCTGCGCGCCGACGCCAGCGAGTCAGCCTTGGCGGGCGCCGTGGTGAAGGCGATCATCAGAAGCAGCCCGCACGCGAACCATCGCCAGAAAGCAGGCCGACGACGAAGGCTGTGGCGGGGCCTAATGAACGGTGTGAACACGTAAGTCATCTGTAACACTCGCACCAACCGTGCCTCGCACCTTTGAGCGAAGCTCCTCGGCAACATTGTGGGCATCGCTTCCGTCCCGGATGATCTGTGGCCGGATGAAGATGATCAGCTCGGTTCGTGTGCCCTTCTTGTGCTGTGTCGAGAAGGCATCGCCGAAAATGGGAATTTCGTCGAGCGCAGGTATGCCGTTGCGATCGCCGTTCTGTTGTTCGCTGATCAGACCGGCGAGCAGCACGGTCTGGCCGTTCGCCACCGAGATCGAGCTCTTCACCTTGCGCTCCGCGACCGTCGGCGTGAGGGTGGCCACGGCCGCTGCCGTGACGTTGCTGATTTCCTGCTCCACCTCGATCCGGACATTGCCGTTCGCGGTGATGCGCGGGACGACGCGGAGAATGATGCCGGTGTTGCGATAGTCGATGGTATTGACCACCGTGTTGGCGGTCGTCAGCACGGTCGCGCTGCCGGTCGAGACCGGCACCACGTCGCCCACCTGCAGCGTCGCGGTCTGATTGTTGATCACGACCAGTGACGGGTTGGACAACACCTTGACGCTGGTGACCGAATGCAGGGCATCGAGAATGACCTTTGGCGATGCCTCCGATCCGACCAGGAAATTGAATCCAGGCAGCACGCGGTTGATGGCGGCGGTGGTGGCCGCGGTCGCCGCGGTCGAGGCCGCCGACTGGGTATTGATGACCGAGCCCAGGGTCTTGCTGCTCAGGAAGAACTGCACGCCATAGGTGAGCTCATTGTTCAGTGTCACTTCTGCGATCGTCGCGTCGATGGCCACCTGCAGCACCGGCTGGTCGAGCTGCTGCAGGGTCGAGCTGATAATCCGATAGCTTTCGCGATCGGCATAGATCAGAAGGGCGTTGTTGATGGCGTCAGGCGTGATGCGGACGTTCGGCGTGACCGGCTGACCGCCACCGCTTCTGCCCAGTGCTCCGCTGCTGCTGGATGAACTGCTGTCCGTTGCACCCGCGGAGTCGGGTCGCTGAACGTTGCTGGTGCCGGTCCGGCTCGCCGGGTTGGCGGACGAAGATGAACCCATCGGATTGCTGTTGAACGACAACCGGTCGGCGACCGAGGGGGCCGCACCGCCGGATCCCGGCGCGATCTGGTTCTCGGCACTGTCGATCGAGGACGAGGAGCTGCCGATGAACATGTCGCTCAGCACCTTGGCGAGCTGCCGCGCATCGCCATAGCGGATCCGATAGACATGCACGCTGGTTCGCTCGGAGTCGGCTCGGTCGAGCCTTCGAATCCAGGTCGCCGCGGTCTGCAGCAGGGCTGGCTTGCGGCTGACGACCATGATGGCGTTGAGCCGGTTGACGACCTGGAATTTCACCAAATTCTGGCTCAACCCGCTGTCGCCGGTATCCATGATCTTTTCCAGCTCGGCGATCATGGGTTCCGGCGCCGAATTGTTGATCGGATAGATTCCGACGGACTGGCCGCGCATCCAGTCGACGTCGAAACTCAAGACGGTGTCGACCGCGCTACGTCGTTCGGCGCCGGTTCCCTGGATCAAGAGCAAATTGCGCGTGGGGTCGGCGCGGACGCTGCCGGCGCGGGTGGCGAAACTGTCCATCAGCTTCAGCAGCGTCTGCGCGCCGACATATTGCAGCGGCACCACCGAAACGCCGTAACCGGGTTCCGGATTGGCTGCTTCGGCGTCGACCCGGCCGGCGCCGATCGCGTCGCCCAGTGGGGTCAGCCGATAGCCGGATGCATCTCGCAACAGCACAATCCCAGATAGCCGCAAGGCACTTTCGAGCACGAACACGATGTCGGACTTGGGCACCGGTCGGGCCGAAACCAGGCTCACCGTGCCCTGAACCCTCGGATCGATCGTATAGCCCATGCCAAGGATGTCGCCGAGCACAACCTTCGCGACAGTGGCAACGGGCGTGTTCTCGAAATTCAGGTCATAGCCACGGCCGTTCGGCGCTTGGGGCCGGCGAATTTCGGCGACGTCGAGGACCTCGGTTCCCTCATAGGTCCGTGCTGCAGCGCGCTCGGTCTGGGTGCTACCCTGGATTGAGGACACCGGCTGGTCACCGCGCGCGGTAATGTCGACGGAACGGACCTTGTCGAGCACATCCACGTCGGGCGGCGCCGTGACAGAGCCGCCGATGGTGGCAACATTGCATGACGACAGCATCGTGGAAACTGCAACCACGAGAAGTCCGTAGACAATCGTAGCGTACGGGCTTCGATTGCCGAAGCAAAACATGAGTTTACCGATCTTCACTCGTTCAGGCGATACAACACAAAAGCACAGATTCGCCGCACACGCGCCATGCTTAGCTACGGAATATGACGGATGTGTTTGTGCAAATAAGATGCTGGCTGATGTGTGTATCGTTTGCAACAGCGTTTCATCTTGGTACAGCCGTCATGAACAGGTTCGATAACACCATCGACGTCGATTCGTATAGGCGTCATTATCAAGGCCAATAACACCGTCGACGCCAAGGGCGGGGCCGCCAGCGGCGCCCGATCGTTTGGCGAAACTGGACCACGTCATGAGCGGCAAAGCATCGGCCCAATTTCTCGAGCATCTTCGCCGGCTGAGCCCGGCTGCGCCCGATGACAGAGCGACGATCGGGGATCGGACCGCGAGGCTCTGGGAACTTGTCGATCTGCCTGCCGATACGTTTGCCAACGAAGCGGCGCGCTTCTGCGGGCTTGACCGCGTTTCGCTGCAGGACCTGCTTGCAGCCGCCCCCGCCGCCGGGGATTTCTCGCAGCGTTTTCTCCGCGAGGTCTTGGCCTATCCGTATCGGGCCGTTGACGGCAAGGCGGTGCTGGCGATGGCGGACCCGACCGACTATGCGGCGCGGCGGGCGGCGGAACTCGTGCTCGGCCCCGCGATCGTCTTCAGGGTTGCCTCATCAGAGGATCTGGCCATCGTCCTCGACCAGCGGCTCGGCGACGGCAGCGAGGCGGGGCAGAGCCCAATCCAGGAGCTGCGCGACGACGACATCGAGAGCCTGCGCGACCTCGCCAGCGGCGCGCCGGTGGTGCGTGCTCTCAACGACCTGGTCGAGAAGGCCGTCGAAATGCGAGCCAGCGACATCCACGTCGAGCCGTTCTCGACCGGCCTCGTGGTGCGGCTGCGGATCGACGGCCTCTTGCGCCAGATCCCGCCGCCCGCCGGGATTTTGCCGCAGGCCCTGGTTTCGCGCATCAAGATCATCGCTGGCCTCAACATCGCCGAGCGGCGTCTGCCCCAGGACGGCGCCGCGCGTGTTCGCGCCGGCCGCACCGACATCGACATGCGGGTCGCTATCATGCCGACGCAGCACGGCGAGTCGGCGGTGCTGCGCATTCTGCCCAAGGACCGGTCGCAACTGGTTCCGACCCGGCTCGGCCTCTCGGAACGCGATGATACGACGCTGCGCCGGCTGATCACGCTGCCATACGGAATGATCGTCCTCACCGGACCGACCGGCAGCGGCAAGACGACGACGCTTGCGACCATGCTGACGATGCTGAACGTTCAGGAGCGCAAGATTCTCACCATCGAGGATCCCGTCGAATATGAAATACCGGGGATCAACCAGTCGCAGATCAAGCCGGCGATCGGTCTCACCTTTGCCACCGCGCTGCGCTCCTTCGTCCGGCAGGATCCCGATGTCATCATGGTCGGCGAAATCCGCGACTCCGAAACCGCGCATGTCGCGGTTCATGCCGCGCTCACCGGACATCTGGTGCTGACCACCCTGCACACGGAGACTGCGGCGGCAGCCGTGCCGCGACTGCTCGATCTTGGTGTCGAAGGCTATCTCCTGCGCTCGACGCTGCGCGCGGTGATCGGGCAACGGCTGTTGCGGCAGCTGTGCGAGCACTGCAAGGCGCCGTTCCGGGCAGGCGATCACGAGGGATCATCCGATTTCCGCTGTGACGTCCTGGGGATCAAGTCCGACGAGAGGCTTTGGCAGGCGCGCGGCTGCGAGCGCTGTGGCCAGACCGGTTATCGCGGGCGTATCGGCGTGTTCGAACTGCTGGAACTCACCGGCGGGGTGCGAGAGCTCATCGGCGAACATACCGACGGGTTTGCCATCGACCAGATGGCCATTCGCGAAGGCATGACGACGATGATCGATGACGGCGTGGCCAAGTGCCGGGCCGGGCTCACCACGCCGGTCGAACTGCTTCGTGTCATCGCGACTCGTTGAGGTCAACCATGCCAATGTTTCGCTACCGCGCCCTGACGCAGACCGGAGAGATCGTGCGCGGTTCGCTCACGGCGCCGACGCTCGCGGAAGTCGAGCGCCGCATTGCCTATCTGCAGTTGCTGCCGATCGAGACCATCGAGGAGAGGGGGGCGGCAAAAACCGGCGGTGGCTTCGGTTTCAGCTTCAGCCGTCCGTCGGCCGCCGAGGTGACCACCTTCACCCGGGACCTCGCGCTCTTGCTGAAGGCCGGCGCCCGGCTCGATGACGCGCTGGAACTGTTGTCCGACGACTCGGATGTGGGCCGGTTGCGCCCTGTCGTCGCGCGATTGCGGATGGCTGTACTCGGCGGCGAGAGTTTCGCTGATGCGGTCGCCGCACAGCCAGACCTTTTCCCGTCGATGTATGTCGCTCTGATGCGCGTGGGCGAGGTCTCGGGCACGCTGGATCATGTCCTCGAGGTGCTCGCATCGGAGCGGACCCGCGCCGAGACGACGCGGCGCAAGCTGACCGATGCCATGCAGTATCCGTTGTTCGTTCTGCTCGCGTCCGTCGGCGTGATGCTGTTCTTCATCTTGGTGGTGTTGCCGCAGTTCTCGTCCGTGCTGCGTGATTTCGGCGGACGAGCCGATACCGCGCTCGGTTTCTTCATGAATGTGTCGGACGTCATACGCGCCAACGGCACCTCGATCCTGCTGGCAGGCGCGGGTGTGCTGCTCGGCGCCTGGTGGCTGCTGCGGCGGCGCGAGGTCCGCGCCGCGCTGATCGGTGCTCTGTCGCAGCTGCCCGGCATCGGGACCATCTTCCGGTTCTACCGTACCAGCTTGTTCTGCCGCAATCTTGGGCTTATGCTCGGCTGCGGCGTCAACCTGACCGCGAGCCTGCGTATTCTCGTCGACAT
>Ga0307509_10008476_pt1 | contig 13092 bp, 14 predicted proteins | sample 10_EM_MG_FD_202245 | JGI IMG/M metagenome (GOLD analysis project Ga0307509, IMG submission 202245) | Populus trichocarpa ectomycorrhiza microbial communities from riparian zone in the Pacific Northwest, United States - 10_EM | ecosystem: Host-associated > Plants > Roots > Unclassified | place...
TTTCGCGACCGCCATTCCGCTGCTGACCCGCCTGCTGGAGCAGCCGGAGCATCCGCGGCGCGCCGAGGCACAGGAACTCATGGGGCTCGCGCGCGAACGCAGCCGGCAGATCGCGCACGCCAAGGCAGAGTACGAGGAATACCTGCGGCGCTATCCGGAAGGGCCCGCCGCGGCCCGAGTGCGTGAGCGCATCCGCGCGCTGCGGCTCGCGGCGCGCAAGTCGATCAACGGCGGAGCGAATGCAGATCAGGAAGAGGCTTGGACCTTCTACGGTGGCGCGTCGCAGATCTACCGGCGCGATACGCTGCAGCTCGACAACGGCGTGCAGTCGCTGAATCTCACCAGCCAGGATGCCTTGATCACCGATGCAGATTTCGTCGCGCGGCGCCGCGGCGAGCGCTTCAATTTCTCGTCCCGCGTGAGTGTCGGCTATATCAAGGACCTGCTGAGCGAGAACGGACCCGGGGACCAGACGCTCGTCAACTACGCGTTCGTCGACGTCGGAGATCGCGAGCGCGACTGGTCGGCGCGCATCGGCCGGCAATCCCGCAATACCGGCGGCCTGTTCGGAACGTTCGACGGACTATCCGGCGGCATGCAGTTCATGCCACACCTGCGCGTCGACGCCGCATTCGGCTACCCGGTGGACACGACGCGCCAGGGCTTCGACACCACGCGCCAGTTCTACGGCATGTCCGTCGACTTCGGCACTTTCAACGATGCATGGGACGTCGCCGCCTACGGTCTCATGCAGAGCATCGATGGCACCAGCGACCGGCAATCCGTCGGCACCGAAGTGCACTACTTCCGTCCCGGCCGCACGCTCGTCGCGCTGGTCGACTACGACGTCCATTTCCAGGAGCTCAACAACGTCCTGCTGCTCGGCACGCTCGCGCTACCCGCCCGCTGGACGGTGTCGGTGAATCTCGATCAGCGCATGAGCCCCACGCTGAGCCTGCGAAACGCGCTCATCGGACAGTCGGTGACGACGTTCGACGAATTCCTCTCCACGATGACCGTCGCCGAAATCGAGCAACTCGCCCTCGATCGCACGGCCAAGGCGCGCCTCTACAGCGTGTCGGTGGCGCGCCCGCTCGGCGAGCGCTGGCAGTGGTCGCTCGACTGGTCGGGATTCAGTACGCAAGGAACCCCGGCATCCGGTGGTGTCGATGCAATTCCCGACAGCGGTACCGACAGCGCGGTCACGCTCGAAGGAATCGGTTCGGGTTTGTTTGGCGGCGCAGACCTGTCGACGCTCATCTTCCGTCACCAGACCGGGCAGAGCGTCGATATCGATTCGTTCGGTTTCGGAACCCGGTTCGCGATCGGGCAATCGTGGCGCCTCCAGCCACGCCTGCGGGTCGACCAGCGTGTCCAGCACGACGACGGCACGCGCCAGTTCTTGTACATCCCCACGCTGCGACTCGAGCTGCAGCGGACGCACGCCTTGTTCGAATGCGAAGCCGGTTCCGAGCTCGGACGCAGCAAACTCGCGACGGCGCGTGAGAATTCGACGCGCTACTATTTCAGTCTCGGCTATCGACTGAATTTCTGACCGGGGGCCGCGTTCAATGAATCCCTTCGCGCCAGTGCGCGCCGGAACACTGCTGCTGTGCGGCATCCTGCTGGCGGCGGCCAGACCTGGCATTGCGGCTGACGACGTGCGCGAGTACGTCGACGAGACCAGCGCCGTGAATGTCACCGTAACCCGGCAGGCATTGATCTTCGCGCGCGAACGCTCCGACCTGGCCGCGAACGCACGCGATTACGTCACGCTCGCGCCGCTCGAAATCAATCGCAGTGGCGACCGTCATTGCTTCTGGCTCGGCTACATCTGGTCGACCATCGATCGGCGCGGCGGCGAGCCCATCGTCGCGGACGGCGACCAGCTGGTGCTGCTCGCCGACGGTCGTCCCATTCGCCTCGTGGCCGACCCGACGCCGCTCGCCGACCGTGGCGTCGTGCGCGCGCCGCTGGCCGCGCCGCAGCGCAACGCCGTCCCCGTCCTGTTCACGGTCGACGTCGAGGCGATCGCATACGCGGGGCGCGCAGCCGAGCTGCACATCGAACTGGTGCATGCCGGTACCAGCGAGACGTTCACGCTGTGGAAGGATGCGCGACCGGCAGTCCGGGAATTTGCAGAGCACATCGAGCCGACTAGATAGCGGCCTTTTCGCGCAAGATGGGTTGGCCGCCAGCCTCGATGAATCCGTGGCGCAGGGCGAACAGCGTGATAGCCGCCGCATTGTGCAGCGTGAGCTTGCGCATGAGATTCGAGCGATGCTTCTCCACGGTCTTGACGCTCAGGCCGAGATCACGCGCGATCACCTTGTTGGAATGACCGAGCGCGATTCGCGTGAGCACCTGCTTTTCACGCAGCGTGACCAGTTGCTCGGGAGAAGCCGCCGACTTGTGGTCGCCGCCGTTGACGAACCCGGATACGACGCGCGCCGACACGGATGGACACAGGTACTGTCCTCCGCTCACCACGACGTGAATCGCCTGCAGGAGGTCCGCGCGCCCGGAGTCCTTGAGTACGTAGCCATGCGCGCCCGCATTGAGCGCCGCGCGGATGTATTCCTCGGTGTTGTGGGCGGTGAGAACCAGCATGCGCACGCTGGACTTCAGTCGGCACAGCTCGCCGATCAATGCGATACCGGAGCGACCAGGCAACGCGAGATCGGTGATGCAGAGGTGTGGCTGCAGGCGTTCGATGGCCGCCAGCGCCCCGTTCACCTCGTCGGCCTCACCCACCACTTCGAGGTCGGGCTCGAGCTCGAGCAACGCTCGCAGTCCTTCGCGCAGGATCGCGTGATCCTCGACGAGAACGATACGGATCGTGGAACTGGCGCGCATGGCACGAACGCGGAGAGCCGGGGTGTCGGAGCGCTCCGCGCCATCCGCATCCCCATGATCGTCGGGTCCCTTTCTGGACTCGTTCGTATTCACGCCCTGCTTTTTCTGGTTCTTCTCGAGCAGTACTCGCCGCCGATCATACCGTCGCGCGACGCTCCTTGCGGTCGGGATTGACATACAAAGGTACGGATTGAGAAGTGTTCGCTCCCGAGACTGCCGGAAGGCCACTCCTGGGGGCACGAAAGCGAGGTAGGGTTTCTACCCATCGCGCTACCCGCGGGTTTCTCCCACTATCGGCCGTGGCGGGCTGCGACGAATAACATTACAGGCCTAACCGCTCGCGCCCCATCTACTGCCCATCCATGTTCTGTGCCAGTGCGGTCAGGGGTCTTTCATGAAGACAGCGTCGCTCGTCGCGTCCAGCGTATTCCTGCTTTCAGCGGGACTCGCAGGCGCGGGAGAACTGCAGCATGAGCTGTTGGTGTTTGGCAGCGCAGAGGTCGCGGACACCCCGAACGTCGACGAGGAAACCACCGACATCGAGAAGTTCAAGGCCTCCGCGGATGTCCTGTTCAGCCTGCAGTACCACTCGTTCAAGGCGCTGGGCGAATACCTCGTGACCAATCACGAGGCGGACCTCGAGCGGTTGCAACTCGGCTGGGAACCCTCGGATCACTCCATCCTGTGGTTTGGCCGATTCCATCAGCCGGCGAGCAACTGGAACCACGTGCACCACCACGGGCAGTTCCTGCAGACCAGCGTTTCGCGTCCGGCGAGCGAGGAATGGGAAGACGAAGGCGGCATCATCCCGCAACATTTCCTCGGCCTGCTGTGGGAATCGTCCTGGCAGGTGCACGGCGCGTATCGCCTGCATTCCGCGTTCGGAGCGGGACTCGCACCGGTCATGACGCCCGAAGGACTCGAGCCGTTCGACATCGTCAAACCCAATGTCGACGGCAGCAAGTTGGGATTACAGGCGCGTATCGCCTATCAACCCCGCGAGCTCGAAGACACCAGCATCGGGTTGATCGTGGCGAACAACGAAATCTCCGCCCATAACGGGCCGCTCTCCGCGCTCGGGCCTTTCGACCACCTCGACCAGACCGTGATCGGCCTCTATGCGCGCGGCGACTGGAATCCCTGGAAGCTCGAGTTCACGGCCTACCATGTCTCCACCGCCTTCGCGGGAATTCCGGCAGCGCCCCACCAGGACTTTCTCGTGGGCTATGCCCAGGTCGAACGCGACTTTTCGCACGGCATCGATATCTACGTGCGACACGAGAACACCACCGACGCGACCGACAATCTATACCTGCAGATGTTTCCACGTTTCGTGCTGCGCCGGACCACGCTTGGCGGCCGCTGGCAATTCGCGCGCTCGCATGCACTGACGCTCGAGCTGTCGGATTCCGACTCGCGCCTGCAGAGTTTCTCGGAGATCCGCCTGCAGTGGAGCGCGACGCTGCTGTGAAATTCGCGCGCTTCGCACTGTTCGCTTCATTGCTGGCTGGCAGCGGCGCGCTGCACGCGGCCGACCGCCAGGTCGTGCTGGTCGTGAGCGCCGACAGCCCGGTGCAGCAGCTCGAGCAGATCGAGGTGAAGAAGCTGTTTCTCAGCTGGCCCGTCACGCGTGGCAATCACACGCTGCGCCCGATTTGCAACGCGAGCGACTCCGCATTGAACGATGTGTTCCTGCAGTACGTCGTCGCGATGTCGCAATCGGCCTACGACCGACGGATCCTGTCGCAGGTACTGCAACACGGCCGTCCTCGACCGCTCGAGCTCACGAGCAGCGCGGCCACGATCAAGATGCTCACGGACGATCCGTATGCCGTCAGCTACATGTGGCTCAAGGAGGTCCCGGCCAACCCGCGGCTGCGGGTCCTGAGAGTGCTATGGGCAGAGTGAGACATCGTCTCTGGCTCAGGCTCCTCTCCCAGGTGCTCATCATCCACGCGGTGCTGCTCCCGGCATTGTTCTCGGGACTGCTGCTGATCGTGAAAGCCAGCCTGGTGGATACCTTCGTCGACGAAGTGCGCAGCTACGGACGAATGCTGGCCGACGAACTCGAGGTGAGCGATGCGCTGCAGAGTTCCGATCGCACGCACAACCTGCTCGACAGCATCATCCTCAGCGGCCGGGTCGTCTACGCGGAGGTCCTCTCGAATGGCAGCTCGCTGCGCAGCTCGCTGATCGCACCGGACCTGACCCGATTTCCGGGCGACGACTTCAAGTTCGCGGATCATGCGGACCACACCTATTTTCTGTCGATACCGATCAACCGCTCCGGTACCGCGGCTGCGCTGCGGCTCGGCTTCGACGAAGCTCCGACTCTCGAACAGATCGACCTCGCGCGGGCGCGCATCATCTGGGCATTGCTGGCATTCACGGTGGTTTCGATCGCGCTGGCCATCTGGCTCGCCACTCGCATCGCCCAACCCATGATCCATCTTCAGAATGCCGCGCGCCGCATCGCCGCGGGAAATTTCGAGGCACACCTGTCCACGCCGAGCGGCATACACGAGGTGCAGGAGCTCGCAAGCCACCTGGAGTCGATGCGCAGCGAGCTGGTCGGCATCAACGAGCGTCTGTCGCGCGAAGTCATCCAGCGGGCCGCCGCCGAGACCCAGCGGCGCGCGCTGGAGGAACGCCTGCGCCATAGCGAGCGGGTTGCGACGGTGGGCACGCTCGCGGGCGGCATCGCGCACGAATTCAACAACATCATGACGCCGATCCTGCTGTACGCGCAGACTGCGCTCGACGACATCCCGGCCGACAATCCCGCGTCCGCGGATCTCGGGCGGGTGATCGCCGCGGCGCATCGCGCCCGCAATCTCGTCAACCGTATCCTGGCCTTCAGCCGCGATTTCCAGTCAGGGCCCAACACGCTCGTGCGCATCGGTCCGATCGTCGAGGAAGTCATGGAGCTGATGCGAGCGATCGTTCCGTCGAGCATCGAGATCGTGGTTGATTGCCCGCGCGAGCACCCGCCGATCCTTGGCGACCCGAGCCTGCTGCACCAGCTCGTGATGAACCTGTGCACGAATGCGTACCAGGCGATGCGCGCCACCGGCGGTCTGCTCACCGTGCGCGTGAGACGGGAATGGCACGACAGCGAGCGGCCGGGCGATCACCTGGTTCTCGAAGTCGCCGACACCGGGCACGGGATGGATGAGCGAACCCGCTCGCGCGTCTTCGAACCCTTTTTCACCACGCGTGAAGTCGGCGAAGGCACTGGCCTCGGCCTCTCCGTCGCCGACGGCATCGTCGCCAGCATGGGCGCCACCATCACGGTCGATAGCGCGCCCGGCAAGGGCGCACGATTCCGCGTGTATTTCCCGGTCGTGAATCCGGCGGGCGCCGATACCCTGAAACATACTCAAAGCCAGCGAGAACCCCATGCCATCCGTTCTGATCATTGACGACGAAGCCGAAGTCAGCAACGCGTTGCGACGAGTCCTCGAGCGAGCGGGCTTCAACGTCACGACCTGCCTGAGCGGCGCGGAAGGACTTTCGTCATTCGGGCTCGCGCCCGCCGACGTGGTCATCACCGACATCATCATGCCGAAGATGAACGGTATCGCGCTCATGCAATCGATCCGCGCCTTGCGTCCGCAAACGCGGATCATCGCCATTTCCGGCGGCGGAAATTTTGGACCGATCGACTACCAGCCGGAGGCGATCACGACATCAGCCTACCTGGCGGCCGCCACTCGGGCCGGTGCCAACGCCATTCTCACCAAACCGTTCGACAAGGACATGCTGCTCGAAACGGTGCAGCGGGTCCTGGCTCAGGCCTGACTTCATCTCGAGCGATGAAGGAACCAGACGATGAAGGCGGAGGACGCGAGGTAGGCGATGAGGACCGTTTTCCACAACGACATTGAAGTGCTCCCTGGCGATCGGGCGCCGCTCTTGCCCGGTGCATGGGAAGCCTGCGTGAACGTGCCATTCGGCGCCATGCAGCGGATTGCCGCCCGGGACACTGGTAATTCCCTCCGGCCGGTAGGGGTTTTTGGGTAGCGCAATGCCGCCTGACCGACGGTAAGGTGTGGCGCAACCTCGCATGGAGAACAATCTAACAAGCGCGGCGTCATTGACCGGATCGACGCCGAACCTGCCCCCGGGACCAACGGACGCCGATGCGGGTCCGGAAGCGGTGCTCACGCCGCGCGCGCGCGCACGCATCCGTCTGCTGCTCGTGGACGAGCCCGGAATCATCCGCGATGGACTGTGCGCGCTGCTCGCCGACATGCAGGAATTCGAAGTGATCGGTGCGATCGCCGACGCGTCACTGGCGCTGAGCACCCTCGAGGCATCGCCTGCCGACATCCTGATTCTCGACCTGGCGGTGGCGCGGGAAGCCGGGCATGCGCTGATCGCCGCGGCCAAGGGACACGATCCTTCCCTGCGAGTCCTGGTGCTCACCTTCCGCAAGGACGATGTCGTCATCGATTCCGCGTTGCGCGCTGGCGCGGACGGCTACGTCCTGAAGAACGACAGCCGCCACGATCTGTTCATGGCCCTGCGCAGCATCGCGATGGGTCGCGGCTACATCAGTCCGTCCATCTGCAATCGCGTCGTCAGCGGATATGTGCGCGCTCGCGACCCGGGACGCGGGCGCGCCGCGCAGCACGGCGAGCTCAGCGAGCGCGAACGCCAGATCATCCGCCTGATCGCGGCCGGACAGCGCACGCGAGAGATGGCGGAGCAACTGTCGCTGAGTCCCAAGACCGTGGAGAAACACCGCGCCAATCTCATGCGCAAACTCGGGCTGCGCAATGCATCTGCAGTCGCCGCCTATGCCATCGCAAACGGCTACGTGGATGTGTAACCCACGATGTATCTCGGGCACTACAAGCTGAAGGAAATGCCCTTCCGGCTCGCGCCGGACCCGCGATACATGTACTGGAGCGCCGGACACAGCGCGGCGCGCGAGCGCATTCGCGCGGCGCAGGAATCCAATCAGGGCGGCGCGATCATCGTCGGCGATCGGGGCACCGGGAAATCGGAATTGCTGGAATGCCTGCAGGGTCCTGCGTCGAGGCTCAAGACCGCCCGTCTGGAGTTTCCGCCGCGCTCACTCGCCGAGCTCGAAGAGTGGATGCGCGACAGCGCCGAAGGCGTGCCCTCCGGCGATGCTGGCGTGGTGATCTGCGACAACGCACACCTGTTCCACGAATCCATGCTCGCCGTGCTGCTGCGACCGGACCCGCCCGCCGCCAACCTGCGCCGCGTGCTGGCCGGCGAACCGGCACTCGAGCGCCTGCTCGCTGCGCCCCGGCTCGAGTCGCTGGCACGCCGTTGCGAGCGGGCGCGTCTGCCGCCACTGACGCGCGCCGAGGTGTCCGGATACATCACGCATCGACTGAATGTCGCGGGCGCCAGCGGCGCGCGCATCTTCCGCGACGACGCCTGCGATGCCGTCCATCGCGAGACGAAAGGCAATCCGCGCCTGATCAACGCGCTGTGCGACGCTTCGATGATCGCCGGCTGCGAGCGGGATCTACGCGAGATCGGGGCCCCCGAAGTGCGGGTCGCGCGCGAGGACATCGGCCGCCTGTTCATTTCGCAGGCCGAAGAAGCGGCGCCCCCACCCCCGCTCGCTCCACTCGACGATGGCGCGCCGGGACACGGCCAGAGCTTCGCGCGGCTCAGGCTGACGCATGGTGAGCGCCCCGTCCTGGAACGCGAGCTCGAATGCGGATCCCTCACCATCGGTCGCGCCACCGACAACGATCTGTGCATCGAGAGCAAGTTCATCAGCCGTCATCATTGCCGCATCGTCACCAGCGAGCGCCGTTGCGCCCTCGAGGACGTGCACAGCACCAACGGACTGTATGTGAACGCCCAGCGCGTGCGCCGGCATCACCTGCGTGACGGCGACGTCGTGACGATCGGCCAACACCGGCTGCACTACATCGACTTGCGCCCCGACACGGGTGCATGAGCCTTGCGCTGTCCCGGCGTGAATTCGAAGCGCCACTCGCAATAGCATTCCGCGCTCTCGAATTCGGCGTCTTCATCCGCGAAGTGGGCGCGCTTGAAGGGAGCGAGCCGGGAACTGCTCACCACGCCGTAAATCGCGCCGTCCGGATCGCGCAACAGCTGCCAGTCCGCCTTCCCCGTGAACGGATCCGGGTAAATCTGGCGCAAATGGCGTCGCGGCAAAGGCTGGCGCTCGTCCTGTACGAGATCCTGCAGTTCGCGTGGCAACTGGCTCGCGGCCGGACCGCTCGAATGGTAGCTGGCGATCGCATCGCGATACGCGTGCCCGACGAACAGCAATTGAGTTTCACGTTCGCGCTGCGCCACCGTCGCCCACACCGTGCCGATGGCCGCGAGTCCGATGCCGAGCAGTGCGATGGCGAGCAGGATCACCAGCAGGGTAAAGCCACGCGCGGAATGCGGGCGTTGCCGCTTACCAGCTCGCATACGAAGTCCCGTCGCTCGCGTCTCCCGGAGCCCCACTGCGGATGTCTCGAATGCCCGGCTGCTCGGCATCGTCGCTCTCGACGATCACCCAGCTCGTATCCGTGCGGGTTTGCGGATCGACGGGGACGTGCCGCAGGTATCGTTTCTCGACCAGCATCGCGAGCGTCTCGGGGTACTGCGCGAGATCCGCGTGGTACTTGTCGATGGCATCGCGCATCACGGACAGATCCTCGCGCAATACGACTTCACGCGATCGTTCGAGGCTGTGAAAATAGCGTGGCACCGCGATCATCAACAGCGTCGCGATGATCGCCATCACCACGAGGAGCTCGATCAGCGTGAAGCCACGCGGCGCCCGGTGCTCACCAGCTGCCATAGGCTGAGCCGTCGAGTGCCGTTCCGGTTGCGAAGGAATGAACGTCGTAGACATCGTCGCCTGATCGGGGGTCGTCGGGCGGGCTGGCATAGCTGCGCAACGCCCAGGTTTCCTCGGGCGGAGTATTGCCGCCAGGAAACAACGGATCGCGCGGGATGCGCCGCAGGAAATACAGGCGCCTGTGCTCCGGACTCGTGGCGTCCTCGACACCGTCGACCAGTGTGGCGAGCGTCGGTGGATAGCCCGATGAATCCGCCTCCCGCTCTATGAGACCCTGATCCGCGGCACGCTTGTACGCATCCAGCGCGCCACGGATTTCGCGCAGATTGACGCGCAACTCGGCCTCCTTGCCACGCTTCACGGTGAGTTCGAGCAGTGGCATCGCCGCCGTGGCCAGCAGCCCGACGATCGCAACGGTGATCACGAGCTCGATCAGCGTGAAACCGCGTTGCGGTTTCATGGGGCGGTGCGCAGGTACACGGCAAACCGGATATCGGCGTCGATTTCCGCCGCGCTCACTTCCTTGCGCTCGAAGCGCAGCCCATCCACGGCGACTCCCGGATTCTCCGCGAGCGTGCCGTCGATGAAGCGCCGGATGTCGGGATAGCGGCCATGTACGGGAAACGACATGCGCGCGCGCACGATGCTTCCTGAATGCGTGACCGTGAAGTCGTAAGTTCCGCGCTCGAGCGAAATCCCGGCCGCCGTGGCCTGAGCGATGATCTTCCCGGTGAGCGCGGGCAGTTCGGCGCGTGGCGGCAGGTGTTTCACGAAGGATTGCAGGTCGTCCTGCGCCGCGGAGACGGGATCGGCGGACGGATTCGCGCGCGCATGCCGACCGGCATCGAGCGTCGTTCGCAGATCCGCGATCTCGGTCTTGAGCGGAGAATTCGCCCCGACGAAGAACGCGCCGGCAAACACCAGCAGCGCTGCGCCGGCGACGCCGGCTCGCCCGACGCCTTGAACCTGGCGCGACAGATAAGGGATCACGGCGCGCCGCAGGACCGGGCTGAGTCCGCGCGGCGCGGCGGCGGCGGCGGCCGCCGCCATCGGCAGCCGTGAGCCACCTGCGGCGATCGCGTGGGTGGTATCGAGCGCCGCGACCTCTTCTTTCTCGATCACGTTGCTCATGGAACGCTCCAGTCGGCACGGATCTGAAAACGCACCGGGCGCTCCGGATCGCGGGTCTGCACCTCGTGGCTTTCGAGCATCGGAAATCGCAGCGCATCGCTCGCCTGCAATCGCTGCACGTAGGCGAGCGCGAGTGGCAGTGTGCGTGCCTCCGCCAGAACGCGCAGCTGATGCTTTTCCCGGTCCGGTTCGATGCCCAGCACCGCGACACGACCCTCGCTCTCGGCACTGGCCCGCTCCAGCTCCTGCAGCAGGCGCGACCAGGGCATCGAGAGCTCGGCGAACGCCGCGCGGCTCTCCGCCGCCGCGCCTGCGGCGCGCTTGTCGGGCTTGAGCACGCGGTGCGTCGAATCCAGATTGGCCACTCGCAATTCGAGAGTGGCTCGCTCGGCGAGATCGCCCTGATACTCGAGCGCCACCAGGATCGCAGCCGTGCAGCCGAGCGCCAGCAACAGTGCGCCGCGTGGGCGCATGCGGCGCGGACGGCGCTCAAAGTCGAGCTCGATGCGCGGCCGGCTCATGTCGTCAACCTCACGGACGGGCGACGCTCGGATTCGATCGCGGAGGCGTCGTCGGTCTCCAGCCATTCGATGCCCGCCTCGTCCGGCGCGGCGCCGAGCCGCAAATGCTCTGGAGCATCGACGTACACGCGCGCATCGTCCGAGTTTTGCGCCGCGAGCTTTGCGAACATTCGCAGACGCAGCAGCTCCGTGGTCCAGTCGGCGCTGATGCGCGCCGAGTACACGCTGTGCCAGCCCTTGGGCGCGAGGCGCGCCGCTACCAGCATGCTCGGTTCGATGTTGACGAACCAGCAGGCCGCTGCCGGCAGCAGGTGCCTGCAGCGGTTGTAAGCGTCGATCAGCGCAGGTTGCACGGACAAGACCGGCATCCGGTGAACGGCGAAGATCGCTCTCAGGCCGGTGAGCAGCGCCGCCGGCAATGCGCAAGCCACGCGTGCGTCGCCGGGAGCGGCATCGCTGCTGCACACGTGCCAGTCAGGCCCCGTGTTTCCATAGGCGTCTGCGAGACAAATTCGCGCGTGCGCCAGATGTTCGGCGTCGCGAGTCAGTGTGTCGGACCAGGGCACGATCGCGTAGCGCGCGAGGCGGTTCGACATCACGACGCGCACGCCGGCGCCGCGCCAGGTTCCGGCGGCGAGCGCCAGATCGAGTGTCGCCAGCGCGGCGCGCCAGTCCGACGTACTGTCGATGGCGTGCGTCGCTTCCGCCACGCAACTCGGCCGCAGACCACGCTGCATGCGGCGCAGGCGCACTTCGCCGGCGGCGAAAGTGATTCGCACCTCGTCACGCCATAGCGGTGACACGGTTCACCTCTTCGAGAGTCGTTCGCCCCTGCTTGACCAGGTCCAGCGCGGCGCTGCGCAGGAAGCGGGATCCGCCGGCGCGCGCCAGCTCCTTGAGTCGCCGCATCGGGGCGCGCTCGATGATGGCTTCGCGCAATTCATCGTTCAGTACCAGCAGCTCGCCCACGGCCACCCGGCCGCGGTAGCCGCTGCCGCGGCAATGCCGGCAACCCACGCCGACGCGGAATGAAAACGACCCGGCGGCGCACGCGTCGATGCCCGTCTCATCGAGGAGTTTTCGATCGGGTACCACGGCCTCCGCGCATTGCGCGCAGACGATGCGCAGCAGGCGTTGCGCCAGGATGCCGTTGAGCGCGGCGACGAAACTGTAAGTGTCGACACCCATGTGCAGGAAACGCCCGAGCACGTCGAAGACGTTGTTGGCGTGAACAGTGGTGAACACGAGGTGGCCCGTCAGCGCCGACTGGATGGCGATCTGCGCGGTCTCCGGATCGCGGATCTCGCCGACCATGATCTTGTCGGGATCATGACGCAGGATCGAACGCAGGCCGCGCGCGAAGGTCAGGCCTTTCTTCTCGTTCACCGGGATCTGCAACACGCCTGGCAGCTGGTATTCGACCGGATCTTCGATCGTGACGACTTTGTCCTGACCGGAGTTGGTCTCCGAGATCGCCGCGTAGAGAGTGGTGGTCTTGCCGCTGCCCGTGGGCCCGGTGACGAGCAGCATGCCGTGTGGCAGTGCCGCGAGGCGCCTGAGCTGGCTCACGATTCGCGATTCGAATCCAAGCCCGTCGAGGTTCAGATCCTGCAGCTGGTCGGCAACGGCGCGCTTGTCGAGCACGCGCAGCACGGCGTCTTCGCCGTACACGCTCGGCATCACCGATACGCGGAAGTCGATGGGCCGTCCTTCGATCGAGATCCGGAAGCGTCCGTCCTGCGGAATGCGCCGCTCGGCGATGTCGAGCTCCGA
>Ga0307509_10008477_pt1 | contig 13090 bp, 7 predicted proteins | sample 10_EM_MG_FD_202245 | JGI IMG/M metagenome (GOLD analysis project Ga0307509, IMG submission 202245) | Populus trichocarpa ectomycorrhiza microbial communities from riparian zone in the Pacific Northwest, United States - 10_EM | ecosystem: Host-associated > Plants > Roots > Unclassified | place...
AAGACATTAATTGTTTGAGAATGTATTTGGAATGTTGTTTGGAAAAAAAAGGAATTTTTTTGTTTATATTTTGGTATTGTTTTGATTTTCTAATATTAAAAATAATTTTTTTAAAAATAAAAAATATATTTTTTTAATATATATTTTTAAAAAATATTTTAAAAATTAATTACTACTAATAGCACCGAAAACTAGCTGAGCAGGATGATGTTTGATAGGGGGAGGCGGGTGCACCGAGGCTGGTAGGGTCGAACCCAAGTGGAGTGCATAGTGCTTGGTGGAGTGAGGGTTTTTGGAGAATGTTAATGTGAGAGGGAAATTGAGTGTGTGGGAGACAGAGACAGCATTGCAAATCTTTGACCGTTGACTTCATGTGAGCAGATACTTTTATTTATTAGTTTTTTTAACATCTCGAGAAAAATGAAAAGAATTTAAATAATAAGATAAATGGGGATTATTAAATTGTGTTAATATATATATATATATATATATTCCCCAAATCCTTGCTCTTCTTCCCTGTCTCCCATTACCCCAGCTTTCCACTGTTATTGCTTGCCTGTCAGATTAATTGATTAATAATTGTGTGAGTAAAATAATGCAATAATTTATGCTATTCTTTGGAATAATTAAGAAAAACATTGACCAATAGATGTTGATTGTTGTGCCCCCAAATAAATAAAAGGTTTGGTGGTAAATTAAGATGGAGTTATTTCTTCTAAATTTATAAATCTCTCAATAAATAAAAGGTTTAGTGGACTAATTAATTTGTTTATTCTTTCATGGATGCATTGGAGGCATTATTCGGGATTTAAGGAAATAATTAATTCTGGGTCAGGAATGCTTGGACAGTACTTGGATTTAAAAATATATATTGATTTGTTTATCAGGATGATTAATTAATTCACGTTCTTAAATATACTTGGGATTTATAATGTAATGCTTGTCGGAAGTTCACAGCAATTCCTTGCATTTTGGGATTTTATGAATATTTTCTTTTATCAGGGTATTAAAATTAACACTCCTCCCATTGCATTTCAAATATAAAATTAAAATGATAAATTACCCCTCTTTAATCTTTTTTTCAATTTTAAATGCTAATTAATTTATGATAATATTCTTCCATTATTCAAAATTTAAACCTAAAAAATAAAAAATCCAAATACATCTTGTTAATCTAAAGATCAAATCTCTTGATATTAACAAAAAAAAAAAAAGAATTGACAATTATATTTCTTTAATTTTAGCTAACAAGGATCTTATAATTCTTTATAACTCAAGTAAGATCAAAGAGGGAATATATTTCGTTCACCAGAGAGTCAACTTCTCGAACTAAATCCACTTTCTCTTGTATGAATAAGTAATTGTATGTCTCAAACTAAACCCTTGATCATGATATCTTTTCGAGCAACCAAACTGCTACTCCCTTTTTTGTTTTGCGTGTTTTCTCTATTTTGAACAGCCTCGAGGGCTCAAATTGCTCTCTTCTTCCACATATTAAGTACACAGTACTGTACACGGTAACGCATACTATATTATTGGCACTCAAGAATTATTGGCACTCAAGAATTGATATATATATATACACAGTATAAGCTCCAATATCCAGGTAACACAGATTACACAAATGCAGGCACGTGAAATACAAGTTAAACAAAAGCTAGTCTCGTCCACATTTTGTTCAAGATTTGGTCGATCATAGTATCATAACGTGTAGGGTACTGAAATGTTTGGAGGAGATCTTGAGGCATGCAAGAGATTGGAAAAATTCCAGCAAACACACAGCACATAACATATGAAATCTCAACCCTTTGTTTTGGGCTGACAATTAAACGCAATTAATTTGACTTAATCAAGAGACCAATTATGTGGTCCCTAACACCATGTTGCCAGAGATAATGTTAGTCACAGTAGCAACATGGAGACATTTTCATCAAATCCTTAAAGGAATCATCACGGGATCGTTAAGGCAGGATCCTGCCCTTGATTGTGAAATTTTCTTGAGTTAATTACTATGATTAATTTAAGTATTGTACGTGGAATTACAGATTGGGATTAATTGGCGAGTAAAGATTTAAATCATTGTGAATACGAAATTGATAGATAAGCACATGCAACTTTATCTTGTATACGTAATAGTGGGCGATTTGCTCGTGCCCACCTTTCCAAAATTTACCCAAAGACCATAATATGAATTGGGGTTAGCAAGCCGCTTCAAATTTTTTTTTATTTTTTCTTAGCTTGGAACTCATGATCATATCATATGCATATACAGTCATGATAAAAAAAGCATGTATGAAAAGGTGGCTTGTTTTTTGATCGAATGGTGCGTTCAAATCATGGTTTGACATGGTAGTTTTGCTTTAATCACTGCCAACAGGAAGCTGGTAAAAGAGCTCAGCTTCCAATTCAAGTCATGATGAACTCAAGACCCTTTGAAATTTCTTTTCTTATTAGTTTAGCAGACCGTACCCTGCTTGTTTCATTGTTATTGGCTGTGGAATCTTTTTATCTTGTTCGGCTGAAAAACTATTTGTATATATGCAACAGAATCATGGGATTTCATGACCTCTGATAAACACCAGTGCTGAAAGCAGGAAAAATGTGGCGTATATCATACATGGAAGAATATGAACCCCTTATATATAGAGAATGTTTCGAGGCAACAATGCTTGTGTCCCATACACAATCCATGTATGCCCCCGATGGATCATGATCCACTATATAACATTGTGATCTTGAAGATGTATGACCCTATTGGTGTGGGTCACAATTTGTTGCCCTAGCTTTTCATGCAAAGCACTATAGTCTAGGACACAATAGATATCTGTCAGAATTGCAGGTTGGAGGGTAATGATTTTTTCTTTATATGAAACTTACATACACCCACGAGTAAAAATAAAAAGAAAAGAAGAAAAAGCATTTGAGAATTGTCAAATTTAAAATTAATTCATTTCTCATAAATTTTAACAATCATCCCTGCACTGCAATGCGAATTATATATATATTTTTTTAATTTAGAAAAAAAATATAATGGATGATGTTTATTAAAACATATTAAGACGATAATATATTAGATTGATTGACCCAGATTAACATCAAGAATTTGCAATCTGGATAATGAAAATGTGATAATCATATATAAAAAAAATCAAAATAAATTATGAAAGTCAATTCTTAACATCCCAATATTAAAGGGAAAATTTGAAAAAAAAATATTAAATTTAAAAAGAACACAAAAAACTACATGAATCAACTTGTTAAACTAACAACCTGGATCATGATATCGAAATAACCCCATAGAAAGTAAATTAAAAAAATATGAAACCCAATCCCCAACCAAACCAATATTAAATGATGAAATAAAAAAAATCAATTAAAAAAAGGGTAAAAAAATATAAGTGAACTCGGGCTAACCTACTAAATTTATTACTTATGTCACAAGACCGGAATAATTTCATAAAAAAAATTACGAAGCTTCTTTTCCAATAGATTTAATGTAGAAGCCTAGAATCGAGGAAAAAAACAACTAAATCCATCTGATAGAAGAACTTCATAGAAAATAAATTGAAAACAAATACCAAGCCCAATTCTTAAACAATTTAATATTGAAAGATGAAACTAAAAAAATAAAAAATAAGATTGAGTTGTTGGAAGGTGAAATTAATTTTAAAAAATCAATTAAAAAAGGATCCAAAAATTAAACTGAGTTAACCTGTCAAACTTGAGACTCTGGACATGAGATTGAGATAACCACGTAAAAATCAAAATGAAAAAAATACAAAGTGTAATTAAAAAATAAAAAAATAAATAAAGTCAACTTGGATTAACCATGATTCAAGTCATGATATCAGAATAACCCGTGAAAATCAGATAAAAAAAATTATGAAACCTAATTTCTTACCACCCTAATATTGAATAATTAAATCGAGAAAAAAAATCAATTATAAAAAGCGACTTATAAAAACAACATGAGTCGACCCGGATTATCCTATTAAATTTATAATTAATATGATTGAGATAAATTCATAGAAAAACAAATTGATAAAAATTATAAATCTAAAATTTCAACCAATCTTTCAAACATGCGTGCCACAATTTTCTTTTAAGTACATTATTGTGTCACAACCAAGGGATGTGATCTAGTGGGAGGCTTGTGGTCTTCGAAGAAGTATAGTTAGACTTCCCCTCCTCTCGGATTAAAAGTCAGTAAATCTCTGGTGTTCCTTGATTATCTGAGCTTGTTGGCCGCTGGGTTGGACAATTGAATATCTTCAAGATTCATAATCAGTCGAGGATTGGTGTCTTTTGATGTGACCAGGCCAAACAATGAAGGGCTGGTTATGGTGGTTCAAGACCCCACAATTATCCCACTATTATATCACTTCCAGAATGTAGTTTCCAACCCACAGCTTTCACAGTAATTACGAACAAATAACTTTGATTCTATTCTTGTGCTGGTTTTTTTAGGGTTTTTTTTTGAAATTAAATTGTTAGCTTTTCTCTTGAGACACAAATTTTAATGCCCCTTGCCGACATTTAGGCCATCATCATATCACTGTAGAATGATGACCATTGAATTGACACTGTACAGCTAAACAGTTTTGCCTGTACCGAGAGGCTGCTTGGCACTGTTTTGTAAGTTGTGTGTTTTAGAAATATATTTTATATGAAAAAAATTGAATTGATATTTGTTTTAGAGTTTATTTTTATGATTTTGATAGCATGATATAAAAAATATTAAAAAATTATTTTAATATATTTTTAAATAAAAAATATTGTAAAAAAACATGTACCACAGTGTGAAAAACATACTTTAGAGGCTAGAACTTGGTTTTTACTGGCAATGCACAAGAGGAAAACGAAAACTAGATGAGGGGAAAGCCTATTTATCATTATGGAAACAAGTGATGCGCTATGTTCTCCACATGATGCACAGCATAAACGACACTAGTGCTCACCATATATTGCTATAAAAGTAATGAAAATCGCTACCATTTTTTTTATTTTTTTTACTCCTCAGCAAGAAACTATCAATACCCCACTAGCTACCACAAGTAAGAAATTAACAAAGTTGAATCAAGTATCATATATGCACACTTAATATATATATGGGATCGATGCTGTCCTTGTCCGTGACTTTATTTGTGCAAAGATAAAAATGTTGCCGTTAACTTTGGCCTTTTGAATGTGCTTCTTATCGAGCTTTATCTCTTTTGCTTTCTTTCATTTTCATGGATAGTGATTTTGCCCTAGAAATATAGGATATGCGTTACATCTTCATGGGTGTATTTGCCTCGCTTTTTGATATGCTTGGTTATCATTGGAATTGTTGGCACAGCTTTATCCACTTACTATTCATGCATTATTGTCGATCAAGTGCCCCAAAAATTAAGGGACACTATTCAGTCTCTTGTAAACAAGTCAATCGCAGACTGTAGAAGAATCTACAATTATTGAGTTTGTGTGTGTGTGTGTGTGTGTGTGTGTGTACAAACTGTGTTCGCCCGTGTCTACCAAAGGGAATTCTCCAATTATTGTGTCACTATATGAACGTCTCGTTTCATGGCGAGGGTCAAACTATATATGCTTCCTCAATGCAAAATTAGGGCATGTATCCTTACTCGTCTTCTCCAATATCATCATGTGCAAGAAAGTATGTATATCCTCTTTACCTGTGTCATCGTCTTCAACGAATGGCTTGTCTAGCGAAAGTTTACCAAGCATACTTATAGTAGTAATACACCATTCACGGAAATCATCACATAACACAATCATTTATACAAATTTCTAGAGGGAAATTAATTAGATTCACTTAATGTATTCACAACACACGAGGAGTACTTATAGTAGTAATACTAAGATTTAGTACACCGATTCAGTAATCATACAGTTTTGGCTTACAGAAACTCTGGTCTACTCGAGCTTTATGATATAATAATTTGCCGACTGTTGCTTATAAGATAATTCTATAATTAGTCACTGATTAAGTATCGACTTTATATGGGATAATAAAAGCTAATATATAGAACCTAGGCTGAAACTTAGTTGACTAGATGTTAGCGTACTAGATCTTAAAAACCTTTTGAAAAAGCTGAAGGAAATCTTGCTTTAAATTGAAAGACGTACATGGCACATAGAATCTAAAGCAATCAATCTAGGCGGACTCGGTTTCTAGACCTTGGTGGCATGAACTGGTGATATATAGTACCTTCAAACATCTTTAACCTAGCTTTTTAAGATATGATTAGCATAAGAAAAATATTGTTAATTAATTAAGGCTTTAGATCTTATAAGCATGTATTCTCTAGGTTTTGGGAGCATACTACAACATGATAAAAATATATAGTTTACAAACGAAAGTAAAGTGGCAACAACTTGATGAATGGCTACATGGCCTACACAGAAGACCTAATAAAGGAATATTTCCTAAATGGGTATTTTAAAAAACTTCAACAAAATCATGATAGATCGGTGCTTTGCCAGAATTTATAATATTTTTTTGTTCTTTTGCCCTTGACGCCATGAAAGAAGAACCAACCAAATGGGGATGACTTGGTAAAGGCCACAAATCACATGGTGATGCCAATAAAATGAGTTTGTCATTCACTTTTTATGGCCTAGATTAATGGAAGGCTGGTGGTATGTTACACCTTGTGTGGATACACAAACATTTTGAATATTGTCTAGCATGTAGCTAGGAGAGGATAAACATTAATCTATAGTTGAAAACATGACAAGATGGATCAAAAAGTATAGACAACTGGAAATTACAAAAAATAAAATAACTTGACTTTTAGGGTATTATGATTCCAAAAGCTTGCAAGCAATCCTCCATCGTTAACCAGTCTCACATTCCCTTTAATTGTTGTTTTCGGTTTCCTAATTAATAAGAACATAATGCTGCACCATCAAAGTTATTTAGACGATGTTGAGTTACATGTCCAATCCTAGATATATATCAATTTTGCTTAGGTTAAACCTTTCAGCCCATCGTTTCTTGTCGCCGGTTAGGCTAGCCGGTGGGTCCCGGCAATGTGAGCACTCGCTTGACCACAAGTACATGAAAAAAAGTATCTCTTTTTTGGATTATGATTGCTGTCATATGGTTTTTTTTTTAAAAAAATAAAAAAATTATTTGAGCTATAGTTTCATTGCCATCAATTGAACATCATGCCACATCGAGCCTCATTTCTTGATTTATTCTTGGAAAAACATCGGGTGACAAATTGAAAAGATGGAGATTAACTTGAAGATAGAGAGGGAAGGTAGGCGGGGATGCTTGAGACCAAGCAAGGTGGGGAACATGCTCATATGGAAGTTGAAAAATAAAAAAAACTATATATTTTCGTAGGCAAGTAGGTTGCATTAATGTGTTCCTCACCTAAGTAGGATTAGAGATTATCATATATTCCAATACACACAGTTCTGGGAGGTGCCGTGGACCATTCATGTTTTGAATCCAATGCCTGCTTTGTCTAGATAGTGCTGTGGATAAATTAACAAGCTGTTTTTCGGCTATTTATTTGTTTGACATTTTGGATTTTTATATTCTTTTTGGCTTATATTTGTGTTTATGAAGTGGTGGCAGGAGATAGGACCTTGGGTGATATTGGTCCCATGATCAAACGCATCTAAAAAGGAGGTGGTGTGTCTTGCCCCCATGAAGAATGGAAAGGGGAGTGCATAATTTTGTCTTGTTTTAGTATATTTTTGGCCCCCCCTTCCCCTTCTCTTTCTCGTGAAAGAGAGGTGGATGAACATTAACACAACTTTGAATATGGCGCCCCCACATCATATCACCTCCTCCTCCTCCATGAATTATAGCTGGTATATGAATGATGGGTAGGTATGGTTTCCTGGGTATCTAGACAAGACTATGATCTACACTGCTGCCAAGCCACCACTCAACAGGCAAGATTCAACACCAACGTGACATAACAAGCAGCATCTTGCCTTCTTCAAAGAAGCATTCAAGATAAAATTCTAGACCCCCCCCATCGGAAAGTCTTGTAATCCTTGCCAATCAAGTAGAATTATAATTCTAGACGGAGGGATAGATATCGACACCCCCATTATCACCTAGATATTAAATATTATACCAAATTAGTCTAGGGTTTAAGACAATGGCGTGGGCTTGTGGAGATCTACTCTGAAAGCAAAACGGTTTGTAGATCATCAAAAAATCACATCAAACCTCTCGTTATCATATATACCAATAGACACACATGTATTTCACATTGTATGGCGACAGAATTGTCCCCGATCATACAACGTGCAACCTGCAACCTGATGATGTCGACTTGGGTCTCCTTGTCTTCACCAACAATCGTTTTCCAAAGCAGTGCTCGGATGAAAATGCACAAGCTTCTTCCTGGATTTATGAATGCAAACATGAAATGCTGCGAAACATCCAGAAAACATTCTGTAGATTGCAACTGTGTGCTTGCAGCACGTTGGCTTGCAGTGTAAGTTCCAGGGATAAGCAGACATCTATGGATCTCCAGGCCGTTAAATTTGAGCTTAAATTGGAAAAGTTCAGACGCTTTAATCTGGGTTCGGAAAACATGACAAAGGCCTCCTTACAGCCCTATATTTTCAGGGTCAAAGGATTTTTGCTAAATGAGATATATATATATATAAAAGCATATCAACAAATTTATAGCTGCTACTGCAAGAAATATATAGCAATTCACATCCTAGATGTCCATTTTTGAGGCTTAAACGAAATCACTTGGAATAATGCTTTATGAATACTAAAAAAAACAAAAAAAGGCCGGATAGCAGCTACGGCTCAGTACAGTTATATCCATTGCTTTGGCCTTTCTATTCAAGCCTAATGTACACAATTGCAAGATTTGCCTTTTTTGTTTGTTTGCTCTTAGTTCCCAGAAGAACCAACCTGTCCAACGACGCAAATGTGGTCACTCAAATATTGAAACATCCCCATTCCAACTGCATGAACCAATTACATTTGGCAAAACTGGGTGGAAAACAACGTCTATGCATGCTTGCTCATACACCTTGATTTTTCTGATAAGCTCTGATGACCTGTAGTTGTATATGTATATACAACCATCTGACGAGCCGGAGACAAGCTTCTCACCATCCAGGCTAAAATTGCATTTAACGGGGAACCCAGAGACACCATGGCTTTCATACCTTTTATACTTGTCCAGCCTGAAAGGTGGACTTGAAGAGAAGATAGCAATATAATTTGCATTGGACTGGGCAACGAAACATGGCTCGAATGGATGGCACCTAACACTTGGACATGTATAGGCTTCCACATAAACCTGAGACAGGGAAAAACAAGCATCACTTTATAAGTAAAACAAGCAAAAATGCAAAGGTGCTACTGTTTGGCAAGATACAATGAGGATCATCGTTCAAATTTAACTCGTCCTATCCAACAAATGCTTAATATATCATGCAGCTGAACCTGATGAGAAAATCAATGTTGGTTGGCGTGTGATGTCAGTCTTCATTAGTCAAGAAGAGGGGTCTTCAGCTGGTTTTAAAAACTAGGTTAGATGACTCAAGAACTAATGACAAAGGAGAAGGGCAGGGTGTGGTTTAAGAAAACAAGTGGACACTTGAGATGTATAGAAGCAATATACAGGAAGCAGGTTGGTAACCTAGTTTACACCACATAGGAATTGGTCAATAGCAATTCTCAGGTATCACATCTATGAAAATGAAACAGTATACATCCTCAGGTCATGTCATCACTGCACACGTGAAAGTGCTAAAGGCTTAGATTTATTATCAATTTTCATAATTCATTAGAATTTACAGCCACATTTTTAGGCCTCAGCCCTTGGGAAGAAGGACCTGAGAAGGTGCTTTAGCTGCTGACCAAGCATCCCAAAATGTAAGATTTTGGACCGAAGTGTTGCTTTGGGAAACATAGTACCTAGGTCCATGCGTCCTAATTGTTTAAACAGGCTGCTGATTCAGTGAAAAGTAATTTGATTGATCATAATATTGTTCTGACAGCAACTTTGGTAGAAGTGGCTGTGACAAAATTAACGATTCTCTTTGTTGTTTAGCAGAACTTAAAAAAACAAAGCCTCGTGACAGGAACATTCAAGTGTAATAAAGGTGAGGATCCCTGATGTTCCAAGGTTCTCGAAACTGGCCTTTCCAAAGCTCATGAATCTGCATTATTGAATCAGAACTATAAATGGCTTATAATTAAACTCTACTTCACTCCACATCCTAAAATCACAAGCACGATCATAATAGACAAGACACTAGCAAGAGTGCAGTGTTCTAGCTATTTCAGCACTCTGTATCAGGCCTATTCGCCTTTTCCAGATATGTTACTACAAAATGGCCTGGGAAGATGGATGTCTCAGCACAATTTTGTTACACAAGTGTGATAAACAGGCTAACATACAATTAAATGCAAGAGCATAAGCATCCAAAATCCTCCAGACAAGAGGAAACCCTCAAGAAAAATAAATATGAACATGGTAATAAACTGAAGATATAGAAACCCGAAAATAAATTAAATTACATCTAGTAATTGAGATTGATCTTTTTTGATTGCCATGCCCCTCCTTTATCATAAAGAGAGGAAAAATAAGAAGAGACTGTCTGAGCATGTCGCGAGCAGACAACATTCAAAGAGAATTTTAGGGCAATGTCTATGGTCATTTCTCCACGTCAAAAATAACATATCAGGTATAAGTAACCACTAATTTTACGATACACATTTTTTTATCATTTTTTTTTGTCTGTTTGCTTGTACATCAATTTAATTATATGGAATGAACCTGGTAACACTAGAGTAATTTCAAATGTCAATTGTGAGGTCTTCGGTAGAAGATGAAACAAACACCTACGACAAACACCTACGAAGTTGAGGCCACTGAAGGAAGACATAGCATGGAGACCAAAGGTATCATACCTAGCTTTAAAGCATATTCTCTGCACATGCCACCCCAATAAAATTCTTCAACCATTATGCAGAGTTTATGAAAGCAACCTCTCAAAGAAATGCAAGTACACAAGCATTGTAAGGGATCTAAAAGACGACACTAATCTTTACTAACAAACTCTATGTGATGGAAAGAAAAGTACGCTGGAAGAAGTCTCTTACCTGGTTGGACAATGGAACCTGCCGTGAGACGTCCCAAACAATAATTGAATTTTCACTGAGATTGCTTCCAGAGACATCACTGGATGAGATAAACTGCTTGCCATTGATGGTAAATTCAACATCAAGTATTGGACCTAGACCTCGAATGTATTCACGAACCACATTACCATTTCTAATATCCCACAATCTGAGACAGCCCTTTGATCCGCCAGAAAGGAAGATGTTGGAGTTATCTGGACAGAACTTTATTACTCCAACAACCTGATCTTCCTTGAAAATCTGAGTCTCTATCCCCTTTTCAACATCAATCAACCTGGATGAGCAGTCATATCCACAAGAAAGCACGGATAGTCCCTGTGGCGACCATTTCACATCTTTAACTGCTGCATTATGATATCTAAATAGGCGTGCTATTTTCTGATCTCGGCTCCACACGTTCCATACACAGACAGTTTGATCCATTCCGGCAGAAGCAAGGAGATGAGCTGTAGACTAACTATAATGAACAGATCAATATGGCCAATGATACAGACAACAAAGTATAATGCTTTGCGAACAAAATTTCAGCTAAAGCAAGAGAAATACAAATCTAAGAAGTATATTGACGAAATCCAAAAGAAAACCATTGATACCATGACTTGGAGACCAATCTAAAGCATTGACAGCCTTCGTATGGCTACGCAAATCAACCGCCAGCCTTTTGGGTATTTGACTTAGCGATGCACGGCCCTTTGCTTGTCTCAATGATGATAAAACATCACGGGGTATCTCCGAATCACTAATACTTCCCAGAACTAATAACAAGAATTAAAAAGGAGAAACAAAGACTCAGCCTTTTACTTAATTGCAGCATATACAATAATCATAATCAAACTCTAATGTTGCACAAAACAATCATGTAATTTTTTTTTCAGTTGCTAAACTAAAAGCTAATATTGGCCAAATACAGTATATTGTTGTTAACCAAGCAAAACAAATCAAGCCCATTAACCTATTTTTCCAACTAACCAACATTTCTTTGCTCATTTCAAATTAAAGTTTTTGTTGATATCGGCCAACTTTGCAGTTTCTTCAAACCTAAATCAGCATAAAAAAAAATCACAAGATACACTAACAAAAAGTAAGTGATGAAAGGAAAATAAATTTACCAGGAGAAGCCACGACAGGGGGGTTCGGGTTCAGGTTGGGGTTTGTTGCCGGGTTGGGGACCCGAGGGGATTGGGCAGAGAGAGCTCGTTCACGCTTGGATATGTATCTGCCAGGAACCGGAGCTTCTGTTCGGAAATTTTGAGATGGGGTTTCCGGTTTGAAACGTTTAGGAGGAGGGGGGATGAAGGGTCTGAATTCGGGTCCGTATTCGGGTTTGGATTCGGATTCGGGTTCGGGTTCGGGTTCTTCATCTGAGGAATTAGAGTATGCGTGGCAGAGAAGATCCATCTAGGCTAAGGCTCTGTTCTTTGGGTGTGTTTCTTGTTTGATCACTGAAATGTGCAAGAGGTCTATAAATTATAACGAACAGTTTCGTCCTTGTACAATCTTGAATTGTTAGTTCAGTCTCTTATCAATTTAATATTATAATGTGGACCCTCAATGCACACTTCCAATTAAATATTTAGTGTTTGAGATTTTGGTTGCGGTTATTTTATAAAGTGTTTTTTATTTAGAAATATATTAAAATAATATTTTTTTTATTTTTTAAAAATTATTTTTAACATTAGCCCATCAAAATAATTTAAAAATATAAAAAAAATACTAATTTAAAACAAAAAAAAATAAAAATTTTTAAAAATACTCTTAAAACATAAAAATATAAAAAATATAAAAACCAAAACTAACTGTGTTTGACCAAAAACAATTCCACAGTCAGTCATTCACTACAAATTAGGGTATAACTAGAGCTGTATCTTGTGAGGAAATAAATTGAAAGAGAGTGAATTGTCGATTGGTTATATTGTCATAAGCCCACATTAGAGGCCCACAATAGAG
>Ga0307509_10008478_pt1 | contig 13089 bp, 15 predicted proteins | sample 10_EM_MG_FD_202245 | JGI IMG/M metagenome (GOLD analysis project Ga0307509, IMG submission 202245) | Populus trichocarpa ectomycorrhiza microbial communities from riparian zone in the Pacific Northwest, United States - 10_EM | ecosystem: Host-associated > Plants > Roots > Unclassified | place...
GGGGCGGAGAACAGTTCGTCACGGGCCATGTTCGGTCCCCTCGTGGCCGGATCGTCAGCGCTCAGGCGCTACTCAGGGTCAAGTTAGCACCCGCCACAGGGGACAGCAAAGATCAATATGTTTAACCGGATTGACGAAAGTAAATGGTCAGGGACGTGGAACAGCCCCCGTGGACCCAGTTCCCGGGGGCTGTCGCTGTGACGGTACGTGGTCAGGTGGTCGGAGGCGGGGGAGCAACCACCGGCTTGGCCTTCCGCTTGCCGCATGCGCACATGGGTTCCGTCACCTCCCCTCGGTGAACCGGGCGAGGGTCTGATCCATGATCATCTTGTACGCCCTGGCGATATCCATGCCCTCAGGATGCCAGACGGCAGGCGCCGCACCAGCCGCTACCAGCGCCATGGGCTGGCCCCCGGCCACGCGCGCCCGGGTCCGCAGGTCCGATTCGAGGAACCCGGCCGTGTTCACCCCGAGCAGGGCCACCAGGCGCAGCTTCCCTCCGATGTTCCGCCAGTCGCCGCTGACGCGGCCCGCGGCCCGCAGGGCGAACACAGCGGACGGATCGGCGCCGGGCCGGATCTGCCCGGCCAGCCAGATCCCGTGCTTGTCGTTGCCGACCGCCACATCGGCCACCGCAGTGCCGGTGTTGTCGTAGTGCTCCGCTGCCGGGCGCGCCCCGACGTACAGCGAGGCGTGGCCGGTGCCGATCGTGATCTGCCCGACCGCGGCCCGGGACCCGTCGGAGCACACCACCTCACCGGTCATGTAGTGGTCGTGGGTGTCCTCGCGCGGGGCGGTGACGCACTGTCCGTCGTAGCCGATGTGGCAGGCGTTCCACGGGGCGATGTGCCCGTACAGGTATCCGTCGTCGGTGATGACCACCCCGGTGTACCCGGCCAGCTTCGGGTCCGCGAACCGGGACGGGTGCGGCCGGAAGTCGGTCATCTCGACCAGGGCCCCGGCCGTGACCGCGCCGTCGGCCGCGAACGGCGCCGGGACCTTGCCCGCGTCCTTCAGGTGCGCTGCCACGTGGTTGTAGACCCCGCGTTCGTCCGCCGTCGGGATCGTGGTGCCGCCGCGCCCGCCATGCAGGACCGCGATGGTGGCGGAGCAGGCAGCCAGGTTGGCCGGGCCGGCGGATCCGTCCGCGTTGATCTCGTGGTGGATGAACTTGCAGCCGGTCTTGGGGATCTCCCCCGCGTCCACCGCGCTGTCGTCGGTCCACGCGTACGCGGCCTTCGCCTGCGCCAGCGTGAGCGGGGAGGGGAGCCTCTTCTCGTTGGCCCCCGCGTCCCAGGACGCATCGGAGGTGGCCGTGTGGTGCACCGCGACGGCCGCGAAGACGTACGGCTCTCCCCCGGCCACGACGGTTCCCGCGTCGTCGGTGAGCGCCACGTACGCTTCGGCGAACGCCGGGATGTCCACCAGCGTGGCAGCCCGGATCCGGCCCGCATGGAAGATCATTTTCTCCGGGGGCGGACCTCCGAACAGCGCGGCCAGCGGATCGTCCTCCATCACGGCCGCTCCGTCATCGGCCGGGTAGACCAGTTCCACGTCCGCATCGGTGATGGAGTCCGCGTCGATGGAGACGCCCCGCAGGAACTTACCCTTGATCAGGTCGTACGCGGTCTGCCCGTCCGGAACCGCCAGGTTCAGCACGCCGGACCCCATGATCTTGGACCCGTCGCGCCAGATCTTGTCGATCCGGCCCACGTTCACCGCCACGGTGTGCGGCTCGCCCCCGTGGCTGTCCTCCTTGTTCCACCGCAGCGGGACCGGCAGATCGGCCCAGGTCAGCGCGTCCGGGGCGAACTCCCGGCCGTCCCCGGTGACGATTCCCTCCACCGCCAGCGGCCCGGTCCAGGGGGCCGTCTGGTCCCCGGCCGCTGCCACGTAGCCGGTCGGCACCGGGGGCATGTCGCCGCTGTTCATCTCGTCCGCAGCCTGCGCCGCTTCGTCGGGCGTGGCGTAGCAGCCGCACACGCTGTCATCCATGGTGTTGACCACCGCGACCGGGGTATCCCCCGTGCACTCGGGCCGGTCCTGGGCCACTTCGTAGGCCATGCTCACTCCTTCGTCCACGGCTGCCGAAGCGGTTGCGCCGGCCGGCTGGTTCCACACGGTAACGATCGTCCCCCGGCACCGCGATCCGCCCAGGCACCGCCGGTACCCGCCGGACGGGTACGCGGCGAAGGACGCGGCCAGGCTCTGGTACTCCGTCCCGTCGATGTCCCGGCACGGCTTGCAGGAGTTGCGGTCCAGGACCTCGCTGGCGAAGTACCGGCCCGTTGGAGCGACCGCGAGAACGGTGCGCCTGCCTTCGGCCTGGGCCTGGGTCACGGCCCCGCCCACGGATTCGCGGGGCTGCGCGTCGGTCAGCGAGTCCAAGTGCTGCTGAACCCCGGCCGTCACCGCTCCGGGGGCGTTGCCGTGGCCGAACAGGCGCAGGGCTGCGCGCACCGCGCTCTGGACTAGGGAGGTGGCCATGAGCCGTGCGGTGACCCGGGCCACCTGGTCCAGCAGGTCCCGGCCCGCGGCCGCGGTCACCGTGTCGGAGGACAGGGACCAGTCCGGGACCGTGACACCCTGCGCCTCGGCTTCCTTCTGCTGCGCCTGCGCTGCCTGCTTCGCGGCCGCGAGCAGAGCTGGCGCCAGCACCTCGTACGCGGCCTGTTCGTCCACCGTGACGGAGTCCAGGGCAGCCAGGTCGTCCGCCTTCGCTGCGACGGACACCTGCCCCACGATGTCCGCGCCCTGGGCCTTGAACACCGGCTCCAAATCCTTGAGCACCGCGTCCACGGCCGATTCCCAGGTGGACTGCATCCGCTCGAAGTCGGTGTGTGCGGCCAGCTCGGTGGAGGTGAGGTTACGGCGCAGCGGGGCAGCCGCTGCGGTCAGCGCCCCGGACAGCGGGATGTCGGTGTAGTCGCCCCCGAAGGCGACCCTCACCCGGTCGAACTCCACCGGCCCCAGCCTCTTCTGGAGTTCCTTGGCCAGGGACAGGTCAGAGGTATAGGCCATACAGATGTGCGGGGCCCACGGGGTGTGCTGGGCAGGCATCTCCGGGCCGTCCAGGAGACTGTCAACGATCCGTTCCCGGAGACTTCCCAGCGTCGTCCAGTTCTCGACCCGGTTCTCTGCCGGTATGTCCCCGACACCGAGCACCCAACAGGGATCCTCGCCGTTGCCGTTCCAGTGGTTGACGCCGAACGCGTTCCCCGTCAGCGTGACGGGGCCGAGTGACACCACCGCGTCCATGACCCGATTGGTGATCGCTGCCTTGTTCCCCCGGCTGAACGTGGTCATGTCCGGACCGAGATAGAACAGCGTCACGTGCAGATCGGCAGCGCTCTCGCCCCCGGCCAGCTTGAGCCGCTTCGCGTCCGCCTCGGTCGGCATGAGCGCGATCATCCCGCCGTTCAGGTGATCTCCCCCGACGGGTCCCGTCCGGTTCCCGTGGGAGTGCTGCACGTGCTGGCCCCGGAGGTGGAACGGGAGCGTCGTCACAGCGTCACGCTCCGGGTGACCCTGTGACCGGACACGTCCTTGTGCGGGGCCCGGTCACCGACCCGGAACCGGCCGAAGGCGTCCAGGGTGCATTCGTACAGTCCCGGGGTCCCGGGGTAGGCCATGGACTTCAGGGACAGCGCACCCTGGGTGAACGGGCAGGAGTACGTGTGCTGATCGCACGCGGCCGGGTGCAGCAGCTCCCACCCGGCCATCCCGAAGCGGACCGCGTGCACAGCGCGAGCCTGCCGGATGAGCCGATCGGCCCGCGCCTGCGCCGCTGCCGGGGTGGTGTCGGGCACCGGGGCCGCTTCGTTCCCGTTGGGCGGTCCGGTGACGGGCACCGGGGCCGGTGCGGTGTCCGGGGCAGGAACCGGTACTGGGGGCGCGGCCGCCGGCGGAGTCTCCAGCGTTGTCCCGGTCAGTTCCTTCAGCGCGGTCAGAGCATCGGCAGGGATCGTACGCAGGATCAGCTTCAGGGACTGGTCCAGCAGGTCCGCCCCGGTCGGCTTGTCCGCCTCGTCGAATCCGGTCTCCCGGCGCAGCGCGGCGCCGGACAGTTCCTGCCGGTCGTAGGCCAGTACTGCGTTACCGCTGCGGTCCGGGCGCTGGGTCAGCTCGGACATGTCGTACCAGACCACGAACCGGCCCACGTCCTGCTCTCCGCCCGCGGCCAGCCGGGGCTGGAGATAGGCCGTGGTTACCGCGCTGGCGATGAGTTCGGCGTCCGGGGCGATCGTCGTCTTGAGCGCGCTCTCTTCGATCTGCCAGGCGCCCCAGTGATTCACGTCACCCATGCCGAGCAGGACTTCGGCCGGGATGTTCACCTGGGTGGCCAGGCGCTTGATCGCGCTGTCCCTCTTCTCGATGATCTTCTCATCGATCTTCATCGTGAAATCGACATGGGAGTTGGCCACGTCCTTGATCCACTCTCCCGGCATCTGCATCAGCAGCGGGATCACAGCGGACGCGGTACCCGGCTCCGCGATCGCCAGCCGCGCCAGTTCCACGATCTCCGCCATGATCGGGTTCGGCATGTCGGCGAACTCCTCCCGTACGGGGAAGTCCACCTCGTTGGGCAGGAACCAGATTCCGGCGGAGGCCAGGCGGCTCAGGTACTGCGCCAGAATGTGCCGGTTGACCAGTTCCAGTTCCCTCATCGTCGTCCGCGCGGAACGGGCAGAGGAGTCAGCCTTGTGGTACCAGCGCTTGTGAGGGCGCCACACCCGGAACACGTGCCCGCCGACCACGTCACGCCACTGGTCTGAGTTGGGCGCGTTCTCGTCCTTGACCTGCCACTGCTTGTGACGGGCCTGGACTTCGTCCACGGACCGCACCGACCAGCTCTCCGTGCCGCCCCGGATCTCCCCGACCAGGTACCCCTCACCCGGTACCGCGAGCTGAACCGCGAGGGAGGACATGAGGGAGATCTGGCCGGCCACCCCGCCGGCCAGCTTGTTCATCACGTCCACGGCCGGGTGGTTGTCGTCCAGCCGTACCGGTTCGTCCTGGCCGGGCACCAGCTCGGCCGCGTACAGGCGGACGCGGGACAGCATGGCGGACAGCCAGGACACCGCGTAGTTGAACTCGCCAAGGGTGTCGTAGTACCGCCAGACCTCCTGCTGCCACGTCTCGGTGGTGCGCAGCAGATCGGAGCGCGGGGCATCCACCTCCACCGCGGCCGATGTCAGCGCCTGCGGGGCATGCGCCCGCTGGTACGCGGCTGACAGCGCCTCCCGCGGGAGCTGGGGGGTACGTCCCAGACCGAACGTCCACCACGGCATGAGGCGCCTCCCGAATCGCTGCGACGGTCTCACTGTAGCCAGCGAAGCGGGGGCGGACAGCCCGAGACCCCCGGGAGTTGGGACTCACCGGGGGTCTCTCAGTGGGGGCTGTAGGTCCAGTTAAGCGTAATCGTGCTGCGCGAGCAAGGCCCCGAGAGCCCACGACGCGGCCCACATCAGGACCGGCACGGGCAGTCCGGCGATGAGCCACGTCCCGCCCGTCACACCGGCTGCCAGCCATCCGCTGGTGCACCACGGGCAGCTCATCAGCTCGGAGAAGAACAGGGGTACCCACGGGGTCCGGTCGTTCCACCGCTGCCGCTCCCCGCCCAGGTCCGACCAGTCCCAGGACACTTTCGCGCCCGGGGTGAGTATCGCCCCCCGCAGCTCGTTCGTCTCGGCCAGCGTCAGCGGGCGCCACCCTCCCACGACCCGGTCACGGATCCACAGCACGGGCGGGAAGTCCAGGTCCACCACCAGCTTGGTCAGGATGAAGGTGGCCAGCGACATGACCGCCAGCAGGAACCAGGGGTTGTTCATGCGTCCTCCGTCGCTTCGCTTCGTTCGGTCAGTTCCCGCATGGGGACCGGGGCGCGATGGCGCCCGCGGCGGTACAGCGGCTGCTTGGCGTACCCGAGCAGCCAGCCCCAGCGCTTGCCCTTGTTCTGCTCCAGCCAGCGGGACGCGGCGTAGTACACGGTGCCGAAGACCAGCACCAGCGCAGACTCCACGGAGTTCTCGTTCAGGTGCAGCCCCCACCGCGCAGCGGCGGCACAGATGAACCCCACCAGGTACGGGATGAAGGTCCGCCACAAGGACAGGAGCAGGGTGTATCGCGCGTCGCTCACGTGCGTCTCTTTCTGTCGTTCATGCACGTGAGCGTACCGGTTTAACGAACCCGTACCCCGCCGATGTTCTGCTGCGCAGCCTGCGCACCGGACGAACCCCGGCCAGACCCGGTGGTGTGTGCGAGCTTCATTTGCCACGTGGTCCAGACCATCGCGTCGAGCCGGTCCGGGGACCAGCCAATCTCCGGGTGCCAGGTGCAGAGCTGGTCCTCAAGAGCTTCGAACGTTCCCGCATGGTGCCAGCGTCCCTGCGCGGTGAGCGCGCTGACCGGCTGCGCACGGACCGCCTTGCCCCTGGTGGCCGTTACGGTCCTGATCGGGATATTGACCCCGAGCGCGTCAGCGGCGGTGCGCAGCGTGGCCACGCACATGGCCCCGCCGTAGTTCGTCTCAGCCACGATCTCATCGGCTTCCCAGTCGATCGCGGCCTGGACCGCGCGACGGCCCCAGCCGTCCGGGGACAGGTGGCACGTCCGGTCGTCCAGCACGTACCCGTGCGCCTGCGGTCGCCCCCCGTTGCCCGGCAGTACGAGACCCGACTTGCCGGCCACCACGATACCCTGCTCACCGGCCCCGCCCGAGGGGTCCACTCCGACCGTGATCTTCACCAGGTCCGGCACCGCGTCCGGGAGCACCCGCGCGGCCTCGATCATGGACCGGGTCCACAGGGCGTTCTCATCCTCTTCCATGATCTTGCCCAGCAGCTCCTGGGACCCGAGTTGGGTGCCTGCGTAGGTCTCTTCCAGCGCGTCCCGGATGTGCTGCGGTAGGTGGGGGTTGTCGTACGTGGTGATGCCCGTGGTCAGTTCCACGTTCCGGATCTCCCCGGCTGCCAGCTTCTTGATCAGTGGCTTCGGCTTCGGAGTTGTGGAGCCCACCCAGTGCGGCCGGGGACCGGCGCGCAGACCGAACCGCATGTGATCCCAGCAATCGTCCAGGTGCCGCCACGCTGCCAACTCCTCGGCCCAGATCAGGCACCTGTTCGAGCCGGCGCGCAGGCGTTCCGCTTCCTCCGGGGTGTGCGCCCCAAAGATCTTGGCTTCACTGCCGTTGGCCCAGCGGACCACGGTGCCCCCGGCCGTGGTCACTAGCCTGGCCCCGGGGTCATGCGCCTTGAGCCCGGAGGGGCCGTTCACACAGGACGTGACCGCGTCACCCTGGGTTGGGCCGATAATGCCCATCCAGTGCGGGACCGGGCCGGGCAAGCAAGCGGGGCCGTTCACGTGCTCAGTCATGTACGACGCGCAGGCGTCCGTCTTGCCGGCGCCGCGCCCAGCCAGCAGCAGCCATCCGTACCAGTCCCCGGGTGGCGGGACCTGGTGCGGAAGCGGGGTCCATTTCGGGGACGCGAACCGCGCAGCGAGGGCGGCAGCGGCTGCACGCCCCACGGCTGCGCGGTCTGTCTCGGTCATGGGCTGAGTGTGCCCGACTCAGGTAGCCGGTTCGTCCCAGACGGCCCGGGGATCGTGTTCCGGAGAGCGGCCGTGAAGGATCCGCACCGCGTCCGCGATACCGAGGACGTACCCCTCCAACTCTTCGTCCGGAAGAGCGTCCTCAGGATCCGGCAGCCCCTCAAGGAACCGGACCAGGTCTTCCGCGCTCACCAGCGGTTCGCCAGACCTGACGTGTGCTGACCGTGCCAGTGCCACAGCCAGGTGACCATGGGCACGTGGTGGAACGTGGCGCCCGCGTCCAGCAGCTTGAGCCACAGCCCCCAGTCGTCGCAGGCGCTCTCCTGCTGGTCCCCGTGCGGCTCGAACCCGCCCACGTCCTGGACCAGCTTCGTACGGGCCAGGACCGTAGTCGGAATGTAGTTGCGCTCCCGCAGCAGACCCGCGTCGAACTTCCGTCGGAACGCCCCTGGGAACGGGTCGAACGCATGCGAGGAGACGACGGTGAACCAGGGGTAGATGATGTCCGCACCGGTCTCCCGGGCCGCGTCCATGAGCGTGGTGACGTGATGGGGCAGCCACTCGTCATCGTCGTCCAGGAACGCCGTGTACTCCGTGGTGACCTCCGCCAGGCCCCGGTTACGGGTTGCGGCCGAGCCCGCGTGAGCGGTGTCGTTCACCACGTAGACCCGCTGCGCGAGCTGGCTGGTGCTCTGCGTCCTGACGCTCTTCACCGCCCGCTTCAGGGTCTCTTCCCGGTGCGGGGTGGGGATGTGCGGGATCACGGCCGTGGCCTGTGGGTAGTCCATCGTTCCTCCGTCATCGGTCTGTTTAGCTAAAGCGTATCAGCGACGGGTCCGCTGCGCCCGGCGCCGAACCGGCTGAGGTCCCGCGTCTCCGACACCCGGCGTACCGGAACTGTTGCGGCCATGGTGGTACCAGGTCCAGGTCTTCTCCGGCAGGTGCACGATCTGGGCGCCGGCAGCCAGGCAGCCGAGCGTGAAGGCGTAGTCCTCCCCGCCCTGTTCCAGCGGCGTGGACACGAACCCCACCTCCCGGGCCAGCCCGGTGCGCACCAGGACCGTGACCGTGGTGGAGTGCGGCGCGTCGTCGTCCCACGGGCGCCTGAAGAACATCGGGAACGGATCGGAGCCGCCCACGACCCGGAACCAGGGGTACACGTAGTCCGCCCCGGTCTCGTCCGCACACGCCACCAGGGCCGCGATGTGGCCGGGGTCCATAGTGTCGTCGGAGTCCAGGAACGCGGTCCACTGGGTCTCCACCTCCAGCAGCCCGCAGTGCCGGGTGAGGGCTGCTCCCTTGGCGTGCACGTCCCGGGCCAGCACCAGTTCCGTGGGATGCGTCTGCGCCCGTACCGAGGACGCTGCCCGCTCCAACATCCCGTTCAGCTCCCGGGCAGCGTGGAAGGGAATGACGACGGTCACGCCGGGGCGCAGGGTCACGTGCCCGCCTGCGGGTCGATCAGGTCCGCGGCGCCCCCGTGCGGCTGGCAGCAGTCCACCCCTGCACAGACATCGTTCCGGCCCGAGGCCCGGATCTTCTCCGCCAGTTCGTGCGCGTAGGCGTTCACCAGCTTCTCCGCGTCCTCGGTGGAGAAGCAGCACGGGTGTTCGGCCAGGGCAAGGATCAGATGGTCCTGCGCGCTCACCGCGGCGACCCCCGCCACAGGATTTCGTTGTCCCCCTGGATCAGCAGCTCCAGCGTGGTCCAGGGCAAGATGCCGTAGTCCGCGTGCGCTGCCTTCAGGCCATCGAAGTAGTGGAAGGACTCCAGCACCCAGAAGCTGACGTGCGTCGGGTCCGCGTACGCGTGCCAGCCGACCGCCGCGTTCGGCACCCGCACCGTGAACACACCCTGCGGGCGGAGCACCCGGTGCGCCTCGTTCATCACGAAGATGCGGGGCTCAGCGGCCGGAATGTGCTCCATCACGTGACTGGCCAGGATGCCGTGGACCGACCCGTCAGCGGCCGGCCACGGGCCGTCCTGAGCCCGTCGCTTCCATCCCTCGGTGCCGTGCACCGGGTCCAGGTTGGTCCATCCGGGCGGGGCCAGCGTGCCTCCGCCGATCTCGATGTTCAATGCCGCTCACTCCCCTCGAACACGGTCCACTGGTTGGTCAACTGGTCCCCCGGCAGCGGGGCCGGGCGCAGCCCGGTCTCCCTCAGCACGTACGGGTGGGAGACCTGGTCCTGGAACGTCCACGCGTCCACCTCTTCAAGCCACCTCCCCCCGAACTCCCGGACCTGCGCGGTGTGCTTCCGGGCGATCAGCGTCGTGGCCCACAGTCCCCAGTGCGCGGGGTGCCCGGCAGCCCGGTACTTCTCCGCCTGCTCCGCGCACGCCTCCCCCGCGTACTTGGCCAGCTTCACCGACTCCTCCGCCTCCGCGTACAGGCAGTCCCGCCACGGGTGCACGAACTGGGCCAGCGGATCCGCCAGGGCCAGCGTGTCCACGGCCAGGGTCGGGGAGACCACCCGCAGGCTCGCGTCCACCCACACGGACGCGGAGGCACCCGTGTACTCCCACGGCAGGAACTTGGGGTGCTTGGCAGCCCGGTTCGGGTGCACGCCGGACCGGGGCAGATACACCGTGCGCCAGCCCAGCGCACCGCCCCTCAGGGACGCATCGTCGGTGACCAGCACCCAGTCCACGTCCGCCCCGTCCTGCGGGCAGACGGGTTTCAGCGTGTCGTACCGGTCGTAGATCGCGGACACGATCGCGACCGTGGGGCCGTTCACCGGTACCACAGCACGGTGTCTTCGATCCGCTGCCAGTCCAGCTCCGGCTTCCAGTCCAGCCGGTCCCAGCCCAGCCCTTCCGCGGCGATCTGCATGGGTACCTCGCCCGTGCGCATCGGCAGGTACTCGATGCCGGCGCGGCTCCCGGTGATTCCCAGCACGACTTCCGCCACCTCGTTCACCGTGACGGAGGTACCGGTGCCCGCGTCGAGAGTGACGTCATCGCCGAACCGGACCGCGTCCACCAGCATGCGGCCCACGTCGTCGCAGTGGACCAGGTCCACGGACTGGGTGCCGTCGCCCCAAATGGGGATGGGCCTGCCGTCCCAGGCGTACCGGGCGAACGTGGGGACAATCTTCTGCGGGTGGCCCGGACCGTACGCCTGGTGCGGGCCGTAGGCGTTGAACGCCCGCACGTGGGACACGGGCAGGTCGAACGCCTGGTGCCAGGCGGTGGCCAGCAGGCCCGAGCACACCTTCGTGGCGCTGTACACGGACGGGAACCGCGAGTGCATCGAGATGCCCACGTACCCGGCGCCGTTGGCCTGGCACCACTGCATAATGCGCAGCGAGCCGGTCACGTTCAGGGTGACCGCGGCCTCCGCCACGTCGAACAGTTCGGACGTGCCGAGCATGCCGGCCAGGTGAATGACCGTATCGGCGCCGGCCAGCGCGTCCAGGTCCCCGAGCACGTCGTGCCCGTCGTGCCGGTCGAACGTCCACACGTCGTGCCCGGCGTTCTCCGCGGCCGTGACCGTGGCGCGGCCGATGAACCCGGACCCGCCACTGACTGCGATCCTCATGCGCTGCTCCCGCTCTCGTTGGTCACCATGCCGGACGACCCCACTTTTCCACGAACCGGGCCATGTCCTTGCCCGCCTGCTCGGTCAGGTCCGGGCGCGCGACCGTGTACCCGTTGGGGTGCAGGTGCTGATGGTCCACGCCGGAGACCGTCACCGTTCCGCCTCCCTGCCTGGCCTGCCAGTCCAGGTCGTTGTCCCCGGCCCACCAGACCAGCTCCTCATCTGCCCGCAGGCCCGACTCACCCCGCAGCGCGAAGCACCAGCCGGTGATACGGGGCAGAGGCTGTTTCGAGTCGCGCCACAGACGGATGGTCGGACCGTCCCAGGGCGACGCGAGATCAGCCGCCCAGTAGTCCCGCAGCCCTGCGGTGAGCACCGCCACGGAGCCGGGCGCCATGATCGTGTCATCGTTGATGACCAGCACGTTCCAGCGGTCGTGGCCCTTGAGTTCAGCCAGTCCGGAGATCGTGTCCAGCCCGGTATTCCACCAGCGGGAAATGTTCGGGACCGGCCCCGGGTCGTACCGCACGGTGACCGGACTGGCCACATCCCGGCCGGTGTAACCGCCGTTGCAGGCCAGAACGATCCCGTCCACCTGGTCCCGGAGCGCGGCCACACAGTCGTGCAGGCACGGGCGCCCCTCGGTGGGGATGACCGCGTACGTGGGGATGGTGTCGGTCACGGCGTGGTCCCTTCGGCGATACGGAGCAGCGAGGCGTAGTCGTCCGCCTGCTGCTGGATCAGCCGGACCCGCCGCGCGGTGAATCCCGCACGGGGCGTGGTGGCGGACAGGGAACGCCCCTCCTGGCGCAGGCGCTCAGCACGCTCGGACAGCTGGGCCTGGCGCAGGCGGAGTTCGGCGATCGTCAGGGGGTTCATTCTGCCTCACCGGCCCAGCTCCGGAACTTCTCCAGCGCGGCGGTGTCCGCGTCGGTGAACCCGTCCCTCAGGCTCATCTCTTCCCCCGCCTGATCCAGGGCGAAGGTGAGGAACTGGCGCTCCTGCGGGGACAGGGCCGGGGGCTGCGGGGCCCAGTGGTCCGCACCCGCTTCGGGGTTCCCGTCGAACGTGATCCTGGCTTTGGACTCCGGGTCGATCACGAGACTGCCCAGCACCCGGGCCGACTGGAGATCGTCACGGTCGGTAAGCGTCCCGCTGATCCAGCCCCAGGTGACGGGGACCAGCTCGCTCGGTTCGTAGTAGTCGCCATCGAAGACGACCTCGACCGCGATCAGTACCTTGTGGCGCGCCATCAGGCACCTGCCTGCGGGTCGATCAGGTCGGCCAGCCAGCCCGCCTCGCCCAGGTAGTACACCGGGTCGTCAGTCTTCCGGCACGCTTCCCGCTGCGTCTCTGCCAGCTCGTGCGCGTGTTCGTCCAGAGCTTTCTGGACGATGTCCTCAGCGGCTTCGTGCGAGTACCCCGCAGTCATCGCCACCCGGGCCATGAAGCTTCGATGGCTCATCGTTCCTCCGTCATCGGTCACTGTGTCCCGACCAGTTTACCTTATTCAGCGGACAGAAGCCTCTCCTGCGCGGCGCCCAGTGCCTTCATCCGCTGCGCCGGTTCCAGCTCCAGCGAGTCCAGCGCAGCGGTCAGTGCGTCCGCCACCAGACCGCCCTCCATGTCCAGCCTGCGGGTGAGCGCCTCCATCGCGCCCCCGTCCACCGCGGCCTTCGCCAGCCGGCCCGCGGTCAGCCGCTCCTGGCGCGACTCCTTGAGCCAGGGCTTCATGGATGCGGGAGGGTCCAGCGGATCGCCCCCGTCCTCCACGTGCCGGCGGAGCTTCTCTTCCAGCACCAGGTCCACGTACGCGGCCCTGGACATCGACACACTGACCAGCTTGAGCAGCGCGTCGATCGGTCCGGTGCCCTCGCTCTTAGCCAGTTCCATGGCCTGCCTCCACGCGTCCTCCACCTGGGGCCAGCGGCCCCCGTGGACCTCACACGAACCGTAGCCGAGATGCCCGGTCCCCTTGCCCGCCGGATGAGCGCACA
>Ga0307509_10008479_pt1 | contig 13089 bp, 18 predicted proteins | sample 10_EM_MG_FD_202245 | JGI IMG/M metagenome (GOLD analysis project Ga0307509, IMG submission 202245) | Populus trichocarpa ectomycorrhiza microbial communities from riparian zone in the Pacific Northwest, United States - 10_EM | ecosystem: Host-associated > Plants > Roots > Unclassified | place...
CTTTAACGCTATGGCCAACAAAAACCGTACCCTCCTCACCCCAGGAAACATCCAAACCCCCAAGTCCCTCTGGTATGAGACCAACCGCACATCTCGCCTATCGCCCAACCAAATCCTACAAACATACACGTACACCTGAAGGAAGTAGAAAGGAAAGAAGCAAGCAGGAAGGAGAGGAGAACCCTTAGCGACATCTACTATAGAAAGTATAAAAAAAAAATAAGAGATGAATGAACCCCTGACAAAGGAAATTTACGTCTGATAAGTGACGTGTATCAGCCTGAGCTAGGAAGTGAGAGTAAGGACCTGCACACCGGAGTGCTGCCGGGGGACGGAGCGGTGCCCGATGGCAGGATGGCACGGTGTATGGAGGCGACTCTGGTGAAGGGTCGCCGGAGGGTGTGCCAAAGCGGCACCAGGGACGGCCAGGAGGACGGGCATAACCGAGGTGGATTTTTGTATAGCGACCGAAGATCGACCACGGGGGGGGAGCAGTAAGGTGCCAGCTGAGAGGGTGGGAAGAAGGGGGATGGGAGTAGCTGTTACTGAGCAACGGGACGAAGACCAAGAAAGTAGTGGGAGGAGCATGGGAGGAGCATGGGAGGAGGAAGGACTTCCAAACACTTGAGACGACCGACTAGAGTCACCAGGGCCAATGCTTTTCCGAATGCGAAATGAAGATGGGGTGCTGAAGTTACTTACCGAAGTGTTCCCCAACAGGACCACATAACCGGGACGGAAAGGTACTTCGGAAAGGGCTTGGAAAGCTCAGCGCCGACCGTGAGCAAAGGGGATGAAATGCCGACCGTGCAAAACTTATGCGAGGTGCAAAGGAAGTGCGGGGTAAGGGGGAGAACTGAACTTCATGAGCGGGAGTCAACGATGAACAAGAACAAGAACCCCGTCGAGGAGGGGCTAAACACCTAAGGGAGAGGAGGGGAGATAGCATCACTCCCCTAGGCAGAAGCCATCAATGGGGAGGAGAGGGGGTGGTGGTCGAATCCCACGATGATTTCCCTGGTGTTGAGATTTCAATCGCCGGAGGTGTAAGGGAGATGGTTCGTGATCTACACTATGGACAGAACTCTGTACTATATACAGTTACCACCTTCATCTATTCTTTGTGGTGACTTCAATGCCCATCACAGTTGGTGGAATTCAGATATTCAACAACAGATCCGAGGTGATGTCCTGGTAGATTGGTTTAGAGCTAACAAGTGTGATCTAGTCAACCATCCAGATATTCCCACATCCAACTACAGACAAGGCACTGGGAAATCAATTCTGGACTTAACACTTGCTCCTTGTGATATTGATGACAGATTAGTTGATTGGGCTGTTGATGAGCAAGCACATACTGGAAGTGATCATGAAGTGGTAAGATTCACTCTTGTCTATGATACTGACAACTTGATTCCTAGCCCTATAAGCAACAAATACAACTGGCAGAAAGCAGATTTGGAGTCTTTCAACAAAACTCTCTACACTTTAATGGATAAGCCAACTGCGACATTCTATACACTTTTGGAATCTGCTACTACTGATGACTTAGACAAGGCTACCCTCATACTTACAGACTTAATTCATCAATCACTCTCTTTGCATGTTCCTCTCAGCAAGCCTTGTTCAAGATCTAAGAGGTGGTGGACTGAGGAGCTTTCCACTATGAGGCAAGCAATGGCTAAACAATTTAGGAAGTGGAAAAGTACCCAACTTGACTCTGAATATGCTGACTACAAGAGACATAGGAACACATACTTCAGAGCAATCAGAGGGAGTAAGGCTAACTGTTGGCAGAATTTCCTCAACACTGCCAAAAATCAAGATATCTTCACTGCTGTTATATACACAAGACCAACTCAGACCCTCAAGACTCCCACTTTAGTATTTGGTGAACACAGTGCTACTGACTTTGAATCAAAATACCAGATGTTCAGAGATGGCATGTTTCTTGACCCACCAGCCAGTTTTTCAACATTCAATATTGAGAATACACCAACAGATAAGTCATTTCCCTGGCCTGATATTACTGAGTTAGAGGGGAAGGATGCAATCTTCCACTCAGCAGCAAACAAAGCTCCAGGACCTGATGGGATCAACTTTCTTTGTTTAAGGCATGTGTATCAATCTATCCCAACTCCTCTTGTGGATCTATTCAAGGTACTACTTACAACAGGTTACCATCCTCACTGCTGGAGAGAAGCAACAGGTGCCATTCTCAGAAAACCTAACAAGCCTGACTACTGTATCCCTAAATCCTATAGGCCAGTGTCTTTGCTAAACTGTCTAGGAAAGATTTCAGAGAAGATAATGGCCAACAGAATTTCCTATTTTGCACAAACCAAGGGACTTCTACATGGTGAACAGATGGGAGGAAGACATGGCAGGAGTGCAGTTGATACAGCTATGGCTCTTGTTCATGATATTCAACAAGCTAACTGTAATGGTAAAGTACTCTCTGCCCTCTTTGTGGATGTTAAAGGTGCTTTTGACCATATTTCCAGAACACAACTACTCTTGATTTTACAGTCTTTAGGTTTTCCAACTCCTGTACTCAACTAGATAGACAGCTTCCTGTCAGACAGATACTTAGGATTGGCATTTGATGGGCAGTACCTACGGATTTCACTTTGATTCAGAGTGTAGTGTGCACAGGGTTCTATGCGGGTTGTGCAACAGGGGGTGGTGAGACTACTACTCGAGGGAGTTGATTTAATTTAATTTAATTTTATTAATCTACCATAGCCTATTGCTCGCGGTAGTATACGGTCACAACTATGCCGCCCTCGAACGTTATCGGGTCAGGGCTGGTCTCTGCACAGAAGAGGCAATAGAGATTGCGGCCTATCATCCACAACCCCTGCTCTGTCATGTCGTGCCATGTGCCAATGGGGACCCTGATGGTAATGGGGAGCAGCACAGCACCACCGGTGACCTCCGTTCTCACCGTCCCGGTATCGTACAGGGCGTCGGCATTTGGCCCGAGGGTGGCACCGACGGCTGTACCCCCCACAGAACGATACCCCTCAACACCTGGGATGTGGAATGGGGAGAGTGGTGACACTCTGAACACTGCATCGGCGAGGGTGGCGGATGGTGGGGTTGGAACGGTCTGGACACCTTCGGCCATCTCGGTGTCTCGGTCGGGTGGGGTGAAGGTGAGGGTGGCACGGGGGAAGGTGTCACCATGGGCAGGGGCTCTGAATGCTGCCGCCAGGACGTCGAGGGGCCCTGAGGTGACCAGGGATCGGTAAAGCACCGATGAGACTAGCCGGAGCTCGGCCTTGATGGCGAGGTATTCAACGTAGCCCTTGGAGGGGTCGCGCTGGGCGGGGGTGAGGGCGGAACTGAAAAGGTTGCATAGTGGGTACTAGATGTAGGGTGCTGCATCCTGATCCGTTTCAATGTCCATGACTGTCAGGGCTGTGTTGGTTGCCTGCAGACGGACATCCCTCCACCGTCTCTCGGAGCCGAGTGGTGGCCTCATTCCGTGCATGACTCCGGATCCTCGTCCTGTAATGGTTAGTGCTATACATTATGTTTTTGGTTGGGTGTGTACTAACCCCATATTCCCTTGGCCTTACACATTGGGCGGGCTGTGCTCTTGCTCCAGCCTGTGTTGGATGTGCGTTTAGACTTGCGCCGGCGGGGGGCAACAGGGTGTTGCCCTTTATTAAGATGGCTGAGCTTCGGTCGCTTGGGTGCACGTGTAAGTGTGAGCGTTCTCGTCCTTCTGCGTTTGTTGGTGGGTGCCATATCGGAATTACGGTGCAGTTGTGTGGTGGGGAGGAGTGGGTATGGCAGTCATGGAGCATGGGCATGTGGTGGGTGGGTGGTGTGGTTGCTTTTAAATGGTTGTGGTGGGTGGGTGGGTGGTGTCGCCCACTATTTGAGTAGGTGGGTATGGCCAACTTCTGACCTGACTTTTCATACCCACACCTCGCTCCATCATTTTTCCACATTTACGTCTAAGACAAGTATTATCGTCACTATGGTTCTCAGAACACTTCGGGTTGATAACGATGAGGGCAGCGATGCCTCGCCGGGGCTGCCAGGTCCCTCGGGGACCTATCCTTATACTCTTGCGGTTGGTAGCCCGGCTCCTGCCTCGCCTTCCCCCACCCTCGATATGGGGCCTTACTCGACCGTGACGCCTGCCCTGTCGCTTTACCTGATGGTGTCGGCCTCTTCGTTCTGTGGCCACCTTGGCCTTACCCTTACTCGTGTTGTCAGTGCGCCCCCTTTGCCCTCGGTTAGCAATGGGACTGCTCATGCGGAACGGATTGGCGGTTGGAGCCTCGAGTTGGACACCTTGCCCCACGCGGATAGCGTGTACCTGACGGTTGAGATGGTGTTCTACATCGGCAACTGTTGTTACTTCGACCTCTCTGCGCGCACGGTCGTGGAGATGAGGGCCTGTGGGAATGTTACCATTGTGCCCGACATGGCGATTCCCCTTGTTGTCTGGTTCGCCGCGATGTGGGGGATGAGGTACCCCGAGCACCTCGATATCTGCCCAGCGGTGATGCTGCACCACAGGTTGGTGTGCAGCCTGAACCTGGCGATTAGGGGTTATCGTGTTCGTCGGTGGGCTGGGAGGGAGTTTGGGATGTCTCCGAGGCTGGCTGCCAGGAGGGAGGCTCAGCGTAGGAGGTATCGGAGGGATAGGGTGGTGAGGTTGGAGAGGCGGGCTCGGGTTTTGGTGGATGAGTTCCACCAGGCTTTGGGGTTCGTGCTGGATGAGTTCCTGACACCTGAGGATCGCCTCTGGTACCAGCAGGTGCATGATGGTGTAGCGGAACAGTGCATGTGGGACTTGGCCGGCCTGGGCCTTGAGGATTAGTTGGTTGTTTTTTAGTTAGTCAAATTGATTTGTTTGTTTGCCTACGTAAATCAATTGTGATGTGCGCGCATTTCGTTCAGAGATAAAAACATGCAGGGGGGGTGGTCCCCCCGCCTTCGGCTCCCCCCTACTACGTTACCACTACTCCCACACAGGGGGCAAGCCCCCCGCACCCCCTTTGTTGGGGGGAGACACCCCAAACCCCTGATGCTTACTTGTAATCTCTGTATCTATTGCCATGACTGGCTTGTTGAATTACTCTGCGCACTACGGCAGATTGTTCAATGTATCTAGAGCGAAGGCATGTCAATCCTATCACTGCAGATAGGATTTGTACCGTGTATGTTCGGTTGCCTTGTGCCAACATATTTAGAAATGTGTTGGGATCACTTACAGTGCCATTTTGCATTGTGAACCGTGGGCAGCTACACAGCGCGGTATCATGTGATGCGGTTGGACCTCCATGGATTGCGGTAACATGTGGTAACTTCGTCGTACCATCCTTACATTTCATGTTTGCTCGTGCATGCGCCATGCTGGCCCATATGACTCACACGGCCCTAATGATTCACTAGACGTGTTAGGTCTGCTCGCCTTGCCGGGGTTCACTGCGCAAGGCTCAACAGGGCGCTACCTCCGAGATGTATGGTTTCACCATAATCCGGCTGCTTGTATCAACACTTATGTAAGCTGCGCAAACATTTCCGCCCAGTGTGGCTGGGTTGTCGTTCCCGCCAATGTCGATTAACTATCATTTCTCGATCCTCGAGAGAGGCAGTGGTGTGGTGTGGATGCCTATATGCATGCTGCATGTGGGCACTATTGATTGCACCAGCCAGTTATGTGTGTGCTGGGCGCCGTGTGCTGCGCACTATGCACATTAGGGCACAAGGCCGGTGGGCCTTAGAGTATGACTCATGGGTATGACTCAGAGGCTGAGTCATGTGCCTCCCTCCCTAGGGTTGGGGTTGCTTGGCAACGGGGCTCTTCTGTGAATGCGGGTAACAGGGGATTATTGCATTTCGGGTATCTGGCGTTGCACGGTTGCTGCGCCGAATATGGATGCTTCGCTTACGCTTGCCCGTCTGACTCTTTTAGGAAGGGGATAGTTGAACTATCCCCCGACTATCCCCTTTGTACCCTCCCATACGTTTTTCCTAGTAAAATACCCAAAAAAAGGGGAGGGGATAGTTTTCCCTTAGAAACAGTAATATTAGCTGAGGGGATCTTGAAAGATCCCCTTTTTGCCAAGACTCCGTCTTGCACAACTCGCTGCTGTTTCTAACTTAGAATCCGCCCAACGTACCTTTTGGCGCGGAATGTCGCCCAATGTCTACCTGTTCATACTCGGTTGCCACACTATAGCGGCGCAACGTATTTGTCTTTAAATAGTGAGGTGTTGCCCCCTCGTTGTCATGATGCGTTTAGTATCGTTCGGACACCTACACGATATCTTTACTTCACTTTTCACGATGGAACACATCCTGGACCCCGACTCTCCTCTTTCTCCTTCTGTGTCTGCCAACTCTGACGATTTGGCTTTTATCGATGACAGTCCCCTTTTCGCTCCGTCTCCCTCTCAGCCCTCTCACGTATCGCCAACACCACCACCTCCCACAATGGAGGTAGTATGTGAGCCGCCTGCTCCTGCAGTGGCTCCTGGTGTTATCGTGGCCCCGACGATGAGGTGCTTGTTCACGATGGCACACCTGAACCCGAGATGGTGCCTATTGCCTCCGGCAGGTGTAGAGGCCAGTTGCGCCCAAGGGTGCCAAAGGGCTACCGGGGCAGGTCGGTGCTCCTCGCCTATCCAAACCTCGATTCGAGGCCCACAGTGGCTGCTGTTCATGCCGAGTTTTCCAAGCATCGCTACCGCTTGAGGGAGCTCAGTGGGTGCTTTGAGAGGCATAAGGCTGGGCGCAATGAGAATGGGCAGGTTGTAGCCGAGGGGAAGTGGCACATGCACATATTCGGCCACATATGTCTGAACTCGAGGGGGGACCCACCGAATATGAAGACGGTGCGGGCCTTTCACATTCGCTTGGACAATCGAATGTGCCATCCGAATATCTCTCCTCTTAGGAATCACACCGATGTCCGGTATGCCAATTCTAATGTGTATCACTACTCTAGGGGCATCCCGCTAATGTGTTGCTCAGGTGTTATGTCAGGAAGGTAGGGAACCACGAGTTCCACACCAAGCCTGTGGCGGGCACCCAGGCGGTGGCGGGTGATTGCACTCCATCCTGTACGGTGGAGGGGCAAAGGAAGGGTCCCATTCACTGTAATGGGGATCCTCAGGATCACGAGTACTGGGACACCACCGGTCTTTGGCCCACAATTGGAGACCCCAGCTTAGATATCGTCAAGTCGGATGATGCGTCCTCCAAGTGGGATACTTTGATCAATGCTCCGACAAGATCGGACTTTGATCGTTTGGCCACACAGCTTATCCCTCGAGAGTTGATTGTCAATCGTCCATCGATCGAGGTGCAGAAGAACCTTGTGTATGGCCAGGCACGCATGAATGACATCGTACCCTATGAGGATGTCAACGCCCGCTCCTATCGGGATATACCCATCATCAACCGATACTTTGATCGCTTCGTCTACAACAGACCAGACTATCGCCAGCGCTGTCCCTCCCTTTATCTGATCGGTCGATCGGGTATGGGGAAGACTGACTATGTCAGAAGGTTGCGTGACCATGTTTACTTTGATGGAAATATTTCATGCAAGCGCATGAACTCCAATGCCGGGTTCATGGTCTTTGATGATGTACCCTTTGATAGGTACGAGGGTACGGGTTCCTGGAAGCAGTATTACGGTTGCCAGAAGACATTGGGGCTTCGTGATCTGCACTACAGGGGGCAGTTGACTTGGGGGCGCCCCTGTATTTTCCTTTGTAATGCGGATGAGGATCCCAGGCTGGTTGGGCGATATGATTTGTCGTATCTCGCATACAACTGTATCTTTGTGGATATCGATGAGTCCATGTACCAGAATAGGGACGGTACATTGGATGAGGTGTATACACCTAGTGCCAGTGTGCCACCGGTGCCAGCTTGTGGGATAGACTTAGATTTCCTTACAGTTTAGACTTAGATCTCCTTACGGAATAGACTTAGAATGGATCTAGAGAATAAACATATGTTTTTGGTTGGGTGTTGGGGCTTTGACCTTGCTAGCGCTCGATCAAAGTCGCTGTGTATTGCACACGGTCCTCCTCCGGTGACCCCACCACCGACCAAAGATTTCAGAGAAGATAATGGCCAACAGAATTTCCTATTTTGCTGAAACCAAGGGCCTTCTACATGGTGAACAGATGGGAGGAAGACATGGCAGGAGTGCAGTTGATACAGCTATGGCTCTTGTTCATGATATTCAACAAGCTAACTATAATGGTAAACTACTCTCTGCCCTCTTTGTTGATGTTAAAGGTGCTTTTGACCATGTTTCCAGAACACAACTACTCTTGATTTTACAGTCTTTAGGTTTTCCAACTCCTGTACTCAACTGGATAGACAGCTTCCTGTCAGACAGATACTTAGGATTAGCATTTAATGGTCAAAGACAACAACTCCTTCCAGTCAACACAGGCATTCTACAAGGATCACCCATTTTACCAATCCTCTTGCTCTTCTACCTAACAAACTTATTCAAAGATTTGAGACCAAGTAGCTTGACACCACAGCTATGATCCCCCTCCTATATTAATGATATTGCACTTGTGGTTACAGGACCCTCTGAGGAGGCCAACTCTAGAGCATTAGAGGTGGCTGCCAGGAGGGCCTGGAGTTGGGCAGCTGACAATGTTATAGTTTTTGATGACCCCAAAACAGAACTCATGCACTTTCACAACAAAACCAGCAATTATACCAGAAACTCAACAGTAACTATACCTCATGGCACAGTTATTTCCCCTTCAGAGCACATCCGATGGTTAGGAGTTTGGTTAGACAGGAAACTTCTATTCAACTATTATGTACAACAAAAGACAGCAGCAGCAACCAGAGCACTCAACATGAGTTCCAGACTTTCTAACTCAGAATGGGGACTTTCAGCACCAGCAATGAGGCAGTTATACTACACTTGCATTAACCCAATAGCTGACTATGGAGCAGAAATCTGGTGGAAAGGGCAAATTGGATTGGCTAATAAGTTAGAGAAGTTACAGGCAGAAGCTAACAGAAGGATTCTTGGAGCTTTCAGAACTTCACCTACCGCAGCACTTGAGATTGAAGCAGCCACCCTTCCAATTCCCTTGAGACTTGACAGACTTTGCAAAAGATATGCTTACAGAGTGTTACAGATGCCTTCAGATCATCCTATTAGACAGAGAACACCTTCCACTTACCCATCAACAATCCAGTCAACCAATCTTGCATCTTCAACAACTTCCTCTGCCTCTTCAGATTCAGATACTTGCTTTTCTACACCACTTAGATGGAGAAACAGCTACTCCTTTGACCCACAACATGAGCCATATGGGAAGGTGAATGTTGAATGGAGAACTTCACCTTCTCAACAAGCTAAGTTTCCCACCCAATTGATCAGAGTGTTGAATTCAGTCAGTAACTATCTACCAGTAGGACAAGAACTTGAGCAATACCAGCAACACCTCCAACCACCCTGGCAGATCAACCTCCCAACCCTCTACTCCAGACTCCAGATCTTCATCAGTGCTGAAGATAAAGCAACCACAGCCAGACATCATACTGCCCTCTTCAATAAGATCAATAATACAGAAAACCTTATCCTTTAAACAGATTGCAGTGAACTACAGACAGGTGGAGTAGGGGCAGGAGTGGTTATGATGTATGATGGAGTGATTGTGGGCAGGTGGAAGGTGGGACAAGGGATGGGAATGAAGGTTTATGATGGGGAATTGGCAGGTATTGCCAGAGCACTCACAGAAGCCAGCAGGACCAGCCTCTCTTTCAAGCACATCTGGATCTTTACAGACAACCAAGCAGCAATCTGGAACTCCTACAAACTCACACCTCACCCTGGACACCAAATTTCACTACAGATTCAGCAACTTACCAAGGACTTATTGGACTCTGATATGGACTTACAGCTTGATCTGCACTGGGTTCCTGGACATACAGGTGTACAAGGCAATAATGAAGCTGACAGATTAGCTAAACAAGCAGCTGAGTATCCCCAACCTACACAGGACAGTTACCTCTCACTGACTAAGTTGAAGACCCAGATAAGACAGTCTGCCCTCCTGGCCTGGCACAAGTACTGGGCCAAGTTACAACCTCCCACACAAGGCAGACACTACAGGTCTATCCATTTCCACCTCCCCACCCTCCACCCTGCACCCCACTTCTTCATGCTCATCAGACTTCAACTTGCAACTGTCACCCATCTCAGACTTGGGCATGGCTACTTCAATTCCTATCTTTCAGATTGGATGAGAATCTCAGTGGCAGTTGTTGTTGTGAGAAGAGAACACCAGCACCAGAGACACCAGAACATATACTCCTCTACTGCACCAAGTTTCACCACCACAGACATATTCTCAAACCAGTTGCTCAACAATTCCACATTCCAGATGTGCTTGGATCCAAGGCATGCCTGCTGGCTGTGGGGGAATTTGTTAGAAAGAGTTGGGCAGGTACTAGGAGAGGACACTTAGGGCAGAGGCCAGAGTGTGAGTGCTCTGGCAAAGGCAGCAGAGGGGAGGCGGATAGTAGAGAATGGGAAAAGGAGGAAGGCAGAGCTGGAGATAGAGGGGAGGAGTTGGAAATGGAGAGATGGGTGGAGTGGAGGATAGCACAGGGAGTGTTAGTGGAGTAGGAGAGAAGGGATTGGCAGGTGGCCCAGTGGACATGAGACATAAGGACATAGGAGATGGAATCAGGGACTAGTAGTGAGAGGAACTACAATCATGTACTTTTTCAGCTTCATAGCGTTTGGCTCCATAAGCTTAATGAACAATAATAATATAATAAGAAGTTGAACCCGAGCGGAGAGCATTGCAAGCAGCCCTGTCAATATCATCCTCCAACAGCTTAATGCCCCTCTCCAAATAATGAATAACCAGACCCTTCTCAACAATCAAACCACCAAGTACCGAACATCATGTCCGACCTCCCCAAGCCACAAATAGGTGCCATGTTGGTCAATAAGTAGCGGGTCATGAGGACCAAACCCATCAGTAGGGGATGCATGACGGCTATCCTGAAGACCATTCCCTTCCAAATTGCATGCACCACCAATAGCCATAGGCAAGTCCACAGCGTCCGCCGTCATAACCTGATCATCCTGCTCCATCTCATCCAACTTGCTTGACTCTCTACCCCATGCTGAGGTCTTCGGGAAAACCAGGGATCTACACCCAGTTACTTCCAGTGTAGAGGGAAGAGCAGGCATGGATCCGTAGGCAGTAGATCCACTGACCAAATCCACACTATCCTCATCTTGTGGCAAGGAAGCAGCATGCTTGCTATCTCCAAGCCCATCATTCTCCATAGTCTTCCTTTGTCCAAGCGAGATCGTAATGTCCGAGGCGGAAGCGGAGATAGCCTCCACAGCAGTTCAAGTAGTAAAAGCCTTCCCATCACTGCTGCCAAATGATCTACCAGTGCGGGGAGAGAAAGTTGAGTTGGCAGAATCATCCAACTTGATGCCTTGATATAGTGCCCTCTCAGATGAGAGAAGGTCCCTGATAGGGCACGGGCAAAAGGAGGGAGTACCATGCTACCAAGCAAGGGGGTTGGGGGCAGGACACCTTGGAGCCGAAGGGGTAGAGACCACCTTCCTGACCATGAAAATCTGTGATGCTGACTGTGATCCTTGTCGGCTATTCTCGAGTTGGTCACTGATAAGAGAGCCAGTACCCTAGGGAGCTGTAGACTCTGAGGGTAAAAACAAAGCAGCACTGGGGGTATGGTGTTGAGCAAAAAGCCCAAAAGTATCATCATAGATGATTTTGCAACCATCACAGCCAGACCCAACAAGAACAGAATTAACTACAATCTCAAATTCAGAGACAAGAGTAAAAGCAATGTGGGAGAGAGGTTCAACTAGGATGCCCCCAAAGGCGGAGAAAGAATTGGAACAGCCATCAATGTGGTGAACATTCATGGCAAGGCCAGGGGGGGGAAACAAATATGAAGAAACAGTGCTAGGCACCAAAGCAGGACGACAAAGAGCCTCATGGGGCAAGAGAGGTCATCGTAAATAAGGTAGACTAGGCAAATAATCACCTGTCACTGAGCAGAAGGTACAGTAAAGCACCAGAACAAAAGGTATAACCAGGAACAGCCTTGAATATCTTAACCCGATCAAAGTTCAGATGAATAATACACAATCAACTTGATAAACGGGATGAAAGTAATACGAAAATCTGTGGCACAACTAAATGAAGAATATTGTAAGGGGAATAAAGCATTGTGATTGGGTAATAGGGGAGGGGTAAGCAGTGGTTTTTTCTTTCGCTGAGGTTGTAATGGCAACAGAGTCTTTCAGGATAGTCAGCTTGCTCTTGCGCATCTTCTTGCTCAGCTGATTGCCATGGTAAATGACCTAGGTGCCTCAGTAAATTTCGTCACCACCCAAGTTGAGATCCTCATCTCCGCTCAGGAGGGATATTCAGCCACCCTCACCACCAGGCACATCCAACCATGAGGTGTCACTCAATGACATGACATGACTAGTTGCTGCTCTCTCCTCCCACCAAGCCACACAGGTGGCTCCTACTCCCCCCCAAGCAGCAGAACCCCTGGTGCCTACTGCCGATGCCAAACCAGCGCAGCAGAAAAAGAAGCTCATTGCCCATCTCTCCTGTCACAGTGAGGCCACCCAGGACTTTGCTTTCCTGTTGGAGGGGAAGCGGTATGGTAACCCTGACATGTAGGTGAAGTGCCCTCTAGATTCCCCTCCAGCCGCCATGTTCTTTGCCTCATGCAACCCCCAATCTGAGGAGGCCAAACAGACTCCATTGCTGTTACAACCACAGCGAAAGACAAAACCACCGCTTACCCCTCATCCTTTATCCAATCACAACGCTTTATTCTCCTCACGATATTCTTCATTTTATCTCGCTAGAGACTTTTGCTTTACTTTTCATCCTGTTTATCAGGTGGATTGTGCTCTATTTATCTGAACTTTGATCAGGTTGAGTTATCCGTGGCAGTGCCCGGTAATACCTTTTGTTCTGGTACTTTTAGTGCCTTCTGCTTGGTGACAGGTGATTTATTACCTAGTCTACCTTTTTACGATGGCTTCCCTTG
>Ga0307509_10008480_pt1 | contig 13089 bp, 13 predicted proteins | sample 10_EM_MG_FD_202245 | JGI IMG/M metagenome (GOLD analysis project Ga0307509, IMG submission 202245) | Populus trichocarpa ectomycorrhiza microbial communities from riparian zone in the Pacific Northwest, United States - 10_EM | ecosystem: Host-associated > Plants > Roots > Unclassified | place...
CGTCAGGACGCAAGGAACGTTGGAACGCAAGTCAGGACGCACAGGACGCAGGGGACGCAGAAAATACGTCGCTTGCGTCAGGACGCAACGCCGACGGATCAGACGCAGGATCCGTTTTTGCTGATGTGCTTCCCATTCTTCTGCATTGTCGATTAGGATGCGGGCTGGCTTGTCCATTCTGCGGGACTTGAATCTATCGGGATCGTTCTCTCTGTATCGGTTAAGGGACGAGACGTGGAAGTAGGGTTTCTGGCGGGCCATTCTGGGCGGGAGGTGTAACTTGTAGTTATCTGTGTCAGGTAGATGTTCTAGGACCTTGAAAGGTCCGAACCAGCGTGGTTCTAGCTTTTTCGATTGTCCAGGGGAGGAGGTATAAGGGGGGCCTCTAAAAAGAACTCTGCTGCCATTCTTGAAGGGGTCCGTGAGGGGTTTGCGGCGTTTGTCAACCTGGACAGGGTTGAATATCTTCCAGGGGCGTCTATAGAGGGCAGGGTATGGCGAGATGCCTAGAGATTCATGGGGGGCGCCGTTCATGGCTGCTGCAATAGCCGGGAGGGCCCCGGACCAGTTGTTTTGTCAGGGATTAACGAAGTTCCTCATTAGCAGTTGAAAGGTACGGATCCTGCGCTCGACCTGGCCATTCGTTTGGTGGTGGTATTGGGTCACCATCCAGACCTGGATACCAAGGGACTTCATCATTTGTGACCAAAACTTAGAGGTAAAGCGACAGTCCTGGTCAAGGACAATGCTAAGGGGGAGGCCATGGACATCGAAGATAGTACTGTTGAGTTTCTTGAAGATCTTCTCAGAGGTAGCAGCATCTTTGAGTGGGATGAGATGGGTGTAGGAGGGAAAGCGGTCCATAATGACCATGATAGATCTGTAGCCATCGGATTTGTTAAAAGGTCCGGCGAAGTCAATGGCTAGGGATTGGTAGTCTTCGTCGGGGTCAGGGAGTGTAAGGGATCGTCCATAGGGTAGGGTGGTGGGCTTGTTGGTAATCTGGCACTTATCGCATTACCGACAGTATAGGACAAAGTCCTGGCGCGTCTGTGGCCACCAGAAGAAGCAAGCCGCATAGGAGTAGCATTTGTAGGCTGAGAAATGCCCGAGGCCTTCATGGACAGTCTTGAGGATGAAATCCCGTAGGGATACCCCCTTCTCAAGAGGTCCTACCGGTATATAAAGGTTTTCGTACTCATTGGTGTTTTGGGCAAGTAGAAGGCCATCGCGGATAGAATAGTGCAATCAATTATCGGTTTCCTTGACCCTGGTGTAGAGGGCGTCGATCTTAAGGGGTTCTCTAACTTGCTGAGCGTGGATACCCATAAGGCAGGAGTGTAGGGTGCTTAGGAATTGGTTTGCATTGGTTGCCTCATCGGAGTCATAGGCTGCTTGGCTGTAAAGGGGACTAAAGGCTGGCGAGGCCATGGGCGGTGTGGCTAGAATGGTATCATTGATACGAAAAGGTGGGAGGCTTTCTGAGAGGTATGAGATATCGGGGAGCGAGGCCTGGCCTGCCTCAAGGGCTGTATTCGATGTTGAAGTCCTATCCTGCTCTTTTCTCTTTGTCGTCTTACTCTGCTTCCGGACCTTAGGGTCCTTTGGCCAGTAGCCTGCACCTTCTGTTTCATTCTTATGCATTTCACACCCGTCGTCAGTGCATGACATCCAGCTCATTGCTGAGTGTCGTCGTTCCATTTCACTAGAGATTGGGAGAGTTCTATTATCACCACAAGAGTTTCCAATCGATATTCTGCTATCGTTGCTGGCTGCGCTGGATGTAGCTGGCGAGGAAGCAGAGGCCTTACGCTTCTGGGAGCGAGTCACAGCATTGCTGGTAATCTCGTCCATAAGGTATTCAGGGCGGCAGCGACTGATAGAGTCACTGCTGGTAAGGGCGGGAGAGGTATGGGCTTCGCCGGAGTGGTACAGGGGATCGTCTGATTCAATGCTAAAATCAGTAGAAGAGGCGTAGCTTGTATTGATCTGTAGGGGTTGGGTAGGATCAGGTAGCTCATGACTGTCATAATCGATAGTGGGGTCCTTGAGGCTTATATCTAACGGTCCTGGGGTTCCCTCATGGATTCTCGATTGGTAGTCTGCTAGGCAATTCTTCGCTCCTGGCTGGTATTCTATTTTAAAATCAAAGTGACTGATGTGCATTAGGAATCTCTGCTGTCGTCCATTGAGATTCCTTTCTGTCATGAGTTTGGGGAGACTCTCGTGGTCTGTAACCACTGTAAACTGCCTGTGAAGCGAATGGGGAGCGAATGCTGCCATAGCCTCAATGATTGCGAGCGTTTCCTGTTGGTGTGTGGGGTAGTTGCTTTGTGATGGCGTCAGCTTCCTGCTGTGGAACGCTGCAGGTCTGGCCTCATCTGCGGTTGGTGCTTGGCCTATGCAAGCGCCCGTACCTGTGGGGGATGCATCGGTAAAAAGCTATATCATATCTGGCTTATTATAGGCCATCGGTAATAGGACTTTGTGCTTATCTGCAGCTCGCTTGACCGCTTCAAAGGCTGCTTCCTGCAGATCCGTCCACAGCCATTCAGTGTTGCCACTCACCTCTGTGAGCGGGGCTGTAATGGTGGCGATGAGGGGAATGAACTGCCAGATATAATTAACCATTCCATTGAATCGCTGCAGCTCTTTCTGGCTCTATGGTCTTGTCCAGTCCATTATGTTCCAGATTTTCTCTGGTGCCGGATGGATGCCATCATCGTCTATCATATGGCCTAGGATATCGAGCTTTGTGGCAAAGAAAACACTTTTCTTTGGGTTACCATAATAGCTGGCCTTCTGCAGCTTACTGCAGGCATTCGTAACGTGCTTAACATGCTCTTCAGAGGTGTCACTGAAGACAAAGATATCGTCAATGTAGACCCATACGTTCTTGCCTAATTCCTCATGGAATAGGTCCTCCATAGTCCTCACCAAGGTTCTGGGAGCATTCATGTCTGCTTGCATCATGACCTGGCTGGTAAAGCCGCCGAACGGTGTCTTGATAGTGTTGTACTTCACATCATCTGGATGCACTCTGGTGTGGAAGTAGGCGTCACTCAGATCTATCTTGCTGTGGAACCGTACTCTGGCTACTGCATTTAATATAGGGTTTTGTTCTAGGATCTGAGTGTGATCGGCCAGAGTGTTATCATTCCTGAAGCGGAGGTCTACCAGGGGCCGGATACTGCCATCGCTTTTGGCTTCCACAAAGATGCTGGCTCCTCCGGGCACAGAGGTCCTATGAAGGAGACCAGCGTTCATCTGCGTATTGATGCATGCCTCGTATTTGGGCATCAAGGCGTGTGGCGCTTTGAACGTGGGTGTCTTTAAAAGCTTCGTCGGGTCTATGAGGCTTATCCTGTGCATTATCTTTCGTACTGGGGGCAGTTGCTGAGGTACATCTTTGACAAATACCTTGCGGAACATTGCCAGGAAGTCTGGTACTTCCTGTGGCTTCATCATGGCTGATCTAGACTGTCTAGATTTTCCGTCACAGGTAACTCTGACCTTGTACTTGGAGAAGTAAATGCTGTTCTTTTGACAATCGATGAGCGCTCCTAGCTTTATGAGGTCGGCCATACTGATGAGGATATCATAGTCTGATACTGGCGTGACCAGCATAGGTACCTTGTCGACCCTCATCTTGCCTAGCCGAATCATAACCTCAACAGAGATGTTGTTAGTTGATCGCGATCCTTTAACTGTCATCTTCAGAGTGACGGGATTCTTCCTAGCTGTGTAGGGGATGTTGTGTGTTGTAACGAATTTGTTGGATATCAGAGTACCGCCAATGGTACCTGTATCTGCGAGGGCTCTGGCGGGCGTGCCATTGAAGTTGATAGTGAATTCGAGGGCTTGGAATGGCCTATCCTTAGGCGTACCTACTGTAGTCTTGTAGGTCCTGACAGAGCCGCTGCCATCTAGCTCCTCTGTGCTGTCTGTATCGGGCTCGTATTCACCTTCGCTGCTCTCTGGGCTTTCCTCGGCGACGCGAACATGGTTGGTCTTAACTTCTTTCTTTGGGCATTCATTTGCCATGTGTCCGCTTTCGCCACTGTAGAAACAGGCTCCTTCTGCCTTGCGGTGGTCCATTTCAGCCTTACTTGGCTTGTTGGACTTGGCATAGGTCCTCTTCTTAGCGGTGGCCCCCCCCCTGCCTGTGTTCCTAGATATTGATCTGGTAGATCGTTCGCGGTAGGTATTCTCTTTCTTTGGTGTATGGGTTTTGCTGCTCGAAGCCTGGCTTCTATCGCTGCCTTTGTAGCCACCAGTTCTATACATGGTAGCGTCATAGCCTTCTGCCACAGCCACCATCTGGTCCCAGGTATCTTCTAGTCTGAGCTCTGGGTCAACATTGCGGCGTAGTCTAGAGTCCATAGCGTCGAGAAATGGCTCCTTCAGTGCATAATCTGAGATGGATCCAGGCGGAAGGGATCCTTTGAGGTCCGCTAGCTCTCCTGGTATCTTCATTATGCGTGCTGGCTGTCCACCTGCTGTCTGGCGGACATTCTGCCACTTGAGATAGGTGTCATTAGTGGATGTAGAGGCTTCAAATAGCTGCTGAAAGCGGTGTGTCAGCTGCAGTAGGGTGAGGTTCTCTTCCTCTGTGTCTAGTCTCTGGAATGCGTTGTTTGCTTTCCCTTCTGTGTAGAAGCCATAGTAGTCCGCCACTCCAGGGGAGTCATCACTCAGTCCTGATCTCGCCAGGTACCTTTTGACTGTTCTAAGCCATCCCTTGAGTTTGTCTAGTTTCAGATCTTCTCCTTCACCGCTAAACATGGGCGGTTTGGGGAGCTTGGAAGGGGGTAACCTGGCCGGACCTGGGTCTGCCATGGTGCCTGTAGGTGGGTCTGGGGCTGGAGGTGGTGGATCTGGCCGTTCAGGGGGCTCTCTGGCGCTCCTGGATCTTGAGAGTCTTTCTGGTGTGTCTGGGATGAATGTAGCGGGTAGTGATTGTTCTCTATGCTCTCTAGAGGGCGCTCTAGTTGGTGTGTGACTTCCAAAGACTCCTAGAATGCTGGGTGCTCGCCACCTGCTTGTGGTGGGGCCTTCAGGTGGGCGTTCAGTTTGCGAAGTTTGCTGGGCTGCTGCTCTTCCTGCTGCTCTTTCCTCACGCCGCCAGGGTTCTCTTTGGATGAGTTCCTCAGCTGGGTGGTTGTGGTCTTCGTCTGAATCTGTATCTAGATCTCCTGGAAGGAGGTGACTGGTTCTTGCTGGTGTATCTGCTGAGCCTGGCGTGGGCCCAGGGGTTGGTTCCTGTGTGGTTGGTTCTGGGGTATCGTCTGTTGGCCCTGCGGAAAGACGATTGTAGGCCCTGCCGGACCTAGTAACACTTCTGCTCCTGCGTTGTGCTATTGTGAATGTAGCACCTGAGCCGGGAGTTCTTTTCCCTGGCGCTCCTGCTTCTAACTAGTTATCAAGATACTGGAAGGGTGATCAATCCTACCAGGCTGTTCCCAATCCTGAGAACTGTAACATGTGTACATGTTCCGGTAACGGTACACAGGAGCGGGCAGTGCAGGATCTCCTATGTTTAGCTGATTTATATTTCGTTTATTTGATTTGATTTCCGCTCCGCCACTGTCTCTGAGTCAGATAGGCTATGCTATCGTATTGCTATGTTTAGTTTGCTTTGTGGGAAGTTTATATTTAGGATTCCACGTATGGAATGTTCATGTAACACTGGCGAAGGCTGAGTACTGTTTGTTTGTTTCTTACTTTGGTCTTGCAGGATTACAGGATTCGGGTATGTGCGCAGCTATTGGTAATGATCGTGATTGCAGGAAGGCAATTGCTCTTGGGTTTTTGTATTTAAACCAGTTTCCTCGCTAGCAGGAGACAGAAGACTTCGATAGACCTTCAGTCTAAGAATACACTTGGGTGAACGGTAATCCCTGAGTCCCTGAGTTCAACTTGTCCTTCAACTATTATCCTTCTACCTACCTGTCCTTTGAAGCCTCCCTTAGCACCAGCGCTAGCAGGTCTATCGCCGGTCCTATTGTATTTTCGTTAGACAGGAATAAACCTGTTACATTCTTTTGGCTACAGCAGGTGAAAACCATTTGTTCTCAGGATTGGGAACAGCCTGGTAGGATTGATCCCCCTCCCAGTATCTTGATAACTAGTTAGAAGCAGGAGTGGCAGGGAGAGGAACTCCCCGCTCTGGTGCTCCATTGAAAATAGCAGAACGCAGGAGCAGAAGCGTTACCAGGTCCGGTAGGGCCTACAATCGTCCTTCAGCAGAACCCACAGACAATACTCCAGAGCCAACCACACAGGAACCAACCCCTGGGCCCACGCCAGGCTCCGCAGATACATGAGCAAGAACGACTCACCTCCTCCCAGGTGATCTAGATACAGATTCAGACGAAGACCACAACCTCACAGCTGAGGAACTCATTCAAAGAGAAGCCCGGCGGCTTGAGGAAAGAGCAGCAGCAAGTGCAGCAGCACAGCAAACTTCGGAAACTGAACGCACACCAGAACGCCCCACTACAAGCGGGTGGCGAGCACCCAGCATTCTAGGAGTCTTTGGAAGTCAGACACCACCTAGAGCACCTTCCCGAGCGCATAGAGCACAACAACTACCTGGTACGTTCATCCCAGACACACCAGAAAGACCCTCAAGATCCAGGAGCGCCAGAGACCACCCTGAACGACCAGATCCACCACGTCCAGCCCCAGACCCACCTACAGGAACCATGGCAGACCCAGGTCCGGCCAGGTTACCCCCTTCCAAGCTCCCCAAACCGCCCATGTTTAGCGGTGAAGGAGAAGATCTGAAACTAGACAAACTCAAGGGATGGCTTAGAACAGTCAAGAAGAATCTAGCAAGATCAGGACTGAACGACGACTCCCCTGGAGTGGCGGATTACTATGGAGCCTACACAGATGGCAAGGCCAACAACGCATATCAGACGCTAGACAGAGAAGTGGAGGACCTAACTCTAGCGCAGTTAACCCAACGCCTTCAGCAGCTATTCGAAGCCTCTACAAACACCGATGACAGCTATCACAAGTGGCAGAATATCCGCCAGACAGCAGGTGGACAGCCAGCACGCATAACGAAGATACCTGGAGAGCTAGTGGACCTCAAAGGATCCCTTCCTGCAGGATCTATCTCAGACTATGCACAAAAGCAACGATTGGTCGATGCTATGGACTCTAGACTACGCCGCAAGGTGGAGCCTCAGCTCAGACCAGAAGATACATGGGAGAAGATGGTAGCTGTGGCAGAACGCTATGATTCTACCAAGTACAGGACTGACGGCTACAAAGGAAGCAATAGAAGCCAGGCTTGTAGCAGCAAAACCCATACACCAAAGAAAGAGAATACCTACCGCAAACCTCCTGCCAGATCAACGCCCAGGAACACAGGCAAAGGAAAGTCCCGGGCCAAGAAGAGGACCTATACAAAGTCAAACAAGCCAAGTAAGGCTGAAATGGACCGCCGCAAGGCAGAAGGAGCCTGTTTCTACAGTGGCGAAAGCGGACACATGGCAAATGAATGCCCAGAGAAAGAGGTTAAGACCAACCATGTTCGCCTTGCCGAGGAAAGCCCAGACAGCAGTGAAGGCGAATATGAGCCCGATACAGACAGCACAGAGGACCTAGATAGTAGCGGGTCCATCAGGACCTACAAGACTACAGTAGGCACGCTAAAGGATAGGCCATTCCAGGCAGGCGAATTCACTATCAACATGAATGGCAAGCCTGCCAGAGCCCTTGCAGATACAGGTACCATTGGCGGTACCCTAATATCCAACAAATTCGTTACAACACACAATACCCCGTACACTGCTAGGAAGAATCCCGTCACTCTAAAGATGACAGTTAAAGGATCGCGATCAACTAGCAACTCCTCTGTTGAGGTTCTGATTCAGCAAGGCAAGATGGGAGGCGAAAAGGTGCCTATGCTGGTCACGCCAGTATCAGACTATGATATCCTCATCAGTATGCACGATCTCATAAGGCTAGGAGCGGTCATATATTGCCAAAAGAACCGCATTTACTTCTCCAAGGACAAGGTCAGAGTTACCTGTGACGGAAAATCTAGAGAGTCTAGATCAGCCATGACGAAGCCACAGCAAGTACCACACTTCCTGGCAACGTTCCCGAAGGTATTTGTCAAAGAAGTACCTGAGGAACTGCCCTCAATACGAAAGATAATGCACAGGATAAGCCACATAGACCAGACAAAGCTTTTAAAGACACCCACCTTCAAAGTGCCACAAGCCTTGATGCCCAATTACAAGGCATGGATCAACAAGCAGATAAACGCCGGTATCCTCCATAGGACCAGCGTGCCCGGAGGAGCCAGCATCTTTGTAGAAGCCACAAGCGATGGCAGTATCCCACCCCTGGTAGACCTCCCCTTCAGGAATGATAACACCCAGGCCGATCACACTCAGATCCCAGAACAAAAGACTATATTAAATGCGGTAGCCAGAGGATGATTCCGCAGCAAGATAGATCTCAGTGACGGCTACTTCCAGACCAGAGTACATCCAGATGATGTGAAGTACAATACAATCAAGACACCCTTCGGCGGCTTTACCAGCCAGGACATGATGCAAGGAGAGATGAATGCTCCCGGAACCTTTGTGAGGACTATGGAGGACCTATTCCACCACGAATTAGGCAAGCACATATGGGTCTACATTGACGATATTTTTGTTTTCAGAGACACCCTTGAAGAGCATGTTAAGCACGTTACGAACGCCTGCAGTAAGCTGCAGAATGCCGGCTATTATGCCAACCCAAAGAAGAGTGTTCTCTTTCCAACAAAACTCGATATCCTAGGCCATATGATAGACGATGATGGTATCCATCCTGCACCAGAGCAAATCTGGACCATAATGGACTGGACAAGACCAGAGAGCCAGAAAGAACTGCAGCGATTCAATGGCAGGGTTAATTATATCTCGCAGTTCATTCCCCACATCGCCACCATCACAGTCCCGCTCACAGAGCTGAGTGGGAACGTAGAATGACTGTGGACGGAGCTGCAGGAAGCAGCCTTTGAAGCGGTCAAGCGCGCAGCAGATAAGCACAAAGTCCTAAGACCGATCGCCTATAATAAGCCAGATATGATATGGCTTTTTACCGATGCATCCCCTTCAGGTACGGGCGCTTGCATAGGCCAAGGACCAACCAGAGATCCAGCCAGGCCTGTACCGTTCCACAGCAGGAAGCTGACGTCATCACAAAGCAACTACCACACAGACCAATAAGAAACACTTGCAATCATTGAGGCTATGGAAGCATTCGCTCCCCATTTGCTACACAGGCAATTTACGGTGGTTACAGACCACGATCGTCTCACCAAACTTATGACACAAAAGCATCTCAATGGACGACAGCAGAGATGGCTAACGCCCATCAGTCACTTTGATTTTAAAATAGAATACTAGCCAGGAGAGCAGGATTTACTAGCAGACTACCTATCGAGACTCCATGAGGGAACCCCAGGACCCTCGATATAAGCCTCAAGGACCCTACTATCGATTATGACAGCGTTGAGCTACCTGACCCTATCCAACCCCGACAGATCAATACAAGCTACGCCTCCTCTGGCGATTTCAGCATTGAATCAGATGACGCCATGTACCACTCAGGCGAAGCCCAAACCTCCTCCGCCCTTACCAGCAGTGACTCCATCAGTCGCTGCCGTTCTGAATACCTTATGGACGAGATTACCAGCAATCCTGTGACTCGCTCCCAGAAGTGTAAGGCCTGTGCTTCCTCACCAGCTACATCAAGAGCAGGCAGCAACGATAGCAGAATATCGATTAGAAACTATTCGTGTGATAATAGAACTCTCCCAATCTCTAGTGAAATGGAACGACGACACTCAGAAATGAGCTGGATGTCATGTACGGACAATGCGTGTGAAATGCATAAGAATGAAAAAGAAGGTGCAGGCTACTGGCCAAAGGACCCTAAGGTCCCGAAGCAGAGGAAGAAGACATAGAGAAAAGAGCAGGCTAGGACTTCAACATCGAATAGAGCCCTTGAGGCAGGCCAGACCTCGCTCCCCGATATCCCATACCTCTCAGATACCCTCCCGCCTTTTCGTATGAATGATACCATTCTAGCCACACCGCCCATGGCCTCGCCGGCCTTTAGTCCCCTTTACAGCCAAGCAGGCTATGACTCCGATGAGGCCACCAATGCCAACCAATTCCTAAGCACCCTACCCTCCCGCCTTATGGGTATCCTCACCCAGCGAGTTAGAGAAGCTCTTAAGACCGACGCCCTCTGCACCAGGGTCAAGGAAACCGATAATTAACTGCACTATTCCATCCGCGATGGCCTTCTACTTGCCCAGAACACCAATGGGTACGAAAACCTTTATATACCGGTAGGACATCTTGAGAAGGGGGTATCCCTACGGGATTTCACCCTCACGACTGTCCATGAAGGCCTCAGACATTTCTCAGCTTACAAATGCCACTCCTATGCGGCTTGCTTCTTCTGGTGGCCACAGATGCGCCAGGACTTTGTCCTATACTGTCGGTCATGCGATAAGTGCCAGATTAACAACGTGCCCACGACCCTACCCTATAAACAATCCCTTACCCTTCCTGACCACGACGAAGCCTACCAATCTCTAGCCATATACTTCGCCGGCCCTTTTAACAAATCCGAGGGCCATACATCTATCATGGTCATAATGGACCGCTTTACCTCCTACACACATCTCATTCCACTAAAGGATGCTGCTCCCTCTGAAAAGATCCTCAAGAAACTCAACAGCACTATCTTTGACGTCCCTGGCCTCCCTGTCAGCATTGTCCTTGACGAGGACTCTCGCCTGACTTCTAAGTTTTGGTCACAAATGATGAAGTCTCTTGGTATCCTGGTCTAGATGGCGACCCCATACCACCACAAAATGAATGGCCAGGTTGAGCGAAGGAGCCCTACCCTCAAACAGCTAAGGAGCAACTTCCTTAACCCCAGACAAAACAACTGGTCCGGCGCCCTCCCCACTATTGCAGTGGCCATGAACGGCGCCCCCCATGAATCTCTAGGCATCTCGCCATACCATGTCCTCTATGGACGCCCCTGGAAGATATTCAACCCTGTCCAGAGATCCGCCAGCAAGGTACCAGCGGTGGACGATATCATAAACGCCCATGAAGCAACATCAATGGAAGTAGACATGGCCAGAAAGCATGCTACCTGCCGCCAGACTGTCCAGGCTGACAAACGCCAGAAGCCCCTAATGGAACCCTTCAAGAATGGCAGTAGAGATCTTGTTAGAGGCCGCCCTTAAACCTCCTTCCCTGGACGGTCCAAGATGCTAGAACCAGCCTGGTTCGGACCCTTCAAGGTCCTAGAACATCTACCTGACACAGACAACTACAAACTACACCTCGCGCCCAGAATGGCCCGCCAGACTCGGAAACTCTACTTCCAGGTCACGTCCCTTAAAGAATACGGAGAGAACGATCCCGATAGATTCAAGTCCCGCAGAATGGACAAGCCAGCACGCATCCTAATTGACAATGCAGAAGAATGGGAAGCAGATCAAATACTCGACTACCGCCACGAGAACAACAGGCACGAATTCCTGGTTCACTGGAAAGGCTATGAGCGAGCAGACGACTCCTGAGAACCTATCGAGAACCACCACCATTCTCTGGAACTCATACAGGAGTACTGGGACGCTAACCACCCAGCAGAACCGACGCCCCAGATTACCTCCCACTACATTAAAGCTTCCTGGGTACCCATGGAAGTTCACTTTACACCCTGCGGTGCAAACGATTGCCCAGACCACTTCTGGGAACCCTATGACGATGAGGAATATGATTCTAGCAGCTCTGAGCAGGACTATTTCCCCACAGATGACGACAGCCTCCTATGGCACACCGACGAGAGCGCTGAAGACAGCGAAGACTTTGGAATGATTGTTGATTTTTCAGAATAAGGGAATGTAACATGTGTACATGTTCCGTTAACGGTACACAGGAGCGGGCAGTGCAGGATCTCCTATGTTTAGTTGATTTATATTTGGTTTATTTGATTTGATTTCAGCTCTGCCACTGTCTCTGAGTCAGATAGGCTATGCTATCGTATTGCTATGTTTAGTTTGCTTTGTTGAAAGTTTATACTTAGGATTCCTGGTATGGAATGGTCATGTAACACTGGCGAGGGCTGAGCACTGTTTGTTTGTTTCTTTCTTTGGTCTTGCAGGATTACAGGATTCCGGTATGTCCGCAGCTACTGGTAATAATCGTGATTGCAGGAAGGCTATTGCTCTTGTGTTTTTGTATTTAAACCTGTCTCCTCGCTAGCAGGAGACAGCAGACTTCGACAGACCTTCAGTCTAAGAATACACTTGGTTGAACGGTAATCCCTGAGTCCCTGAGTTCAACTTGTCCTTCCACTATTATCCTTCTAGCTACTGGTCCCTTGAAGCCTCCCTTAGCACCAGCGCTAGCTGGTCTATCGCCCGTTCTATTGTATCTTCGTTAGACAGGAATATACCTGTTACAAGAAAAAAGTGGTTTTCACCTGCTGTAGGCAAAAAAATGTAACCTGTTTATTCCTGTCTAACGAAAATACAGTAGGACCGGCGATAGACCTGCCAGCGCTGGTTCTAATTCAGGCTTCAAGGGAGCGGAGGTAAGAGATAATAGATGAAGGACAAATAGAACTCAGGGATTGCCATTCAACCAAGTGTATTCTTAGACTGAAGGTCTGTCGAAGTCTGCTGTCTCCGAGTCCTGCTAGCCAGGAGACTGGTTTAAATTCAAAACCCAAGAGCGATAGCCCTCCTGCAATCACGATCATTACCAGTAGCTGGGCACATACCGGAATCCTGTAATCCTGCAAGAGCAAAGAAAGAAACAAACAATGCTCAGCCCTCGCCCGTGTTACATGACCATTCCATACCCGGAATCCTAAATATAAACTTCCAACAAAGCAAACTACACATAGCAATACGATAGCATAGCCTATCTGACTCAGAGACAGTGGCGGAGCTAAAATCAAATCAAATAAACCAAATATAAATCAACTAAACATAGGAGATCCTGCACTGCCCACTCCTGTGTACCGTTACCGGAACATGTA
>Ga0307509_10008481_pt1 | contig 13089 bp, 14 predicted proteins | sample 10_EM_MG_FD_202245 | JGI IMG/M metagenome (GOLD analysis project Ga0307509, IMG submission 202245) | Populus trichocarpa ectomycorrhiza microbial communities from riparian zone in the Pacific Northwest, United States - 10_EM | ecosystem: Host-associated > Plants > Roots > Unclassified | place...
AACTGCATTCGCAACTTGGACTATTCATTTTCCCTTCTGGTAGACGAGTTTTTGGAGGTTCTCTGGTATGATCCTCAAGGGTGTATCAGAACAACCCCCATCGATATCGTTAATCAACTGCCGCTACTTATGGTCCTCGTACGAGCGCAGCGACGTTCCAAGTTTCTGTCTGGTTTGCGAAACACACCTATACCAGGAGATTTTGAATTGATAAACGAAGCTACTCCCCGCTTCCAGCTTGTTGGCCGAATGACGTCGTGCGGGAAGCTCAAGGCATCTAGCACAGCGTCTACCAGTACGCAAATAAGCGGCGACGACGAGGCGACACATTTCTTCAAGTCTTCCTGGACGGAAGACATTCGCCCGCGGGAGCATGAGATCATTACTACGGCCGGAGCGCGCGCCAAAAAACTCCTTCCCGAACATTATCGTCCTTTCATCCTGGATCATCTGCCGACCATCTCTGAATCAAACGAGATCTACGACTCTTCTACCGCTATTGTTCGTACCTTACTTGGCCTGAGCACGGACGGAGCCAGAACACAATGCTTGCTGATTTTGGAGCTACTTTCGAATTTGTTAGATATTGCGTCTGACTTTGCGCAATTTAAGGGAGTTCTTCGTGACGTTATTCGAGGTATGTTTATACATACCCTTGTCCTCATTATTGACTCTTTCATTAGCACATCGGCTTCTTTGGGTCATTGGAATCGCCCATGGTGATGTGAGCTTCCATAATATTATGATCAAGCTACGTACCATGGTTGGGGTTCTGAATGATTGGGACTTGGCTGCAATCATGGAACCTGGTGCAACCAGCCCTCCCAAGATAGGGTTTCGTCGTACAGGTGTGCCATTATTTATGGCAGTAGAGCTGCTCAGGGACGAAGCCATCCCTCGACTTTACCGCCATGATCTCGAGTCATTCGCTTGGGTTCTTCTGTATGCAAGTATCTGTGTTCAGGGTGGAAAGGAGAATTTGGATGTGGAACCTATTTGTAATTGGGCTTTGCTTGGCCCATCCCAGCTTGAAAGAGAAAAGCTTCTTTTCCTTCTTCGGTCCAAGAACACTGTCAAGGGTCTCCATAATGAGACATGGCTATGTCCAATTTTCAAAATTTGGTATGACATACACATTGTTCTTGCGTCTGGTGGAGATATTCTGGAGCCTCCAAATGATGCACAGCTACTGGGTGATGTCCTCTCTGCATTGGAGATAGCAAGAGATGATTGGGTAGATTTCACTTTGGCCTTCCAATTGTAATGTTTTTAAATATGTGAACTTTTATTTGCTATGTCATAGGGTAGCTCAGAGTGCCTGAATTGGCATCTATTTCGTGTTTTATTTTGGTTGGAGAGGGAGAGTGCAAATCCAAATGAAGATGTGTGATAGCTTTGTACCATGAAATAGGGACCCAGATATAGAACTATTGCCGGAACTGCTGAACACATATGTCCAAGTTTTGTTGTCCCATGTTGACAATTTCATCATTATTATGCCACTTGTAGACAACAGTCAAAGCTGACAGCTAATCGTACTTTACACATTCAAAAGAGTCTGGTTCACTTATGTGAACCTGTCCATGAAAGGTTTTCTAAAGAATGATCAGGTCCAGGATAAGCTAGAGTGACTTTCATCTGGATTGAAAGCACCTTCAATATGATCTTCCATTGATGGACCTTCTCCTCGAAGTCCACAGCATCCTCCACATCCTCACACTGAAGATGTCTATGAAATCATCTGCAATGACATGGTTCTGCCTCTTGGGATGGCACTTGTCATGGTTCAACAGTATGTCTGAACATCAAGCCCAGAACTTGATACTATATTACAAGATGAAGAAGGCCCCAAAGATCTCCAGCTGACTGACCTCCAGGATGTAAATTTCTTTCATTCAGGACTTGCTCCAATTCAATGAGCCATATCACAAATCCCTGCACATTGTTTAGATGACAGAACTGTATTGTGGTTAGAGTCACAGTAGATGAAAACATTTTGCAAGTTTATGTAAATTAATGAGATTGCTGATCTCTCCAAAGGGGCAGGTTGTCTGCAACTACAGGAAAGTAGCAGACTGATATTTCTTTTGTATACCCAGGATAGGGGTCCATGTTACATGCTGCATGTGTATTACAATCACTTTATGTAACCCTCAGACAATTCAATTGTTCTGTATTATGTGATGTCCCACCGTGACCTACAATACCTGTCACAACCACATGACCCCACAATGTCCCATGATCGACTCCTAGTCTTGATCCCAATCTGATCCCAACTACTGCCTCCAATAATTCTTCAATTGCAATGCCCAACCATCACTCCAATCCACCTCTATTTACCTGGCTCCTAGTTGTCCTGACAACCATGATCATCCCTGATCATATCCTATGCCACCAACCTATACTGGACCTCCCCACTAACACATTCACCAACATGACATCTACCTTATCCAATGATGCCTTTAGCCATGCTCCTGCTGCCACCTCTTGGCCTTGCTCTGCCACCTAGGCCCCACACCTGCATCTAACTGGCTTCATGCCCATGCACTCCAGCTCCACATCTGCTTATCCCCAGCACCACCTCCAGCCCTTCTATAGCCACCCATGTATGCATGACGACATCATGCAACCCTTACCTTGGCTCCACCCTTTGGCCTCGCCCTTGTTCTTGGCCATGCCCTCCAGCCCTGCCTACCCTCAGACCTATGACATACGCTCTAGCTCCGCCCCTACATATGCATGACGACCATGATGTCACCTATGACCATGCGCTCCACATGACATCACCTTGCATCACCTTCAACTAATGGCATCACCTATGACATGCCCATCACAATATCACTCTATGACACCATAATATCATCACATGCTCCACGATGACATGATATGACATCACCATGTCATTCCATGACCCGTTCCATGTCATGATGAATGCCTGACATCACAATGACATCATTGCCCCACCATGATATCATCCTGATTCCATGATGACTCACCCTCATGATCATCATCACAGATGCTCCAGAAAGAGCCTAAACTAGATGCTCCGCAATGAGCATAAACTAATGGGCTCCGTAATGAGCATAAACTAGCTAACAGGTTAGCACCTCTGGAACTCACACCCGGGACTGCAGATCCTGGCCCCTCCATTGGCCCTATTGCACCTTTCACATTTAGACCTGCCCATGCTGTCATGCTCCTTGGCCTTGTGCCCTAGATCTCCGATCCCATAACATCATACCATATGCTTTGGACTGCTATGCTTTGGACCCTTACTCCACATTATGTCACCCCATTTCGTCATCCTTGCCATACTTTCCTTTTTAGTATATACAGATATGACCTTCCCTTCATATATAAGGCCCATCTTTACAGTGGCTAGTCCTTAGCTTATCATGCCTGTGCTACAGTAGACCATAGTCTCAGTCGTTACCTAGCAGGTTCATCTGTATAAGACATTACATTGTGTCTCAGCAATCAATGTGCCTTCTCGCCCTCTTGTCTCGTTGTCATCTAAGTCTCACCTTCACCTTTGCTTGCCTTCAACCTTAGCCTTGAGCTCACATTCACTACAGCATCAACACATGGACTGTGCAGCAGTTCACAAAGGACTTGTCTTATTAATTCACAGTGTCTGGTGCTGGATCATGACGTGTGATAGACATCATTGATTGTGCATGTGACTTGTGTCTACCAATAGACACTTGAATGTAACAATGTGTTTACCTTTCCATTTCTGACATCATACTACACACTTGATCTGTATTGGTGCACCAACATGGTTGTAAATAGTGTTTGGAAGTCTGGTCCAGTCCAGTTTTTTGACCTCCAAGGGCCATAGACCAGGACTGAGATTGGTCTTTCAAATTCAAATCATGCAAAGGACCAGACTGAACCAGTGAAGACCAGTCCTGATTGGTCTTTTGCAGTTCTTCCAAGTCCCAAGACTGGTCTAGACCGGTCTTGGATATTTATTTATTAAATATTACACATAAAATAAAATATTATTAATTTAAATTTAAAGAGACTGCTGTTGGGTCAAAATGTGAGACGGCAGGGCATAGATGTCCCCCACAGTCATGTTTTGACACAATAGAAGGGTGGGGAGGGTGGAAAACCCCCACTATCATGTTGAAACATGAGTAGGGGGGCACAGAATCCTCCCAACTTGTGTTTTGAGACAAGGGAGGGGCAGAGAGGTTTGAAACACAAGATGGGGAGGATTGTAGGGCACAGAAGTGCCCCATCTTGCATTTCAACATGGTCCAATTTGTGTTTTGAGCAGCAGAGGATAGTGGAGGGCAGAACAAGACCCCTGTCACTCAAAACACAAGTTGGAGGGCAGGAAAGGCCCTCCAATTTGTGTTTCAAGTGAGGGAGGGTGGGTGGTTGTAACATACCATATTTCCAGCCCCTCCATTGTCCCCTTCAAGTTGCTTTCCTTTGTCCCTTTCCCATTGTTCCTTGTTCCTTATCCCTTGTCCCTTTCCCATTGTTCCTTATCTCTTGTTTCTTGTTCTTTGGTCATTGTCCCATTGTCCCATTGTCCTAGCTACATTGTCTCTATACATATATATACCTAGATACTTGTAGCTAGATCCCCAGCTTGTAAATCAAGTCTTCTTGTCTCTTCCTGGTTTTCTTGGTGGACTTGTCCACACTCTTGTAGGTCTTTGACCTTTCTTGCAAATGGGGCATGGTGGTTGGCAGGGGCACAGGCAATACCCTGAGGCCAAGCCCTTCTGTTTTGACCCAGGAAGCATGGTTATTACAGTGGTGGAGGGCAGAACAAGCCCTCATCCCTCAAAACATGAGTCAGAGGACAGGAAAGGCCTTCCAATTCATGTTTCAAGTGAGAGTGGGTGGTTGTAGGGTGGGGGTTGGCAGGATGTCCTCCAACCCACATTCTGAGGGGGACTTGTGGGAGGGGGAGGACAGTCAGTGTGAAATCCATGTATTAAATTAAAATGATGCACAACTGTACCCTCATCCCCACCATTGTTACCACTCTCACCTCTGGCTCACATCATCACATGTTTTGAGCGAGGGAGGTGGTGGTGGTGGTAGTGGTCAACAACATTGTTTGTTGTTGATGTTGATGCTGAAATTCAATAATTATTACTCAAAATACAATTAATATTAATAGAATACTTACCTACCAAAAGTCTAGACTGGTCTTGACCAGTTTTAGCTGGTCCTAGATTTTTCTAAATGATGATGAACCATAGACCAGACCGTGGTCTTCAGTCTTGATTGGTCTTTCCATTTCCAGTCTTTAATCGGTCCTGGTCTGGTTTGGTTACAGTCTTTTTCCAGTCCTGGGGAACAGACCTTCAAACACTAGTTGTAATGACCCTACTCCTTATCAAAAGGAGTAGGAGATCCCATTCATGTCAACTTGTCCTCAGGTTCTATCCCATGCTTTTGGTAGAAGTCTGACAAGAAGAACTCTTCAGCTTTCTAATTCATTCAGAGTGAGCACTATGAAAGACTCAAAGACTATAAAGTACAACTTACTGATAGATAATCATGCATAATATCACGACTTGTGCATGTTTCCAGGAAATATGTGTTGTTATATTTCAAATACATGATTAAGATCAGAAAAATAGCACTGTCAAAAATGCCACTGCCCCAATCACATTGTCCAAGTTGATACCTAAAGTGATAGCTGTGAATGAAATGTTCCCCAACAGCAAGTGACAAAACAAGTGTGTTGGATTTTTCAGGAGGTGTTGAAGCTTTTTCAAAAATCATGAATATATGATGCTCATGCTCAGCAACATGCTGAAGCTTCATGAGTTCACAGCTCAGCCATATAAATACAAGTGTGTCACATACTCTGAAAGTATGGGGTGGAATCTTTTCTATCTTTATCAAATCAAAGTTACAGAGTTTCCATTCCCTGAGCAGTGTATTGAGTTGACTTTTCACAAGTTCCATATTCTGCTGGAGATGAAAATGTAAGGGGAACCCCTCCTGCTTCCCCTTCCCCTTCTGCTTCTGCTTCTGCCTCCCACTCACCTTCTGCTCCTGCTCCCGGCTCACCCCTTAACATTGTACCTACTGCCTCCAACCCGCCATCGCTTCCAACCCACCTCCCACTAGTGCCACACTGGCGTGCCATGTAACTCTGTACCTTACATGTACTTACATGTATTTACCGATTTCGGTTTTATTTATTATATCTATTACTCTGTATATTAGCCCATACCCACAGGAGAATCCTTATCCTTTCCTCTTCGGATCCCCTGCTAGGTATGCTCATGTTTAGATTAGTATTACATAATAATCTAAACGCCTTCGGATCCCCTGCTAGTATGTCCTGCCTGACTGCAGTAGCCCTTACAGAAAAGACTTGGATTGAGGTAAACTGAGGGTGAAAATTTTTACTAACCATGGAATTTACAATGCTCAGAGGCTGTGGATACCATTTGATAGCAGAGTTGAGAGTGTTTGCCCATTTTGCAGCATACTGCTTGTAATACTGTCCAGTGAAATCAATATCCTTCATGAAATAAATTAATGCAGAAAATGAGAAGAGAAGCTAATTGGACTTTGCATACCTCATGGCTCAGAATGTCAAAGAAATTGAAGATTGGTCATGAAGTTGACTTTATATTCCACCTCAGTGGGTTATCAGATGTGACCCCAAGAGAATATAAATAATTCTTTGAAGTATTGTTAAGATATCATTGGCAGTGGTAGGCAAAAATTGAAGGTGTGTTCTGTTACTGTGGAGTCAATGGGATGTAAACTTGAGGCAAAAAGAACTCATGAGGATTTGTGTGTTTATATCTTTCAAGAGATGAATTGTGGCTACTTTGTGGACCTGGGCAAAATCAAAAGGGCAAATGTCCACCACACCTGAGATCAAGCAAGTAGTCAAACAGGGATTTGTGAAATATTTGAACAGTGCCTTGTTCATTGATGGTATTAAGAGAAAGAACAGGGTCAATGAGCAAAACAAGGTCTCCAGCTATCATGTTAAGGAACCCTTCAATTTTGCTGTGGTAAGCATATATTGTGCATTGAATAAGACATATTTTGATTGATTACCAATGTAAAGGTATATTGGCCAAAGGAACATATTTCTGAACTGAGTAAGACACATTGCATCAGACCAGATCATTAAGGCAATAATGAATGCCTCAAGAGCGTTGTTGGGTCCATTTTTGTGGGTGCTTCCAACCTTGTCATATTCCTGGTTCCAAAAGTCACCAGTGTAGAGTTCTGAGTAAATTCATTTGGGTGGTTCATCCACACCTGGTTTTCAGAATGCCTTAAATGGAAATGTTCAGCTGCCAGTTCTGAAAGTGCAGATTTGATAATTTTGATGAGCTTCCAGTAGTAAACCTCAATGACAAACTTCTGTAGGTACACTAGCCTTGGGCTTTTGTTTAACATATGGAAGTGCAATTTTAACAGAGCCCTTGATCCAGGTGTTGTCAAATTCAAAGGGCGAGGAACTGATGGGGTCAGATGCACTTGTACTAGACTTGTGGTAAGTATCCATCACCTTGTTCTCCTTTACAGTGCTGAAACCAATCAAGTTGTCTTGCGACAATTCTGTTGAGGTCATGGAGAGATTTTGTGATGGAGGAGTTGTAGAACCAATCCATAAGACAATGCACTATTGGATTCTGAAAGGGTGAAAAAAATGGTTTGAGTGATTTGATGGTTTGTTGTACCTTCTGAATTGTCAATCTCATGCTAGAAGTAGGTGAGGTTGAGGGGTTGAGTGAAAAATAAGGTGAATCCAAGACATCTGAGATACTGTAGTGCTGATTAGAAGTGATGGTCAGCTTTCCATGTGTGTATTCACAATGAACCCCATAGCTATCACTGTCAGTACAAAATGGACCAGTTGTAGATGTTACTGAATTGACACCTTCAGAGTGTGCATCAATGTCTTCCTCATAATCTTGAATAAGAGGAAGGTGAGAAGGAAGTTGGTCGTGAATCATTTGAGGCTTGTGAGGACATATTCTTGGTAAACCCAAGTTGTGTGGTCTCTCAGGTTCAGCCTTGGCCTCTGCATCTAGAGCTGAAACAGTTACCTGTAGTATATGTATTATGTGTATAAGTTGTCAATTTCTAAAAGACTAAGTAAACACACCTTTGAGGAACCTACATGAGGAAGATCATCCATATTGTTGACTTTATCCCAAATATCCTGATATCAATTGGAAAACCCTTCTAGTGCAGAAACCTCATGGTGTGAAAGTTTAGGTGCCACTTTCTGCTGTTGATTTTGTTTGCACTTCAGAAAGATTGTATTGGCAGCTGAACAAAGTCCAATGCAAGACCTTTGATGAACCCAGATGGCCACTCCCTTTTCAAATTTCTTCTGGCAACCTGGACACTGGGATAGGTTTATAATAAAGAAGAATATAAGTAAAAACCACAGAAAGCCTTGTATTGGCTGAGGAGTGAGCACACTGGCAAGGTAGAAAATTTAACTGACGAGCTTAGCGATGTGTGACTTAGATATTTATTTTTAGAATTTAGCCTTTGTTTACTGTGACTCTGAGCCAAATCTGCTTAGCTGATTCTTTTTTCCTACCACCATATTGTCTGAAGTCTGAAGATGGTGACAGGGATAATACCCTCCAACAAGACATTGCTGATTTTCTTGAGTCACAGGCAAAGTGCATGTTCTTGTCACTAGTATTGGTATTTAACTTTGGTAGGATATAGGTAGCCCTGGAGATACTCCAGAGTTATCTGTGCTTTAACTTCTAAGCCTTTTGAGCCCAAAATATAGTGGGGTCCTTTTTTTTTTCATCACCTGCAGCTGGACTAACTAACCGGGGTCTGGTCCAGGATTCTAATTCCAGTGCCCCCTTGCATAATATCAAGTACAGTGAGGGATAAAACCTTTCCAATGTTTTTTGATAGTACAAAGATTATTGAATAACTCAGGATCTAATCAAGCTAAAGACCTGAAATTTTTAACATCAAGTAACCTCAAGTAATCCTGTCACCATCTCATCTCTCTCTTAGTCTTGTTCTTGCACATTCTGGCTGGGCCTTGGTCCATCCAAAATAGAGCATCAGCAATCCATAAGAGTGCAGCCTTTGGGCTGAAGCCAAGCCCTCTGTCCTGTGCATGTACATTACACTGAACTGAAAATAATTGATTATTTGCAGTTACTAACCAGTTAGGACTGAAAAGTATAAAACCAGTTATAACCATCAATAACTGCATATAGATATCTTAGAAACTACTGTTCCCACTCTTTTTCTTATCAAATTGAGCACAAAATCATTAAATTTGGTTAAGATTTGACTTAAGTATGATAATCTTCTGAAAGTTCTATCTTTTTGGTGAACATTTTACAGATTTGACAATAACTTGGTTTTTCATGAACAAGAGCTTGATTTGAAAGAAAATAGTAAGGGTTGGTTATGACTGGTTAATAACTAGTTATTAAATCTTTATATCAACTAACCACTAACTATGGTCTGGTTATTTTGCAGTTAGATCCAGTTATTTTGTGGTTAATTTCTGGTTATATAACTGGACTTTGAAGCTCTATTGGTGATATATGTAATTGGCTACAAGGACAGCTAGTTGGTTGTGTTTGGTCATGGTATGGGACTTATTGCAGAGAGTGACAGGGTTGCATCAGCCAAAGCTTTTGGAGCATTGGCTGCTACCACAAAAGCTGCATCTGCCATAATTTCTGAGTCTCAGTTTCCATAGATCCATCAAGTGATCATGAGATCTGGACAAGTCCATTTGTTGTGGTGTTGGAAGTCATGGTAGTTGATGTGCTTGTGAAGCTGTACATTGTAGTGTTCTGGGCTGGACATCAGCATTGTATCAAACTGGACAGTAAATCTGTTGTGAGAGTCTATGCCATTTCAATCAGCCACCAGTACAGGCAGAGGGTGGCCAGAGTAAGTTTTTCTTGATTTTTCTGATATATCCATAACAATCACTACCTTAAATACATAAGGCAGTAAGTCACTTAAGATCAATTTAGGTATATTTAAAGTATGGTATGATACTGTACTCCTATTCCATAAAAATCCAAAAAGTTCAAAAAGAAAAACTTTTCAGCTTCCTAGATCACAATTTTCAGAGTGAGTACTATCCATGATGGAAGTACAACTTACCATTAGATAGAGCTGTGTTGCACTAATAATATCAACAAACATACATGTCTTTAGGAAACATGTGTTGTCATGTCTTGAATAGGTTATCAGGATAAGCAATAAAGCCCTGTTCACATTCTGTTCTTTAAACCTAAAGTGATAACTATGGATGAAATGTTCCCCAACAACAAGTGATGAAACAACAGTGTCAGATTCATCATGAAACATTGAAGCTTTCACAAAAGTTGCAAATATATGATGCTCATCCTCAATGGAGGCAGCAAGCTGAAGGTTCATGAATGCACAACCCAGTCACATAGGTGCAAGTATATCACATACTCTGAAAGCATGGGAAGGAATCTTTCTTTTCTTTGTCACATAGAAGTTGCAGGGTTTCCACTTGCTGAGCAGTGTATCACATTGACCTTTCACATATTGTATATCCTGCTGAAAATGAGGAGATATGGATTGCAGTGAACTGACAAGAACAGAATTTGATACTTACAATAGTCAGAAGTTGTAAATACCCTTTATTGGCAGCATTAAGATAATTGGCCCATTTTGCAGTATACCACTTGTAATACTGTCCCGTGGAATCAAAGTCCTTCATGGAATAAATCAATGCAGAAATGTAATTAGACTTCACATACCTTGCGGCGCAGAATGTCAAAGAAATTGAACATGAGTTGTGAATTTGACTCCATATTCCATGACAGGTCAGTATCAGATGGGACCTCAAGAGAATATAAATAATTCTTCAAAGTGTCATTGAGATATCCAAATCGACAGTGGTAGGTAAACCAAACGATGTGCCTCAGCCTTGTGACTGTGACTATGAAACAGAAGAGTCAGAAAGGGATGTAACCCAAGGCAAAAAGAACTCACAGTCACTGTTTGCACATATATGTTTCTTCAAGATGTGAGTTGCGGCTACTTCATGGACCCGGGTAAGATCAAAGGGCAAATGTCCGCCACGACTGGGATCAAGCAGATAGTCAAACAGGGATTTATGAAATATTTCGACAGTGCCTGATTTATCAATGGTAATGAGGGAAAGAATGGGGTCGATAAGCAAAACAAGGTCTCCAGCTCTTAGTTCAAGAATCCATTCAATTATCCTGCGGTTAGAATACCCTCGTGGGCCAAAAAAACCGACTTCGCGACTCTGGAAGTAGAGAATTCCGAGAACAAGACAGATCTTCTCAAGTTGGTCAGGGCTCTCGACAACCTGCAGGATGAATGAATACAAGGCATCCAATTGAGCGTAGGGCCGGTCTTGGTCCCGAGGTGGTTGAAGACGAAGGATCACTTTGAGTCGGTCATCAGGCCGATGTTTGGGAGACCGGATATATTTAATCACAGTCGAGGCATAGATAAAGTGACCTGACGATCGCTCAACAATTCCACTGATAGATTTTCGACCTGGCCAGTCACGAGGTAAGTACTCTGCGAGAGGATGGACACGACATATTTCCTTGAATTCCGTCTTGAGAAATTTCCGAATATCCGCATCGGCATCAGGATCATAGCTCAGATTATATCGGTGGATCATGCCCGTCTGCAGATCTCGGTCATGGTCAAAAACGCGCGTAATGTGTGACTCTGGGCGACTTGTAATGAGGAATCGAAGAGGGTATGGGATATGGGGAATAGCATGGGCTATGACGCGCAGTAGCTCGCATTGGACATCCGGATTTTGGCATTCATCTAGACCGTCAATCACCACAAGTCGGGGCCAAGAACCCTGCATGTCCCTGGTCACGATGCCAGGGAATGGTTCAACAATGTGTGGTGGAAGGGAACCCAGTGCTTGCGGATACTTTAGCACACAGAACGGCTCAATAAGGAGCCCTTGCATTTGGACCTGGTATTGCTTGGTGAATAGGTGTGGTGACGTACGGATCCTTTCCCTGACGAAGCCGTCCAGTCCTTTGAAACTGTTGACCAACTGCGAAGCAAGGGTTGGGATCAATTGGTCTCCGTTGTTCCTAGTCGCATCGCTCCTAAAGAAGAAAAAGCTAGCGGCGAGCTCCTTCTTCGCTTGGAACCTCTCCGAGAGTGACTGCGCGAGTGCTGATTTCCCTACACCAGCACCACCATGCAGCCAGAAAAGGCTTGCTTCTACACCGTCGCTATCGATCCATTCTTCTATTCTGCGAATGATGGCAAGCCGCGTGGATTCAGTACATCGAGGAGGATCAAAGCGCGCTCCAGAGTCAAATGCAGCCGTGGGAGAACAACGTTGGTGGAGTTCCTCTAATTGATATTTAGATCAGACAGTTTGTGTAATGAGCCAGACGACATACGTAGCGGGTCTGAAGGCCTTCGGTTGTTGATAATCGTTTGATAGTTCACCGTTCCCTCTGAGGTATTGATGTGTAGGCCATGATTATGGTAATTCTCGTAGGTGGTGTTCTGACGAGCAGGACTGTCGCGACTGCGGATGCCCGACATTATACTAATAGGACAGGAAGTGAAGCTGGCGGCGTTTGCCGACCAGGGGTTTAAATTCCGATGAACAGCCTTCCGTGATGGTTGACGAGTAGTAAGTACTTACTGGCACTATTTTGATTTTGCGCGTATGATCCGTGCTGTTTCACCGAACGCGCTTCCGTTCATCTTTATCATCCCGTTGCTTCGGGGTACCCCTGACAAACGTGCTCTTTGCAACCAATGAGAAAGAGGTCCGTAATTGCCAGCAGCCAATACAAGGAGGACCGGTTGTGTTTATTGATGATCCCCCTACAGGACTAGGCACCTCGAAAACGGAACGCCCACTCCACGGACTGATGGGCAGACTGGGAACTTTTGGCAGAACAACAGCGATACGCCAACCACCTCTCTTTAGTCCGATAGCAGACATACCAGCCTCTTCTGAAGTACGTGATCTATTCCGACCTTTTCTCTAGCTTGGTTCAGCTGTTGTCAAAGTTACAAAAGCTGCGATACAGAAGCTTCTCTCAGTTTCACTGGCTCTTCCTTCGT
>Ga0307509_10008482_pt1 | contig 13086 bp, 8 predicted proteins | sample 10_EM_MG_FD_202245 | JGI IMG/M metagenome (GOLD analysis project Ga0307509, IMG submission 202245) | Populus trichocarpa ectomycorrhiza microbial communities from riparian zone in the Pacific Northwest, United States - 10_EM | ecosystem: Host-associated > Plants > Roots > Unclassified | place...
TTTCAGTTCGGCCGCCAACTCGACTACGGCCGTGGGGTGTTCGGTGATCCGCAGGATCGCCGCGTGCTCCGACTGCATCCCGGTCGCCGGATCGCACTCGGCGACCACGAGGGTCACCAGGTCGAACGGGCTGTCCGGGCCGGAACGGGTACGGCCTCCGGTGAGCGTGTAGAGGCGGTCGGGTGAGTCGTCCCTGCCGGGGCGGCTCATCACGAACGGGGTTCCGCGCGCAGGTGCTCGCCGAGCTGTTCGACCAGCTCGCTCATGTTGTGCCCGATCAGCCCCGCGTCCGCGTCCTCGGCGGTGACCAGGGCCAGGTGCGCGCCCTCGCCCGCCTCGACGATGAACAGCACCCCGCCGTAGAACTCCGTCATCGCGGAGCGCACACCCCCGCTGCCGTCCCCGAACTCCACGGACGCGCCGTGCGACAGCGACTGGATCCCGGCGGCGATCGCGGCGAGCTGGTCGGCCTGGTCGACGGAGAGTTCGGGCGTCCGGCACAGCTTCAGGCCGTCCCGGGACAGCACGAGCGCGTGCCGCGCACCCGGGGTGCGCTCCAGGAGGCCCTCGATGAGCCAGGTGAGCTTCTCGTCGGCGGTGGTCGTGCCGGTCATGAGGTGGGGTTGCCTTCCGAGTGGGAGAGGGAGGGGGTGGGCTCTGCTGATACGGGGCTGTCCGTCGATACGGGGCTGTCCGCGTCGGTGCCGGACGCGCGCGTGCCCTGGTCGGTCGCCGCCTCGCGTACGGCCTGGCGGAAGCTGTTGAAGCGGGCGGTGCGGGCGAGGGTGTCGTCGGCCGAGGGGGCGGGACGCGTCGTCTCGGGCACCGGGGACTCCGCACGCGCGCGTGAACGCTCGGCCTCCGCGAGTGCCTGACCCCGGCGCCGCTTGGGCAGGCCTTCGGGCAACGTGTTCGCTACGTCCATCACCGCATCGGCCGGTGCATCCCGCTCCGGCGACTCGTGCGTGGGCACCGGGTCCGGGTCCAGATCGGTGAGGGTGCGCCCGGCGGCGTAGGACATCCACGGATGGTCCCGGACGGAGGGCGCGGGCTCGGGAACCGCCTCCGGATCCAACGGTGTTGACGGCGAGGGCTGCGGTGATGCCTCGGGGAGGTCCAGGGAGACCTGCGGTGTCGGCGCGTCCTGGGGCACCAGGATGTCCTGCGGTACGAGCATCAGGACGCCGGTGCCGCCCCGCGCGGAGGGCCGGTACGACACCTTCAGGCCGTACTTGCGGGCCAGCCGCCCGACGACCGCGAGGCCGAGGCGGGTGCCGGTGAGGCCGCCCAGTTCGGCGGAGTCGCCGGAGACGGCGCGCTCGGCACGGCGCAGCTGGATGTCGCCCATGACCAGGCCGCTGTCCTCCACCGAGAGGATGACCCCGGCGGGCACTTCTTCTACATAGACGTGTACTTCGGCGCTCGGCGGCGAGAAGTTCGCGGCGTTGTCGAGGAGTTCGGCGAGCGCGTGCATCACGCCCTCGGCCGCGTGCCCGGCGACGGCGGTGTCGCTCGCGGAGTGCACGCGCACGCGTTGATAGCCGCTGATCCGGCCCATCGCGCCGCGCAGGATCGACTCCATGGCGATCGGGCGGGCCCAACGGCGGCCGGAGCGCGCGCCCGTGAGGACGGCGACGGAGTCGGCGATACGGCCCGCCTGCGCGGTGCGGTGGTCGAGGTGGAGCAGGTCGGCGAGCACGTCCTCGTCCGAGTGCCGCTCCTCCATGGCGCGCAGGTCGGCGAGCATGCCGGTGGCCAACGCCTGCATCCGGCCCGCCGCGTTGGCGGTCGAGGAGAGCGCGGCGGCACGCTCGTGGGAGTCCCGGCGGGCCTTCTCGGACAACTGCTTGTTCTCGGCGGTGAGGCGGGCGCGCTCCAGCTCGCTCTCCTCCGTGAGACGGCTGCGCTCCTCCGCGAAGGAGGTGGTGAGCCGCATGCGCTCCTGGGAGAAGTCGGAGGTCAACCGGGCGCGTTCCTGCGAGAGTTCGGCGGTCAGCCGGGCCCGCTCGTGGGTCAGCTCCTCGGTCAGCTGCACGCGCTCCCGGTCGAAGTCCGTGCTCAGCCGGGCCCGTTCCTGCAGCAGCCGTCCGGCGTCCAGGGTGACGGCCTCAAGGCGGCGGCGGGTGATCCGGGCCGTCTGGTACGCGTGCGCGGCGAGCGCGACGGCCGCGCACAGCAGCAGCGCGCCGGCACCGGCACCGCAGGCGACCGCGAGGCGCTTCGCGTCGGGCGTCACATAGACCGCGCCGACGACCGCGAGCCCGGCCAGCACGGCGGTGAACACAGGGGCGGGGGCGATGGTGCGGAAGGTGGGTCGTTCGCCGGGAAGTATGGGGGCGGTCATGAAGGGGGTCCTCGGTCGGGTCCTCGGGCGTCTTTGGTCGGGGTCCTCAGTCGTCCTCGGTCGTGTCCTCGGGGGGTGCTCGTCGGGTTCCTGGGCGAGAAGCGACACCGGGTGCTCAACTGTCGGTCACTATATGAGAATTAGTGATCGAACTGGGTAGGTTCTGGATGCGTTTACGGAATTGATGGTCCGTCGGCGCGAAGTTTCCCGGAACGTTTCGCCAGATGCCGGGCGGTCACTGTCAGTGGTCGGGTGCATGCTGGGGGCATGGCGGATCTTCAACCGGGCCTGGTGGATGTTCAGGCGGAACTGCGGAGGACCGTCCGGGGCGAGGTCGCCTTCGACGTCACGTCCCGGGCGCTGATGACCATGGACGCGTCCAACTACCGACGCGTCCCCCTGGGCGTCGTCGCGCCCCGTGACGCCGACGACGTGGCGGCGACGCTCGCGGCGTGCAGGGCGCACGGGGTGCCGGTGGTGGCGCGCGGCGGCGGCACGTCGATCGCCGGCCAGGCGACGGGCACGGGCGTGGTCCTGGACTTCACCCGCCACATGAACGGCCTGGTGTCCCTGGACCCCGCCTCCCGTACGGCGGTCGTGCAGCCCGGCCTGGTCCTGGACCGCCTCCAACAGGCCGCCGCCCCGTACGGTTTGCGCTTCGGCCCCGACCCCTCGACCCACAGCCGCTGCACCCTCGGCGGCATGATCGGCAACAATTCCTGCGGCTCCCACTCGGTCGCCTGGGGCACGACGGCGGACAGCGTGAGCGAGCTGTCGGTGATCACCGCGCGGGGCGACCGCCTGACGTCGGGCCGCGACTGGGCGGGCGCCCCGGAGGGCCTACGCCCCCTCGCGGAGGCCGAGTTGGCCCGCCTGCGCACCGGCTTCCCGGACCTCCCCCGCCGCATCTCGGGGTACGCGCTGGACGCCCTCCTCCCCGAGAACGGCGCGGACGTCGCCCGCTCCTTCTGCGGCAGCGAGGGCACGCTGGGCATCGTCACGGAGGCGGTCCTACGCCTCGTCGAGGCGCCCCGCGCGCGTGCGTTGGCGGTGCTCGGTTACGCCGACGAGAGCGCGGCGGCGGAGGCGGCGGCGGGCCTGCTGGTCCACGGCCCGCTGACGGTGGAGGGCATGGCGGCCGACCTGGTCCGCTCCACGGCCGACCTCCCCCGGGGCGGTGCCTGGCTGTTCGTCGAGACGGGCGGCGGCACGGAGGCGGAGGCACGCGCGCGTGCGGAGACGATCGTCCGCGCGGCCGACGTCCTCGACTCCCTGGTGGTGACGGACCCCGCGGGCCAACGGACCCTGTGGCGCATCCGCGAGGACGCGAGCGGCACGGCGACGAGGATGCCTGGGGGCACCTCCCAGCCCCCTGGGGCTGGGGGAGGCTCGGAGGCGTGGCCGGGTTGGGAGGACTGCGCGGTACCACCGGCTCAACTGGGCCCGTATCTGAGGGACTTCAGGAGCCTGCTCGGCACACACGACCTACGGGGCACGCCGTACGGCCACTTCGGGGACGGCTGCATCCATGTCCGCATCGACTTCGACCTGTTGACGGAGCCGGGGGTGGCCCGCTTCCGCCGCTTCTCGGAGGAGCTGGCCGAGTTGGTGACGGCGCACGGCGGCTCACTCTCCGGCGAACACGGGGACGGCCAGGCGCGAGCGGAGCTACTGCCTCGGATGTACGGCGCCGAGATGGTGACCCTGTTCGAGCGGGCGAAGGGCGTCTGGGACCCGGACGACCTCCTCAACCCCGGGATGCTGGTGCGGCCGGCCCCGCTGGACACGAACCTCCGCTTCTCGGTGCTCCCGCGCAAGCCGGTGGACGTGGTGTTCGGCTACCCGTCCGACGGCGGGGACTTCTCGGCGGCGGTACGGCGGTGCGTGGGGGTGGCCAAGTGCCGTACGACAGAGGTGTCCGGATCATCGGTGATGTGCCCGTCGTTCCGCGCGACGGGCGAGGAGGCGCACTCCACACGCGGGCGTGCCCGACTCCTCCACGAGATGCTCGCGGGCGAACTGGTCACCGACGGCTGGCAGTCGACGGAGGTCAGGGACGCGCTGGACCTGTGCCTGTCCTGCAAGGGCTGCCGCACGGACTGCCCGGTCGGGGTCGACATGGCCACGTACAAGGCGGAGTTCCTGCACCACCACTACGAGGGCCGGCGCAGGCCCGCGGCCCACTACACGATGGGCCGGCTGCCGCGCTGGCTACGGCTGGTGGCGCGCACACGCACGGCATGGCTGGTCAACTCCCTCGCTTCCGTACGGCCGTTGGCGGCGCTGGCGAAGCGGCTGGGCGGGATCGCGGGGGAGCGGGAGATTCCTCGGGTGGCGCCGGTGACGTTCATGAAGGCGTGGCGGCGTGAGGTGAGGGCGGCGACACGGCGGAGCATGCGCGCGGGAGTGGAGGACGTGGAGACGCCCGAGCGGGGTCATGTCTTCCTCTGGCCGGACACCTTCACGGAACACCTCTCGCCGGAGGTCGGGCAGGCGGCGGTGCGGGTGTTGGAGGCGGCGGGACTGGGCGTGCTCCCGGTCCTGCCGGCGATGAGGAGGCTCAGGAAGCCGGTCTGCTGCGGACTGACCTACGTCTCGACGGGTCAACTGGACGGCGCCCGTGAGGTGATGCGCCGCACGCTGGACGAGATGAGCAAGCTCCCGGGCATGGGGGATGTGCCCATCGTCGTCCTGGAACCGAGCTGCGCGGCAGCCCTCCGCACAGACCTCCCCGAACTCCTGCCGAACGACCCCCGAGCGACCCGCCTGGCCTCCTCGATCCTCACCTTCGCCGAAGCCTTGGAGCAGCTCGCCCCCGACTGGACCCCACCCCCCATCAACCGCCCCACGGTCGGCCAGACCCACTGCCACCAGCACGCGGTACTCGGCGACGCCCCCGACCGCCGCCTGCGCGAGGCGGCCGGCCTGACGGGCGAACTGGCGGGCGGCTGCTGCGGCTTGGCAGGCAACTTCGGCTTCGAGAAGGGCCACTACGAGGTGTCGGCGACCTGCGCGGAGGAACAACTCCTCCCCTCCGTAAGGGAGGCACCGGAGGACGCGGTGGTCCTGGCGGACGGCTTCTCGTGCCGTACGCAGCTGGAACAGCTGGCGGGGGTGCGGGGGCGGCATCTGGCGGAGGTGCTGGCAGAGGCGCTGGAGGGGGAGACGGGCTGACGCGGCGGGCGGGGCTGGGGCGTGCGAGTCATCGGCGCCGGAGGTTGCCGCGATGGACCGCAACTCTTCAGCAATGAAGCAGCTGGCCGAGTACTAAGGAACGGGGTGTGCGGCGAGCCAGCCCTGGAGTTCACGGTGGCGGAACTGGTACGCCGTTCCGGAGATCCGCAGCAGTCCCGCGCCGTATGCCCAGTGCATGAAGATGCCCAGTCGCCACGGCAGTTGGCCGCGTGCGCAGCAAAGGAAGACCGCGTAGCGGCGACTGGCTCCTGCCATCCGGAGCCCGAAGACCAGTCCCAACGCAAGTCCCGTTGCGAGTCCGAACGTAGATCCGAGCCCGAACGCGACGCCCAGGATGAACGCGTCCATGAGCATGAGCGTGAGCCCGAAGGCGAGCCCGGTCGCGAGCCCCACCGTGAAGCCCACCGTGAGCCCGGCCGTGGCATCGTCCCGCAGCGCGCGGCGAGGCTCTGCTGGTGGAGCGTCGTTCAGAGGCGTCACGAGTTCGCCCGCGAGCCCGAACACGCGCCTGGCCAGGAGTGCGGACGCAAGCAAGACCAGCACCACGAACGACCGTTCGGCCGAGAGGAGATCCAAGAGCGTGAGGGTGAGGCCGACCGTGAGCCCGACCAGAAGTCCGGACGCGAGCCCGCGCACGAGTTCCCGGGCGATCTGCCCGCGTTGAGCTCGGCTGCGTAACTGGTACAGCTGAAGGGATTTGGGGTCCGGAACAACAGGCCGACTCGCCTGCCAGACAGTCGAAAGAGTGGAAGGAACGGTCCCTCCGGCAAGGAGCAACTGACCAAGCGAGGAGTCGATGGGGAACTGGGTCACGAGCAAGGCGGTGCAAGCAAATAGGAGGAGGGCGGTGGAGAGGGCATCGGTCGTGCGGACACGACGGGCCCCGGCCATGGGCCAGAGCTGGTGGAGCACGATGTCGGAGGAGGGCCCGGCGGCTGGGGTGGTGGTGAGGTGAGTGGCGATTGCGGCGAGCCAGCGGTGAGTCTGCTCGGGACGGTAGCGACCGGGGCTGGTTGGATGCTGCCGCGTCGCAGCGGGCACGTAGCGATCAAGCAGGTGGTCGCGGACCAGACTGGGCGAGGCCAGAGTGAGCAGGTGCGCGGGGTCATACGGATAAGTGAGGGTGTCGGGGTGGCGCTCCTCATAGGCGGTGACCGCCAGGTTGAGCCGCCAGGGAGTGCTCAGGGCGCGGGCGAGAGTCCCGCCGGGAGCGTCAGTGAGCGCGTCGATGACCGGGGTCCAACGGTCTGGGTTGGCACTTCTGACAATGAGATACGAGGCGGCCTGGGACGCGGTTACGGGGTCGATCTGAATGCGGGCGGCCTCGCGCATGCGGAGGTCCAGGGCTGTCAGTTGCTCATACTGGGCGGTGCGGCAGGTGAGTATTACCGGGGCACTGCCGGTGGGGTCCTGGTACGCGTTGAGCTGCTGCAAGGCGCGGGTGGCGCGGCGCCTGCCGACCGGTGTGGTGTCGGCGTCCATTTCATCAAGACCGTCCAGGACGGGCAGGATGCGGTGGTGATCGACGAGGACCAGGGCGTCGGCTGCGGTGATGCCGCGGTCGCGGAAGCGCTGGTAGACCTCGTCTGCGAGCCACTGCTTGAAGGGGTGGTTGGTGTCCCAGCCAGCCAGGGAGAGGCGGACCGGTACGGGGTCGGTGTCGGTGCGGTCGAGGCTGGTCAGCAGGCCGAGCAGCAGGTCAAGGGCAATCAGGGTCTTGCCGGCGCCAGGTTCGCCAGTGATCACCAGGCGGGCGGGTTTTACCTGGCGGTAGTAGGTGACGATGCCGGTCAGTCGGCCCTGGGGATCGGCACCGGCGGCATTGTTGGCAGGCTCGGTCCGGTAGCGGAAGGACAGGTCGATGCGGTGTGCTCCGGGTCCGATCAGTTGCGCTCGTTGCTGGGCCTCGGCCACTGCCACAGCGGTGGCAATGGTCCTGGTCCTTGCATCAGTGTCCGCTGTGGTCTCGCGGCGGTCGGCGAGGTAGGCGGCCCAGGCCAGGTAGGCGCCGGGAGCGGCAAGAACCAGCGCGATGGCAGTGGTCGCCAAGCGGGCCGCCTGGAACTCCTTGGACGACAGCCACAGTGCCAGTCCCGCGGCTATGGCCAGAAGACCGACGTAGACCAGAGCCGTTCGGCGTGTGCGTGATGCCCCCATGCGGGGCATCCTTCCCGTTTTGCCTGTCACCGCAACGCGGCCCGGATCCGGCGTAGTTACGCCTTCCTGGTGAGATCCACGGAGGCTGCCCATGAGGTTCGGGGGTGAGGAAGCCTCATTCAAGGACGTGGTACCAGTCCGAGGACCCCAGCCACCGGGCCGTATCCGACGGCTTGTTGCCTGTTCCAGACCGTGCGGAACGTGCTTCGCCGACCTGCCCGCCGAAGCTGAGGGCTACGCGTCCGGCGAACACCCGCCCTCTGCCTACGGCCGCCCCGGAAAGTGGTCCGCATGCAGCCGCTGAACCGAGTCGCCGTCCTCTCGGACATCCACGGAGTACTCCCCGCCCTGGAAGCGGTCCTCGCCGAACCGGAGGTGGCCGCCGCCGACCGCATCGTCCTCACCGGCGACATCACGGCGGGCCCCCAACCGGCGGAAGTGGTCGACGTGTTGCGGGACCAGGGCGACCGAGTGCTGTGGATCTCGGGCAACGCGGACCGCGAACTGGTCGAGTACCGCAGGGGCGAACGCGACGAGATCCCCGACCCGATCGCCCCCTATGCGGCGGCCGCCCTCCGCCCCGACCAGATCGACTTCCTGGCCACCCTCCCCAAGACGCTCACCCTTGCGATCCGCGGCCTGGGCAAAGTCCTCTTCTGCCACGCGACTCCCCGGGACGACGAGGAAGTCGTCCTGGTCGACTCCCGCCCCGCCCGCTGGGCAGAGGTACTCACCGGCCTCGACGACGACATCCGCACGATCGTCTGCGGCCACACCCACATGCCGTACATCCGCCTCGCCCACGGCCGCCTGATCGTCAACCCCGGCAGCATCGGCATGCCATACGGCAGCCCCGGCGCCCACTGGTGCCTGCTCGGCCCCGGCACGGACCTGCGCGTCACGCCGTACGACATCCCGGCGGCGATCGCCCGCCTCACCCGCGAGTCCGGCTACCCGGAGATCGCCGAGTGGGCGGACTACTTCCTCAACGCGCGGGCGTCGGACGCGGAGGCGCTGGAGACGTTCGGGCCGCGGGCCACCAACTAGGCGCGGCCGTATACGACTTCAGGGGCGTCATGGCGCGTCACTGAGGGACCTGTTTGAGGGCGGAAGCACAGGTTCATTAAGGCTGCTCTCAGGTTTATTAGAGAACTCTCAGGTTCGCGGCCGTAACTCAGGATTCGCAAAGGTATTCACAGCCCATGTTTGCCGTTCGCGCGACGACTTTGCTGCGACTTGGCTACAGGGGCGTGTAAGTTCCTCGGTGTCGGGAATTCCCCGGGCGGTAAAACGCTCGCCTTTGACGCACAATCCACTGCACAACCCAAGGAGTTCGGCATGAGCCTCAAGAAGCTCGCCCCGCTGCCCCCCAAGCCCAAGTCGAAGCAGCTCCCCCCGCCGCCCCCGAAGCCGCGCAAGAAGCACCAGCCGAAGCCGCTGCCGAAGCCGCTGCCCGGCCAGGACAGCTGAACCGGCAGTAGAAGAGGGCCGACCCACGCAGTCGGCCCTCTTTTCTTTCCCGAATTCGAAAATCCAAGAGAATTCTGATGACGGAAAGCGGAGGGGATTGTGGGCGTGGATATGGATGCGATGGCGGATCCTGATCAGGAAGACCTCGACGAATACGACGAGGAATACGGAACTCCCACCATTCCCGCCAAAGTCGCCTTCCGACGGTTCTGGCCGCTCACCGCGGGTCTCAGACGCTGGCTGATGCTCGTCTGGGTATGCACCATCGTCGGTGCGCTCGCCGAGACCGAGGCCATCCTCCTCTTCAGCGACCTCACCGACCGCGCCCTCGCGAAGGGCTCACTGAGCGCCTTCTGGAGCCCCGCCGCCAAGTGGCTGGGCGTGGCGATCGTCGGCGCGTTCGTCTCGTACGCCGGCAACTCCCTTGCCGCCTGGGCCACCGAACGCTTCGTGATGAGACTGCGCGAGCATGTCTTCGACCACGTACAGCAGTTGCCCCCGCATTTCTTCCAACGGCACCGCCAGGGCGACCTGTTGTCGCGCCTCACCGGCGACGTCGAGGCGATCGAGACCCTCGTCGTGTCCGGCGTCATCGGCACCGCCTCCGCGATCTTCTCCGCCCTCTTCTACGCCGCCGCCGCGTTCTGGCTCCGCTGGGACCTCGCCGCCGCCACGTTCGTCCTAGCGCCCCTCTTCTGGCTGGCGGCCCGCCGTTTCTCCGGCTCCATCAAGGACGTCTCGCGGGAAGGGCGGGTGGCCGACGGCGCGATCACCTCCGTCGTCGAGGAGTCCCTCGGCAACATCGTCCTCACCCAGGCCTACGGCCGCCGCGACGCCGAACGCCGCCGCCTGAACGAGGAGGCCGGCGCCTGGTTCCGGGCCTCCGTCCGCTCGACGCGGCTCAACGAGGCGTACGAGCAACTCGTCGCCGTCATCGAGACCGTGTGCGTGCTCGCCGTCATCGGCATCGGCGCCTGGGAGATCTCCACCGGCCGTATGACCCTCGGCCAACTCCTCGCGTTCTCGGCCTTCTTGGGCTACCTCTACCCGCCCGTCCGCGGCCTGGCCCAACTCGGCCTGACCATCACCGCCGCCACCGCGGGCGCCGAGCGCCTCATCGAGATCCTGGACGTACGCCCGTCCGTCGCCGACCCCGCCCGCGGCACGGAGACCGGCCGCCCCGACGGCACGGTCGAACTCCGCGACGTCTCCTTCAGCTACCCCGGCGCCGACCGAGTCGCCCTGGAAGGCCTCTCCTTCACCGTCAACCCCGGCGAGCTGGTGATCGTCACCGGCCCCAGCGGCGCCGGCAAGTCCACGGTCTCCAAAATGCTGCTCCGCTTCTACGACCCCGACGCGGGCGAAGTCCTCCTGGACGGCGTGCCGTTGCGGGACCTCCCCCTCGCCCGCCTGCGCGAGTACGTGACCCTGCTCCCGCAGGAGACCCTGGTCCTGCACGACACCGTCCGCGCGAACATCGCCTGCGGCCGGCCCGGCGCGAGCGAGCAGGCGATCATGGACGCGGCCGTCGCCGCCGACGCGCACGAGTTCATCCTCCGCCTCCCCGACGGCTACGACACGAAGGTCGACCCCAACTCGGCCCGCCTGTCCGGCGGTCAGCTCCAGCGCCTGGCGATCGCCCGCGCGATCCTGCGCGATGCCCCGGTCCTGGTCCTCGACGAACCGACCACCGGCCTGGACTCGATGGCCGCCCGTCGGGTCGTGAAGCCCCTGCGGCGGCTGATGGCGGGCCGTACGACCATCATGATCACCCATGACCTCAACCTCGCCCCCGACGCCGACCGCATCCTGGTCGTGGACCGGGGCCGGATCGTGGAGACGGGCCGGCACGCGGAGTTGATGGCGCGGGGCGGGGCGTACTCGCGACTGCACCGCTCGCAGAACAACGCGGTGATGGACACCGGGGAGTTGAGGCTGCCGTCATTCGCGGAGGCGGGGGTTCCGGTGGGGGTGCCGGTGGCAGTGGTGGAGGGTGCGGCGGCGGGCGTGGGCTACGGGTACTCCGCGGCGCCGGTTTTCGTCGAGAGCTGGGCGCCGCAGACGTACGCGCCGACGTACGCGCCTACGTACGAACCGACCTATCCGCAGACCCAGTACCCGGAATACTCCGATCCCCTCTTCGGACCCATGCCCACCACCCTCCCCGACGGTCGGCCTCTGTTCCGGGACTAGGTTCAGCGACAGCTGCATAAAGGGTTCGCACACCTGTCGAAGTCCATTACCATGGACCGAGCAGTGCATCGTGATGGACGAATGCGCGCTGAGTTGAGCCCTGGAAGCCCCGTGAGTATCCCCAGTACGTCGACCACCGCCCCCGTGGCCACTCCGACCGCCGCCGCCCCGCGCCGCAGGGGTTCGCTCGGGCCGGTGGGCCTGGTGCTGGCCGGAGGTGTCTCGGTGCAGTTCGGCGGCGCGCTGGCGGTGACACTGATGCCGCGGGTGGGCGCGCTGGGTGTGGTGGCGCTCCGCCTGCTGGTGGCCGCGGTGGTCCTGCTCGTGATCTGCCGCCCGAGCCCGCGCGGTCACTCGCGCGCGGACTGGGGCACGGTCGTCGTCTTCGGCGTCACGATGGCCGCGATGAACGGCCTCTTCTACCAGTCGCTGGCCCGCATCCCGCTGGGCCCGGCGGTGACACTGGAGGTACTCGGCCCGCTCGCCCTCTCGGTCCTGACGTCGCGGCGCGCACTGAACGCGGTATGGGCGGGGCTCGCCCTGGCGGGCGTCTTCCTCCTCGGCGGCGGAGGCTTCAGCAGCCTGGACCCTGTAGGTGTGGCCTTCGCCCTGGGGGCCGGAGCCATGTGGGCCACGTACATAGTTTTCAGCGCTCGTACGGGGCGTCGTTTTCCGCAGGCTGACGGGTTGGCGCTGGCGATGGTCGTGGCGGCGGTGGTGTTCCTGCCGCTCGGCATCGCGGAGTCGGGCACGAAGCTCCTGAACCCCACGACGCTCGCCCTCGGGGCCGCGGTGGCGATCCTCTCCTCGGTCCTGCCCTACACCCTCGAACTCCTCGCCCTGCGCCGCCTCCCCGCCTCCACCTTCGCCATCCTGATGAGCCTGGAACCGGCCGTGGCGGCAACGGCGGGCTTCCTGATCCTCCACCAGGCACTGTCCGTTCCCGAGGCGATGGCCATTGCCCTGGTCATCGCGGCGAGCATGGGCGCGGTGCGGACGCAGGTGGGCCGGGGGAAGGTGAAGGCGGAGGCGTAGGTGGACGTTGGGCCACTCGCTTCTTGGCCAGTGTCGGGCTTCCACGGCCCGAGTAAAGGGCGCTCCGCTGCGCTACGCGTCGCCTGCGGCGATTCCGCTGCGCTCCACCCTTGACTCGGTCCGCTCCAGCCCGTTCGAGAAGCGAGCGAGCGGCCCGGAGGAACGGGTGGCTCGGGCATGAACGCCCTTGCCTGTACTGGGTTGTGGGCCGGTGTGTGGGGTGCGCGTTCGCGTCTCGCCTGCACGCCGGGTGGGCTCAGCGGCTGGCGGCCGGTGGGGACTTGAGCCGCATGGACAATGGCCCATGGGTGATGGGCATGGGCCCCGTACGGCTGCCGGTCGGCTCTCCCCGGGGTACCCGGTCCGCAGAAGTGTGACAGTCGAGGGGAAAGTGTCACACTTCTCCGACCCACCTGTCCCCCCCCGGCTTTCAGCAAGTCCCCACTCGGGGTTGGCCGCTGAGCCGGCCCGGCGTGCTGGCGAGACGCGAGCGCGCCCCTTCACCCCGGTCAGCAACGCAGTACAGGTAGGGGAATGCGTGCCTGGCCCCCCATTCTTCCGGGCTGCTCGCTCGCTTCTGAAACGGGCTGGAGCGGCCCTAGTCAAGGGTGGAGCGCAGCGGAATCGGCGTAGCCGACGCGACCGCAGGGAGCGCCCTTTACTCGGGCCGTGGAAGCCCGACACTGGCTGAG
>Ga0307509_10008483_pt1 | contig 13085 bp, 10 predicted proteins | sample 10_EM_MG_FD_202245 | JGI IMG/M metagenome (GOLD analysis project Ga0307509, IMG submission 202245) | Populus trichocarpa ectomycorrhiza microbial communities from riparian zone in the Pacific Northwest, United States - 10_EM | ecosystem: Host-associated > Plants > Roots > Unclassified | place...
CAGCAAGCGCGCGGTCGCCGACTTGCTCGCCGACGCGGATCTGCGCTGGACGAACCGCTCGAACATGAAGGAGCTGGCGTATCCGCCCGAGCGCCACTTCGTGCGCGAGCTCGAGGTGTTCAGCTCACCGCGCCGGATCGAGCTGAGCTCGCTCGAGGTCGCCGGTGATTCCGACGCTACCCGGCTCCGGATCGACGTCGACGATCTGCGCGTCCTGCGCCAGGAGCTCGACCACGCGCGGACGTTCGGCGATACCGAGCACGTCACCCCGCTCCTCGCCGCGATCAAGCGCTGGCGTGGCGACGGTGTGGACGTCACGATCGCGCTCGATTCGCAGTCGCGGATCGATCGCCTCGCAGGCGTGCTCGAGCAACGCGGCGTCACCGACGTCAAGCTCGTCGCCGGCACGCCCGCCGATGCGTTCGCGTCGCCGAAGGATCGCGTCGCGCTCGTCACCGGCGACCTCATCTTCGGCCAGCGCACGCACCACACCGCGAGCCGGCGCAAGAAGGCGAAGGACGCGTTACTCGGCGGCGTCAGCGACTGGAGCCAGCTCGCGGTCGGCGATTACCTCGTCCATCAGAAGCACGGCGTCGGCAAATATCTCGGCCTCCGGAAGATCGCCGTCGGCATGGTCTCGCTGCTCGACACGGTCGCGATCGGCATCATCAAGCGCCCACCGCAGCACGAGATCGACGCGCTCCAGCTCGAGTACGACGGCGGCACGCTGTACCTACCGGTGTACCGGCTCGGCGAGGTCCAGCGCTACGTCGGCGCCGAGGGCCACGCCCCGCGGATCGACAAGCTCGGCGGCATCACGTGGGAGGTCACGCAGTCGAAGGTATCGCGCACGGTGCGCGCGCTCGCCGAGGAGCTCCTGCAAGTCTACGCGCAGCGCGCCGCCCTCCCCGGCCACGCATTTCCGCCGCCCGACGATCAGTATCGCGAGCTCGAGGCGACGTTCCCGTTCGACGAGACGCCGGATCAGGAAGACGCGATCACCGCGGTCAACGCCGACATGGAGGCGGGGCGCGCGATGGATCGCCTGGTCTGCGGCGATGTCGGTTACGGCAAGACCGAGGTCGCGCTGCGCGGCATCTTCAAGTGCGTCACCGGTGGCAAGCAGGCATGCGTGCTCGCGCCGACGACCGTCCTCGTCGAGCAGCACTTCCGGACCATGACCGAGCGGTTCAAGGGCTTCGCGGTCACCGTCGGCAAGCTGTCGCGGTTCCAGACCAAGGCGCAGCAGATCGAGACCGTCAAGCAGCTCGCCGCAGGCACCATCGACGTCGTGGTCGGGACGCATCGCGTGCTCTCCGCCGACGTCCGGTTCAAGGACCTCGGCCTGCTCGTGATCGACGAGGAGCAGCGGTTCGGCGTCGCGCACAAGGAGCGGATCAAGAAGACCAAGACCCAGGTCGACGTGCTGACACTCACCGCGACCCCGATCCCGCGCACGCTCCACCTCGCGATGGCGGGGATGCGCGATCTGTCGATCATCGCGACGCCGCCCGCGGATCGCCGCGCCGTGCGCACGTTCGTGTCGCGGGTCGACGACGTCACGATCAAGGAGGCGATCGAGCGCGAGCTCGCCCGCGGCGGTCAGGTGTTCTTCATCACACCGACGATCGGCACCGCGGGGTACGGCAAGGAGCCGGATCACCGGCTGCCGAACGACGATCGCCCGCAGCGCAAGACCAAGCCGCGCGATGACGATCGCTCGGTCGACGAGTGGGCCGAGTATCTACGCGGGCTCGTACCGACGGCGCGGATCGGCATCGGCCACGGTGCGCTGTCGGCCGACGCGCTCGAGAAGGTGATGGTCCAGTTCATCGCCGGCGAGCTCGACATCCTGATCGCGACGACGATCGTCGAGAGCGGCCTCGACATCCCGAACGCGAACACGATGTTCGTCGCGCGCGCCGACGCGTTCGGCCTCGCCCAGCTCTACCAGCTGCGCGGGCGGATCGGCCGCAGCGCGAACCGCGCGTACTGTTACCTGCTCGTGCCCGAGCCCGAGCACATCACCGACGACGCGCGGCGCCGGCTCGAGGCGCTCCAGCGGTTCACCGAGCTCGGCGCCGGGTTCCAGATCGCGTCGCAGGATCTCGAGATCCGCGGCGGCGGCGAGCTGCTCGGCGCGAAGCAGTCGGGCTCGATCGCGGCGGTCGGGTTCGACCGCTACGTCAAGATGCTCGAGGTCGCGGTCGCGGAGCTGCGCGGCCAGCCGATCCACGCCGAGATCGATCCCGAGCTCACGATCGACATCCCGGGCTTCATCCCCGACGACTACGTCCCGGATCCCGGCCAGCGGCTCGAGCTGTACAAGCGGCTCTCGGCGGTGGTCGACGACGACGAGCTGCGCACCGTGATGGCCGAGATCTCGGATCGCTACGGCCCGCTGCCCGGTGACGCGGTCCTCCTCGGCGAGCTGATGGGGCAGAAGGCCCTCGCCCGGCGGATGGGCGCGCTCGCCCTGGAAATTTCTCAGAGCCGGGTCGCGATCGCGCTGCCCGACGAGTCGCCGATGCGGGCGGCGGCCCTGGCGGCCGGCTGGCGCAAGCTGCCGGATGGCCGCTACGCGACCTCGCCGCCCGCGAGGCCGGCCTTGTTGGCGGTCCTCGCTCGTGCTACCGACAAGGGATAAGTATGCGGAACACGGCGGTGATTCTGTGCGCGGTGCTCGCGCTCGCGAGCTGCCAGAAGCGCGAAGAGTCGTCTCGTGATCGTCCGGGTGGCCCGAGCAAAGGCGCCCCGAATTCGCCGCCGCAGAGCGCCGAGGAGATGAAGGCGCCGCTCGCGAAGATCGACGATGTCACGATCACGATCGGCGAGTTCGAGGAGCGCATCAACCGCCAGTCGCCGTACATCCGCGCGCGCTATACCTCGCTCGAGCAGAAGAAGGAGTTCCTCGACTCGCTCGTGAAGTTCGAGATCCTCGCCAAAGAAGCGTATCGCCGCGGCCTCGACAAGGATCCCGAGGTCGTCCGCACGATGAAGCAGGTGATGATCCAGAAGCTGATGCGCGACGAGTTCGACTCGAAGGTCACCGCCGACACCGTGAAGGACGCCGACATGCAGGCGTACTACCAGGCGAACCTCGCCGAGTACGTCAAGCCCGAGGAGGTCCGGGCCTCCGCGATCATCCTGAAGAACAAGGCCCAGGCCGATCGCGTGCTGCTCGAGGCCAAGGGCGACGCCGGCAAGACCAACAAGGGCTTCCGCGACCTCGTCACCAAGTACTCCGGCGACGAGGAGACCAAGCTGCGCGGCGGCGACCTGCGCTACTTCGACATGACGACGAAGGAGCTGCCGGCGCCGGTCGTCAAGGCCGCGTTCGCGCTGGTCAACACCGGCGACGTGTCGGGCGTGGTCGACGCCGGCGCGGGCCAGTTCTACATCCTCAAGCAGACGGGCCGGCGCAAGGCCGCGACCAAGTCGTTCGACGAGGCCAAGCCGCAGATCCGTAACAAGCTGTTCCGCGAGCAGCGGATGCAGGCTCAAAAGGACTTCGTCGAGGGCCTCCGCCAGCAGGCCAAGATCGAGATCAACGAGCCGAACCTCGCAAAGGTGCGAATCGATACGTCGTCGGCGGTCGATACCGGCAAGGATCTGACCCCCACGCCGAGCGTCCCCGGTGGTACTCCTCTGGCGCCCGCGCCCCCGCCTTTGGGGTCCGGCGAGCAACCCATTCCGTGAGCCCGGAGTCCTAGAATCGTGCGCAAGATCGCTCTGTTGCTGTTGGCCCTGGCAGCCGTCGCCCACGCCGGTGACGACAAGAAGACCCCCTCTCGCAATGCCGGCCAGAAGGTCGAGCTCGAGCGGGTCGTGGCGATCGTCAACGATGCGATCATCCTGCAGAGCGAGCTCGAGGCGCGGCTCACGCCCATGCGCGCCGAGGCCGAGCAGATCGCCGATCCGGGCGAGCGCAAGCGCCGCCTCGCGAAGCTGGCGAGCCAGGTCCTCGACGAGATGGTCAACGAGGAGCTGATCGTCCAGGCCGCCGCCGCCGCGAAGATCGACGTCGAGGGGACCGAGGTTCAGGCCGCGCTCGACGAGATCAAGCAGCAGAACAACCTCGACGACGCCGGCCTCGCCCAGGCGCTCGGCGCCCAGGGCTACACGCTCCAGAACTACAAGGCCGACCTCCGCCGCCAGCTCATGCGACTGCGCGCGGTCAACACGATCGTCCAGCCGAAGATCCAGATCACCGAGGAAGACGTCCGCGCCCGCTACGACTCGATGCAGCGCCGGTCCGAGGCGGTCAGCGCGGTCCGGCTGTCGGACATCCTTATCAAGCTCCCCGACCACGCGACCGAGCAGCAGATCAACGACGGCAAGGCCAAGGCGGCCAAAGCGGTCGAGCGGGTCAAAGCCGGCGAGGCGTTCGTCGACGTCGCGAAGGACATGTCCGACGACGACTCGACCAAGGCCTCGGGTGGCGAGCTCGGCTGGTTCGAGCGCGGCAGCATCAACCCGGACTGGGAGCAGATCGTGTTCTCGATGGAGAAGGGCGACGTCCGCGGCCCGGTGAGTGGACCGCAGGGGCTGTACGTGTTCCTCGTCACCGACATCAAGAAGTCGGAGCTGAAGCCGTTCGCCGAGATGAAGGACCAGCTGACGAAGGAGCTTCGCCGCCGCGAGCTCGACAAGCAGACGCAGACGTGGGTGGAGGAGCTTCGTAAGAAGGCCTACATCGACATCAAGCTGCAGTAGCTCATCGATACCCGAACGGCCAGGGTGCGCCCGGTGCGTTCGGATCGCATGATTTGGTATGATGTGCCGTGGCCGAAAATCGCCGGACCTCGACACGTCACGCCGTCTCGCTCGCAGCCAACCTGAAGGTGGATGGCTCGGATCGAGCGTGCACGTTGATGAACCTGTCGCTGGGTGGCGCCCTGTTCTCGGTCGGGACGCGCTACGCGATGGGTCAGCGGATGGATCTGTCGTTCAAGGTTCCGACGATGGACGAGACGATCGAGATCGGCGCGGTGGTGCGCTGGTCGGACGACAAGTCGACCGGCGTCCAGTTCGATGGACTGCGGGCGCGTGACGTATGGGCGCTCAACAAGTTCTTCGAGCAGCTGCCTGTTGTGCCCTGATCGGCACGGCGCACGCGGCTCCGAACAGAGAGCCCGCCGCCGTGATCGATCTCGGCCCGGGCGATCAAGCGCGCGTGCTGTCTGCCGCGCTCGTCCACGCCGGGCTGACGCCGGTCGACGATCCCGCGCTGTCGGGTGACGCCCAGGATCGCGACGCGGTCGAGATCACCACCGCGATGGCCGACGCCCAGCAGAAGTTCGGCGCGCTCGACTGCAAGGGCACGATCGCCGCGACCAAGCAGGCGATCCCACACCTCGCCGCGCGCCAGGCCGCCGGACTGCCCGTGCCGGAGCTCGCACGCGCGTGGGCCTACGTGCTGCTCTGCGCGGATCGCACCGGCGATAGCGACACCGCAATGCGGGCGGCGGCGCGGTTGCGCGTCGTCGGCGGCTCGCCGGATGTCTCGGCCGATCTGCTCGCGAAGTATCCGGAGGTCGACGTCACGCTCGGCGTCGACGCGGTCGAGGTCGACGTCTCGGCCGAGGTCGCCGACGCGGTGCTGTGGCTCGACTTCGCGCCGATCGGCAAGGGGCCGCAGCATCTCGCGCTGTCTCCCGGCGAGCACGTGATCGCGGCGGCCTCCAGTGCGCGGCGCGGCTTCCTCGTCGGCCGCCCGATCAAGAAGCAGCCGAAGCTCGTGGTCGCGATGGCCGAGCAAGGCGGCCCGCTCGCGGCGCTCGCGGCGACGGTCGCGAGCTGGAAGGGCGCGATGCCCTCGCCCGCCGCGCTCGCCGCGGTGCTCGACCAGGTCCACGTGCGTGCCGCACTCGTCCGGCACGGCGACGTCGTCGAGGTCTGGGGCCACGCCGGTCACAACGAACCGCTGCGCCGGCTCGGTGGCGAGGACGGCACGCGCACGCTCGCCGACGTCGATCGCGCCGCCGCGCTGCTCGCGGATCGCGTCGAGGGCTGGAGCGCGCACGCGCCCGATCCCGATCAACCGCTCCTCGTCGAGAGCCTCGCCGATCGCGCGGCGCAGGCGCACAAGGATCGAGCCGCACCCACGTCGTGGTGGGTCTACGCGGCGATCGGCGGCGCGGTGCTCGCCGGTTCGATCGCGGTCTACGCGCACCACCAGGACAGCGATGTCCAGGAGATCAAGCTGCACTACCCGTGAAGGCGCTGCTGATCCTCATCGCCCTCCTGTTCGCGTCGTCCGCCGGCGCGGTCCCGCTGCGCCAGCTCCCCGGTGGCGATCGCGTGATCGTGAGCTACGAGGATGGCCTCGAGAAGACCGCGCAGCGCCTGCAAGATGGTGCGGAGACCACGCTCGCGCGGATCTCCGGCGATCTGCGCGACCTGCCGCAGCCGAAAGTGATCCACATCCAGCTCGTCCGCGATGCGTCGTCGCTCGCCGAGGTCGCGCCCGGCGGACGCGGTGCACCGGCGTACGCCGTCGGTGTCACGTATCCCGATCTCGGCGTGGTGTCCGTCGCGATGCGACGTGGCGCGGAGGTCGTCGATCCGATGGCGACGCTCGATCACGAGCTCGGCCACGTCGCGCTCGGCGCCGCGCTCGGCGATCGCGCGCCGCACTGGCTGCACGAGGGCTTCGCATACCAGCACTCGGCCGAGTGGTCGATGGACCGGACCGAGACGCTCGCCGGCATGGTGTGGATGCGCGGCATCATTCCGATCGAGCAGCTCGATCGCAGCTTCCCCGCCGAGGAGGCGCCCGCGGCGCGCGCGTACGCGGAGAGTTACGACTTCGTCAACTATCTCTCGCGGCGCGGCCGCTACGAGGACACTCACGACGACGGCGACCGCTGGCCGTTCCGCCGGTTCCTCGCCGAGATCGGCCACGGCACGGACCTCGATGGCGCCGCGAGGCACCAGTTCGGCAAGACGATCCACGAGCTGTTCGACGAGTGGCGCGACGACGTTCGCGATCGCTTCCTCACCGCGCCGATGGGCCTCCTCGGGATCGCGCTGTGGTTGCTCAGCTCGGTCCTGCTCGTGCTCGCGTGGCGCCGCAAGCGCAAGCTCAACCGGATCCGGATCGAGCAGTGGGACCTCGAGGAGCGGCTCGCCGACCAGCGCCGCCAGGCCGAAGAGGCGGAGCGCCTGGCGCGGTTACGGCCGATCCTGACGTTCCCGTTCCCCGGCGAGGATCCGCCCGTCGATCCGAAGCTCTGGAACTGAGCCGGCGTGGTCTACTGGGACGCGTGAGGGCGCTCGTCGCGATCGGGCTCGTTGCTTGTAGTCAGCCTCCGGCGCGCGAGCTGCCGGGCGTGACGCTCGTGCCTCACGGATCCAGGACCCAGCTCGTGGCGGAGGCGTGTGGTGTCGACGTCACGTTCGGCGCTTCGCCGACTACGACGGTCCGCTACCGCTACACGTACAACCCGCTCGCCCAGGTCAGCCAGGTCATCGGTCGGTTCGAGGACGTCGGGCCCGACGACGTGATCGACTACGTCTACGACGACCTCGGCCACGCGACGTCGACGATCGAGACGCGCGGCGCGGGCTACGACCGCACGGTCGAGCTCGCCGCCTACGCGGCACACGGCGAGCTCGCCACGTACACGCTCGACCAGAGCGGGCCCGGCTATCACGACGTCACGACCTACACGTTCGACGCCACCACCATGACGATCGTCCTTCCCGGCGAGCCCGCACAGCACTACACGCTCGCGTACGACGCGAGCGAACGCGTGACCGCTGCGGTCCGCGACGACGGCCGGACGACGACCTACGTGTACGACGAAGAGCTCCGCACGGCCACGACCGACACGGCCGGCGGCGCGGTCCGTGGCGTGATCCACTACGACGCTGCCGGCCGCGAGCTCGGGGAGACCTGGAGCGGCAGTGATCCGAGCGCCGACCACCGCGAGACCGTGTTCGACTACGACGGCGATCGGGTTGCGGCGATCACGTTCCGCGCCGGCGAGCCGCTCGCGCCCGTCGAGGTCGAGCTGCCGCTCTATACCTGCGAGTGATCAGAGCGCCGGCAGGAGCTTGCGCGCCGCTTCGAGCTTCAGCTTGTCGGCGGCCGCGGCACTCGCATCGTCGACCCAGTCGGGGAACGGCGTGACGAAGTTGCGATGCTCGCCGGTCGGCATGTGCTCCTGCTGGACAGCGGCGAGCCGGTCGACATCGATCGCGCCGTCGCGGCCGAGCCGGACGAGCGCGGGCCACACGCGGCGATGCGCGAACGTGATCTTACCGTCGACGAGCTTGAAGCAGCGGATGTCGACGGAGTCGTCGATCTCGGAGAGCGCGGCGAAGATCGCCTTGCCTTTCGGGTGCGCCCACCAGCCACCGATGATCGGCGCGCCGGCGACCGCCTCGGCGATGTTCGGGATCGCGCCGCGCGCGGACGCGAGCATCAGGCCGTGCTTCTCGACGAGCTTCACCCACTTCGAACCGCCGCGCGCAGCGGGCTTTCGCCGGGCGGCGCGCTTCGGCTGGGCCGCGCGCTTCGGCTTGGCCGCACGGATCGGACGCTTGGGCTTGGGGGTCGGCTTCCGCTTCGCCCCTACTGCCTTCCGGGCCGGCTTCTTGGCTGGCTTCCTCTTCACCGCGGTCCCGCGAGCAAATCACGCGGCGCGTCCAAACGGTAGTTATTGCGCCACGGACTGGGCATCGAGCAGCGGCTTTGCCTCGTAAATGACGCCACTTCGCATGGTCGAGACCACCTTGCGGAGCTGGGTGATGTCGGAGAGCGGGTCGCCGTCGATCACGACCAGGTCGGCGCGCTTGCCGGACGCGATCGTCCCGAAATCCTGGCGCATGGCCTTGGCCGCATCGACCGTGGCGATCCGGAGGACATCCGCGATCGGGATCCCGGCCTGGACCAGGAGCTCGAGCTCGAGGTGGAGCGCGAGCCCGGCCTCGGCGCTGTCGGTGCCGGCGACCACCTGGACCTTGGCCTGCCACAGCACCTTCACGAGCGCCTCGAGCTGCGCCCACGCCTTCGCGTAACGGTCCTTGTTCTCGGGCGTGATCACCAGGTCGCCGACGAGGTAGCCGCGCTGGACCTGGACCGGGAGGCGCTCGACCATCGGCTTCGCCATCGCCGGGACCTGGCCCGGCGTGCGGGTGTAGAGGCCTTCGAACGCGCCGAGGGTCGGATCGATCACGACGTGGTGCTTCTTCAGCTGCGCGATGAAGTCCTTCATCGGCTTGCCCGCGAGATCGAGCTCGGCCGCGTGATCGCCGACGAGCGTGAACCGCGTGGTGTCGCGGGTGTCGGTGGCGTGGGTCGCGAGGAAGTTGAGGAACAGCATGTTGATGTGCTCGATGCCGTCGTAGCCGGCGTCGACGGCCTCGTGCGCGAGCATGTGGACCGGGATGTGACCGGTCACGAGCATGCCGCGCGCGTGCGCTTCTTTCGCGAGGAGCGGCACGAGCTCGGGCCTGACCGAGTTGTAGATCTTGATCCCCTCGTAGTGGCGCTTCGCGAAGAACTCGACGGCGGCCTTCGCCTCGTCGGGCGTCTCGGCGGTGACCTTGCTCGACGCGGCCTTCTCGTTGCGGCCCTCGATGAAGCCCATCCGGACGATGTGCGGGCCGACGAGCGAGCCCTCGTCGAACCGCTGCTTCATGAGATCGAGATCGTCCGGATCGTTGCCGACGTCGCGCACGGTCGTGACGCCCGTCGCGATGTCGAGCACCGCGCCGGCGCGATCGGTGTGCGAGTGCATGTCGACGAGCCCGGGCAGGAGTGCCTTGCCGGCGAGATCGATCGTCTCGACGCCGAGCGGCGGCTTCACGGTCTTGCCGACCGCGGTGATCTTGTCGCCGACGACGATCACGGTCTGGTCGGCGAGCCAGGCGCCCTTGACGACGTCGAGCACGCGCGCGTGGATGTACGCGAGCCCGGCCGGCGGCGGCTTGTGCGCGGTCGTGCGCGCGAGATCCTCGCCGCGCGCCTGATCGAGCGCGACCCCCTTCTGCACGAGTGCGTCGGCGATCGCCTCGGCCGCTCCGTCGGGGATCACGGACCAGAACGGGTTCGCGGTGCCGAAGTACGTCCCGTCGCGATCGAACCACACGTAGTTCGGCGTGTAGCCGAGCCCGCGGACCTCGTAGCCGACGAGCGCGCGCCCGGCGAACGTGTCCTCGACGATCTTCTTGACCTCGAGCCTTCCGGCCGGCCACAGCGCGAGCGTGCCGCCGTGCTTCAGCGCGAACGGGATCATCCACGGATCGGCGGTGCCGTCGGCGATCCAGTTGTAGAACGTCGCCTCCTTCGCATCGGCCTCGCCGTGCTCCTCGTCGGAGTCCCACTTGCCGTGGGTGCCGGTCAGCGTGAACGTCTCGGCGACCTTCGCCCCCATCGTGTGATGGCCGGTCGCCTTGAAGCTGGTGAGCAGGCCGCCGGCATCGAATGCGAGCGATGCCTCGACGTGCGGCCCCCGGCCGTTCTCGAGGACGTCGTCGACGTAGGTCGCGGTCAGGCCCGTCGTGGTGATCGTGAGCGTTCCGACCTTGCGGCCCGACGCGCGCTGCGTGTAGCGCAGCGTCCGGGTCGCGGCGGGTGCCAAGCTGGTCGCCGGTGCCGGCGGTCCGGGTGGCGATCCGGGGTCGGGCCTCGGCATCGACGACCCACATCCGAACACCACCATCGCGATCAACCAGGGGCGCATCGCCGGCGAGGGTACTACGGCCTCGGCGCGTCACGTTTCGGCGGCTGCCTCCGTCTGACCCGGATGAAGAGGAGAACCCATGATGACGATGAAGATGATGTCCCCTGCCCTGCTCTCGATCCTGCTGGCCGCCGGCTGCGCGCTCACGCCGACCGACGAGCCTGCCTCCCAAGGCCCGAGCGCCACCGGCGTAGCTGCGATCGGCGCAGCCGATGACGTGGCCGTCGCCACCGACGAGGCCGACCTCGTGCAGATCGAGGCGCTGACCCGCTCGTGCTATCCGGCGGCCGGGCTGTGCGGCGTCTGCGCCCCGGGCTCTGCCTACGATTGCCTCCCTGCCGTTCCGAATCCGCGGAAAGGTAAGGCCGAGGACTGGTCGTGCTACTGCTGCTCCGGCACCAGCTGCGAGTAGTCGTTACTCGGCGAACGTCCGCGCGTCGATCGAGAACCGGTAACGGACGTCGCCCTTGACGGTCCGCTCGTACGCCTCGTTGATCTGCTTCGCGGCGATCACCTCGACGTCGGCGACGATGTTGTGCGTTCCGCAGAAGTCCAGCATGTCCTGGGTCTCGCGGATCCCACCGATCATCGAGCCGGCGAGCCGCTTGTTGCCGCCGATCAGCGCGAACGCGGCGATCGCCTGAGGCTCGGGCGGCGCACCGACGCACACCATCGCGCCGTACGGCCGGAGCAGGCGGAGGTACGCGTTGTAGTCGTGCTTCGCCGACACCGTATCGATGATGAGATCGAACCGCTTCGCGAGCTTCTTGAACGTCTCCGCCTCGGTGGTCAGCGCGAACTCGGCCGCACCGAGCTTCTTCGCGTCGGCCGCCTTGGCCTGCGAGGTCGAGAGCATCGTGACCTCGGCGCCCATCGCGGCCGCCAGCTTGACCGCCATGTGACCGAGCCCACCGAGCCCGACGACGCCGACCCGGTTGCCCGGGCGACACTGCCACTGCATGAGCGGCGAGTACGTCGTGATGCCGGCGCACAGGAGCGGCGCGGCGCCCGCGGGATCGAGGTGTTCGGGAACCTTCAACACGAACCGCTCGGTCACCACGATCTGCTGCGCGTAGCCGCCGTAGGTCGGCGTCTTGCGATCCATCTCGGTGCCGTTGTACGTCGCCGCGCTGCCCTTCTCGCAGAACTGCTCGTGGTCCTCGCGGCAGTAGGTGCACTCGCGGCACGAGTCGACGAGGCAGCCGACGCCGGCGAGGTCACCGACCTTCACCTTCTTGACGTTCGCGCCGACCTTCGCGACCCGGCCGACGATCTCGTGGCCCGGGACCATCGGGAAGATCGCCTTGCCCCACTCCTCGCGGGCCTGATGGATGTCGGAGTGGCAGATGCCGGAGAACAGGATGTCGAGCTGAACGTCGTCGGGACCGACGTCGCGACGCTCGATCGTCGACGGCCCGACCGGCTGCTTCGCGGCGGAGACGGCATAGACACGGGTCTGCATGCCCGCAGCTTGGCAGGGGTCGGTGGCGCGCGCAGCTCACCGGGCGCGCGATCTACAGCCAGCTCGGATCGAGCGCGGCATACGAGTCCTCGCCGGTGCGGCACAGCGCGGCGAGGTGGCCGACCCGCGGGAGCTCGGTGTGGATCCAGTACTTCGCGGCGGCGAGCTTCGCGCGGTAGTAACCGGCGTCGCGCGCGGCGCGGCCGCGAGGCAACGGGCCCGAAAGCGCCTCGGTCGCGATCGCCGCGAGCTCGAGCCAGTGCCACGCGATCACGACGATCGAGAACAGCTCGAGGTAGTCGGTCGCGTGCGTGAGATCGCCGCGGGTCGCGAGCTCGCCGGTGAGCTCACCGACCGCGGTCACCGCCTCCTCGACGCTCGCGATCCACGCGGGGTCGACGCGATCGGTCGAGTGGCCGCTGCCGTGGCGATCCGCGAGCACGTTCGCCTCGTGCGCGCGCTCGCACGCCTTCGCGATCTCGCGGCCGAGCGCGACGAGCGCTGCCCCGCCCTTCGCGACCGCGCGCCGGCCCAGGAGGTCCGCGGCCTGGATCCCGGTGGTGCCCTCGTGGATCGAGTTGAGCTTCTGATCGCGCAGCCACGCCTCGGGGAGGTACTCGCTCGAGTAGCCATAGCCGCCGTGGATCTGGAGCGCGAGGGCGTTCGCCTCGAACCCGCGCTCGGCGGGAAATGACTTCACGACGGGCGTGAGGAGATCGAGCAGCAGCTGCGCGTTCTCGTTGCCGGCGTGCTGCGCGAGATCGCTGTAGTACGAGACCCGCGCGACGAGTGCGAGCCCGCCGTCGACGATCGCCTTCTGGCGGAGCAGCATCCGGCGGACATCGGCGTGCTCGACGATCGCGACCGCCGGGCCTTCCTTCGCACCGAGCGGTCGGCCTTGCTTGCGCTCGCGCGCGTAGGCGAGCGAC
>Ga0307509_10008485_pt1 | contig 13081 bp, 17 predicted proteins | sample 10_EM_MG_FD_202245 | JGI IMG/M metagenome (GOLD analysis project Ga0307509, IMG submission 202245) | Populus trichocarpa ectomycorrhiza microbial communities from riparian zone in the Pacific Northwest, United States - 10_EM | ecosystem: Host-associated > Plants > Roots > Unclassified | place...
GTTAAAGATGCATGCTGTCTTTGTACCTTAATAAAACAAACGCACTTGATTTAAAAAAAAAAAAAAAAAAAAAAAGTCACAGTAGTTAGAGCTCTTCACACAACCATCTAAGTAATACACCACTCAGATACTGGGGCACGGGCCAGGCCCATTGACAGTGACCTTCCATAGGTGCAATATGTTCCAGATGCCTAATGCCCTTATCTCTATACTACCTCGCTTGAATGCGAGAACTCTATTCCTACACCATAGGACTTCCTACGATCTCAATACCTACTACGAACACAAGGTGTTAGTCTATAACGATAGACGAAGCAAGCTAAGTAGGCTATGTCGATAGCCCCTGATAGTAAGATAGTCGTTTCCGGTTACGGACACCTCGAGGGAGGCTGGTTTGTTACAATCTGGAACTATCTTATAGTTCTTGTTCATACTTAGCTGGTTGCTTGAAGCGCTGTAACTACTGTCACCTTTTTTTTTCTTTTCTTTTTTTTTAAATCATATGTTCATTGTTTCTACGGTACAAGAAATGACATGCATCTTTAACGATATGGCCAAAACAAAACCGAAAATCAAACTAACAATCCACAAAAGAAACAAACATAACCTGTTCCCCCAACACGACCACTAATTGTCGCAACGCAGCCGAAGCTAACTACAAGAAGGTATACGGCGACCATCTAGTCTTGAGGGCCAGGGGCAGATTGGGAGGTAGAGGGAAGGAGCAGATTCAGAAAAGGAAGGTGGAGGGAAGGGGCGAGCAGGGGCATCCTGGGGGGGAAACCAGTGGTGGTGGTGCGGATAAACTCAGCCAGGGGAATAAGCAGCTGCTGGTCGGACCAGAGAGGGCCCTCGGGGGTCAAGTCGGAGACCTCTTGGAGGAGGCGGGATATCTCATGGGCGGTCGAGGCGCAGGATAGGATGGCATGCTCCAAGGTTTGCCGGGCCACGGAGCACAGTGGGCAGGACGTGTCGGCATCAGGATTGTCCCATAAGGGGGGAGGCGCGAGGTAGCTTGTCCCAGAGCGCATCTGGTGGATCCTACCCGCAACAATCTTTCCGAGGCCCATAAAGGAGTAGGGGCATGTTGAGGGCGGATGAGGGTAGTACGGGGGACTGGGGTATCAGACCAGTCAGAAAGGAGGAGCTGCTTGGCTGGGAGTTTGAGGCAGGCATACGATGGGATAACTCCGGGAATAAGGGGGAGGTAGTTCTTCAGATGGAGGGAGATGAGAGGTAGCGTGACCACGTCGTGGATGAGAAGAATGGCTGAGTTAGCCAAAGCAGTGAGAGCGTTCTGGCGGTACCTGGCATCCCTGACCTTGTCCACAGCTGACCGCCAGTCGAGGTTAAAAATGAGATATGGTTGTTAGGTCATATTCCCACGGGCCACAAGGGGGGCACGGTGAGGTGAAAAGGTGGGGGCAGACTTAGGGAGGCGGGCCAAGGCAGGATTTATCTCCGGAGGGGAGCAGAGAAGCCTCAGGTGGGCAAGGCGGTGTTGGTGGCGCACGAGAACCGGTAGTGAGGGGAGACATGCCTCCCTATGCCAGCAGGTCGTGTTGGTGGTGGGAAAGCTCTTAGTGCTCCGCCTACAAACCCGACGCGAAAAGACGGACATTTGGTTCATGATGGGAAGGAGGGGGACTCCAAACCGCAGATCCGTACAAGACGATCGGGGTTAAAAGCGAGCGTGCCAGGGAGAGACCGTGGTGGGGGTGGGGGCACCTCTCCGGAGGGGAGAGGCGGCGAATCGTGGTCAGTGCGGTGTTGGCAAGGGTGTACCTCCTCGAGGGGTGAGACCTTGGGTCCAAGGAGTGAGTGAAGATAAGCCCCAGCCACTGCAGGTGGGTCTGTGGGTAGAAGAGCTGATCCTCCCGCTGTATCCGGAGGGAGCAGGCGACTGATTGCTCCTGGCGGTCCTCCAGTGGATCAATTCGCTTTTTGGTACAGAGAAGGAGATATTGATTGGGGAGGCCTTTCTCTTAAGCGATGGGAAAGATTTCTGAAGTAGGCGGACGTTGATCCTGTAGGAAGGGGAGGCAAGGTGACAGCAAAATCGTCGGCGTAGGAGATAATAAGTGACTTATGGATTTCCAGATGAAGGGAGGAGACCTATATGATGAAAAGTAGGGGTGAGATAGGGGAGCCTTGGGGGACACCGACCGAGACAGGAGCGAACGAGCAAGGGGACCCCTGGAATGTCGGGCAGCATGTGCGGTCCCTGAGGAAGGAGCCGACGCACTGAATCAGATACGGGCAGACCCCCTTCGAGCGGAGGAGAGAGAGAAGGGAAGGAGATTGCACATTGTCGGAACCACATTTTACATTGAGGAAGAGAGTAGAGACCTTGTACTGGAGGCGATGGAGAGATTCAACCTGATGTTGTAGAACGAGGGCCGCATCGGCTGTGGACCTCCCAGGGAGGGACCCACATTGGAGCGGGTGGATCAGGGACCAGGTCACCGCCTGGGCGGCGAGGCGTGAGGCCGCTACCCTGTCAAGGATTTTAGAGAGCGTCGGGAGGAGGACAATGACACTGAAGGAGGAAGGTGAGTCGTAGGAGGGTTTACCCGGCTTGTCGAGGACGATACCCAGTGGCTTCTTAAGGGAGAGAGGGTGGAAACCAGGGGCTAGGAGGGGGTCCAGGAGGGAGGGTGGTAGGAAGGGCTTGAGGCCGTGCACGGACTTCGAGACCGAATACCGAATGTGGTCGGGGCCGGGGGTGGAGGTATTCGAGAATTTAGCAAGGGCTCCAGAAATCTGCTCAGAGGTCAGAGCGGTATAGTTCTCGTGGCGTGTAAGGCGGACGAGTGGGGGAGGAGAGGCTTTGGGCGGGAAAAGGTGATGAAGGAGGGTCTCTGCTACCCCAGATGGGTCAGTGGCCCCTGGCAAATCTAGGAACCTGTACGGCTAGTGGCCAAATGCAAACCTTTTGGCCGTCCAGAGAGAGTGTGGGGTGGCTGATGATCAAAGGTCCGACCAGTGGCGCGTCTTGACCGACGCAATCGACTTAAAATAACCTCTCCTGGAGCTCTTAACATTGCTCCCATTGAGGGGAAATGGGTCAAGGCGGGACATCCTTGCAAACTTGTGGTATTCAGATCTCAGGGACGAGAGGTAAGGGGACCATCATGGCTTCGAATGGAGGGACGGACGCCTGCCGGGGGCATGGGAGGTCAGGAGAGAGGTCAGGCAAGGGGAGGAGATATCAAACCATTAACCAACAGAATTTGGTGTGGGCCTTGCCGGGCAGGGAAGTGAGGTGAGGTCATCTAGCGCTTGTCCAACCGCTTGCCAGTCGAGGAGGGCTGAGTGCGGTGTGAGTGGGGGGGGATAATCGCGGGTGGCGGTAGTGTCACTACACACGGGACGTGGTATGAACCATTGAAGGGGAGGGGTTTGTCCCACGAGGAGACAAAGGGAGAAAGAGAGGTATTCGGAAAGGCCGGATCGAGAAGGGACAGTCGCGAAATCGTGTCGAACGGGAAGCGAGTGTAAACCCCAGGGGTGTTGAGGAGGTGGTACGGTATGTCGAAGGCAGCATCCAGGTAGCGCATGGAGAGAGTAAATTCCCTTTGAGAAAGGGAGCGGCCAGGGTCCGCCAGCGGATGATGAAGGTTAAAATCACCTAAAACAAGAGCCGGGTAGGGAAGAACAGAAAAAAGGTGTTCAGTGGGTATGGAGTGGTAGGGAGGACGGTTTCTATGGAGGAGACATACTGAGGTGACCCTCAGAGAGCGGTAGGGGGTTCCAAAAAGACCTTCCGGAAACAAAACATCTACTAAAAGCATCTCGCAGGACTTGTGAAAAACAGTGGAGCAAGATAAGTGCTGGTTCAAAACTCGGGTAACATAAATGGCGACTCAGGGACGGCCAGGGGGAGGGGGGGCGAAGGAAACAAATCCTGGAAACGTCGGGAGCACCGATTGTCTGGAGGGGGGATCCTGAATTGCACAAAGTAAGGGCAGGTGCGGCACCAAGGTAAAGGTGTCAAAAAGCAAAAGAAAAGCATTCCATCTCTCAAGGCAGTTATGTTGGACGATTGGAAAGGATGGGAAGACAGCCGAGCTGTCCGTGTATGATGTGAAAAAATTCTCCATTATTGGGTAGAGCGCTCAGAGGAGTTGGAGTCTAGAGATTCATCACCGCTCTCTTTTGGGGCGAGATCGGTGATGGTGCAATGGGCCCTCTGCCTAGGCAGCAGAGCATTGCGGGGGAGTACAGGGGCACTCGGGGTCTGTGGAGTGCTACCTGGTGCTAAACGAACAATGGTCGATGGGCCAGCCTGGTGTTCAGTGCGATCCATCCTGTCCTGCGTTTTTCGAGATAGCATCTTTCATGTATATGGGTTGGCTTTGACGCGGGAGGGGCAATCGCTGCTGCGCGCAGAGTGCTCGTCTTGGCAGATAGGGCAGCACGCCACCGAGGAGGGGCAGCAGCGGAGGATCGGCCTGAGGTTACCACCCTTAGGGCCGGAAGGGTTAGGGCAGCGATGGTCTGTTTTCGTATGCGCCAGCGAGTTGAAGGGACAGACAGGTAGTAAGCTGGGACAGCGGTGGGAAATGTGGCTCAACTTCCAGCACTTCATATACTGGGAGTTCTTGAAGGAGCAGAATATTTGTTGCACTCTGCGGTTCCGGGAGAAGAGGTTGAACGAGAGGAGGTGGATGAGAGCGTCGGGCAGGGCTACTGAAACAACCACAGAGGTGGCTGATTTTTGACTTCGGGAGACAGGGTCTGGGTTGAGGATATGTGCTGAGAGAATGGAGACGCCCCTGGCATTGCGGATGGACTCATGAAGAGAGGGGAAGAGTGGGTCGTGATCTGAGGGGAGGAAGGCAAGTGGTATGGAGTGAATCGATAGTTGTGTCTAGTTCGGGGCGGGTCTGAAGAGATCCCAAGTGGAGTTACCCACTCGGAAAGCTTTGGTCAATCTTGTGGTGAGGGGAGCGATGTAGAGAGTGTATGTGAAGGCGGGAGTGTCGAGATCGGTACATAGCAGTGACACAGATCCTCTGTCGTTGACTGTGCAGGTGAAGGAGAGGGGGAGGCAACAATTGGCCTTTCTGAGAATACAGGCAACGATGTCAGGGAAGTGGGCTGCAATCTTGAGCGCGTCCGGATTGGGTTCGGGAGTGGTTCTGGAGGAAAAGAATATGCGGACAGCTTGGGGGAGGGGAGGGGGAGGTTTTGTAAAAACCACATTCGACACAACCGCAACGGAGGAGGCCGAGACAGAGACTTTCGCCTGACAACCTGTCTTCCCCTTAGCGGGGGGCGGGACAGCCTGAGCGTACGTGGTGGTGATATGGAGGGCCATAGTGGCGGGGGGCCGCCAACCAGTATCGAGGTGGCCGGGTGTCCAGGCGGGAGCTGGGGGCTATTTCCCTTTGGAGAACGCCTCCGCTTCCCAGGTGTAGGGGTATTTGCTGGCTGGGCCTCAGGATTGCTGTAGAGTATGAGGAGGGAGGTTGACATGTCAAATCTTGGGAGATCGGGGTCAGCTGAGGGGGATGGCCAGAACGTGTTAGAAGGTGGTGGGGGTGGGGCTGGAGGAGGTCTTCCCTTCTCCTTCTCCTCGTGAGAGGATTCGGTGTCACCAGTGGGGGTGGGGTGTCCCTTGGCAGAAGAGTTTGTGGCAGGCAGTGCTACATTGGGGCGTTGGGGGGGAAAAGAGGGCTGAGCGGCTGACGGGAGACAAGCAGCGATGTCGCGAAGAGACGCTTGGACAGGAGCAAGGTTGGGGGGCTGTGGGGAGAGATCCAGGTTTGCCACCTGAGAGGCCAGGTCGTGGACCTCAGTTGAGAGGTTCTCAAGAGTAGTCGCGATATGGATACTTGATTGAAGGGAGGTGCAGAGAAGAAGGAGTAGCATTTGTTCTCGGATGGAGACAGGGGAGATTTGGGTTGGTGTGATGGTGGGGAAACCTCCGGCCGGGAGTCCTAGGTCGGCTGCTGTCTTATGGAAGAGCGAAGCCCCATGGTCCAGGTTTCTGGTGGCTGGGAGAGGGGCAAGTGGAGCTGGTGTAGCATTTCTGGAGGGGCCACCCTGGTGGGAGGCCATGTCTGAGTGTGACGGTGGGGACGCGAAGCCCAACAAGGAGGACGAAAAGTATGGGAGAAAAGATCGTGCACAGAGCGACGTGGTGTTGAGAAATGTAGGGGGGGGGAAGAGCGGAGCGGAAGCGTGTGTAACTACAGTGAGCTTTTTTTGTCTTTTTTTTTTTCTTTTTAATCTTGATTATTCCTTGTTTCCATCGGGGCAAATGCACACCTGTGCTCAGCCCACGGTGTTAGGTAAAAGGGTCCATCGGCTGGAATGTAAGCCATGCACACCAAAGCCTCCAGCTACAGTCCATCCCGCTATCCCCAAGCTAAAACCCACTGACCAAGCCCGACAATGAAACCTCCGCCCGGTACTATGGGTAGAAACTACAATGAGATGAGAAAACAGGCCTGAAAGCCACTAACCAATAACCCCCGTGAAAGACTAGCCTAAAAGAAAAACATCCCCAACCGACAGTAGACACCACCAACAAAGGAAAACGAATCTACTCCTCCAAGTCAACCACCTATAAGCTAAACCGTAGTAAAGCACCACTGGGCCCAGCTCCGGAAGGAATAGGGACTCCTGTATGACGGGCCTTGGGGACACAACGAGGGGAGGTAACTCCCGGGGGCATATAGCCCGGCCAGCCCAGGCTCAGGAAGAGCAACCGAGTTCAAGGAAAGAGCTGCCCATTGAAGGATGGCTCGTGGCAGTTGGAGGAAGATCCGGTCGGCTATTTTGGGAAACAGGACTCGGAAAGAAGGGTTAAACATGCGCCCCTACTCTTAGGCCATCAGCAGGGAGCAGAGGTCTGATGCTGGGCCTAGAGCAGTGAGCAGTAGTGAGCTAGCCGATCGAAACGTCCGGGAGGGGAACGGCGGAGCGCTAGCCCACAGGAGTAGTGGGAGGAAGGCTGACGGAAACGGTGTCACGATGTTTTGAAAGTCCGACCGTACCAGCAGAGCAGAAAAGGAGAAAGTGCAATACCAGAGAGTAGTGCCACGGGGGACAGCTACTTTACTGATGGACAGAGACTACAATATGACCGGTGACGGGTGAGGGGTTGTATCGACCCTACGATAGGTAGCTACAATCACTATCACCTTAGCCCAAATGGTAAGCCAAGAGGTAACCAGAGGTGGTATGGTCTCGTATACTTTATACAAATAGCTCGTAAACCTAGGATAAGGCCTAGGGAATTGTTGAGTAGCCTTGAGGTACTCTACTAGGCAGGGTAAACTTTCGGGAGAACATTCGCATAAGGTCAAGAGAATAATGGGAATGTTACATGGACCTCCGAGACGACCTCTGTGGTCGACTGGGAGACTTCCTGAGCGGTTAAAGGCATAAGAGGGCAAAGTTACCCTACCTTGAGAATGTGGTCATTATGCCCATGAACCCCAGTTACCCTACTGGGGTGTCCAAGTTACCCAACCTTCACCAGCAAAGTCATCCTAGAACTTAGAGGTCGATTGCCTCACATTGTATGGGCTCTTAGATGTTCTGGGGCAAACACGCAGCTGCGCGGGGAGGCCCCGCACCTGTGTAATGGTGACCCGAACAGACTATTGAACTTGGGCGGGATTAGCTGACACCCCCCCCTGGCCCCCACGTTGGGACGGCGCGTTGTAGGCAGACGGCTGGGTAGTTGCTCGTTTGCTAGTTAAAAGAGGTCATTGGAGCAGCTGCCGTAACACCGTATAAGTCGTCGCCGTCCGTCCGACTGAATGTCGTTCGCAGGATATATAAGGGGAGTATGGGTAACGGCCAAAATGGGGGTCGCTCATATCTGGTCACCCAGGCATCTAGGAGTCTATTCTAGCCTACGGGTTGTAGGGTAGTCTTCCTAGTGGTGCTCAGTTAGTCTCAGAAGGCCAGGGTGCTTTTGAGACAAATACCTCAGTAACCAGCAGGGACCTTCTCCCCTTGATTTGTAGCATTACTATGGGTTGTTATTGGACTCTAGAGGTATGAGTCTTATCACGGTAGAGTATGTCCGAGAGGATGGCTATGGGTAGCGCCCACTTAGCCTACCATCGGCTACATCTTACCGGGGGAGCTTGCATGTCAATTTATCATATTGGATAGTCTCGTGGATTAAATAATAGACCGCATAGCTTGTATAGACGAAACTGCCACCGGGCCAGTGAGTCCACCACCTAGGTATTGACTCCGGTTGTTGTCATAACATCTAGCCACTGGTATGACTTGGATAGGAAGAGTTTTTCCACCTGTGGTTGTATTGGAGATGCATTGCAGAAACTCATATCCTATTGACGGAGTTAAGTGTACCTGAGTAGGTTCGACACTTCCGGCAGGATAAATCCTGATGGAGGGTAGACCTCGGACAGACCCTGAGCAGGACAGGGTACTCGAACAAGGTCGGAAGTTGTGGTGAATGTGAAAGGCTTAAATCGGATATCTACTTAAGTTTAAGCGTTTGGCATTCTACTGCGACAACCAACTTTTCCTTGAGAGGACTTTTGTAAGTGAACCTTTGAGCTTAACTATATTGGGTTTTACCGTTGATTCTTGTGAATTATTTTACCTCATCTTTATCTTCTACTTTGAGTGTTTGGTGCGGTCGCAACCTTAGAGTTCACCTCTCTACAGGGTGCCCCCGTTACAGTATAGAGTTAAGCGCAGTCGCTTAACTCCCTTCTGAGAATTGTTGTTTTAGCCTACAGTTTGGACATTCTTTGTTTACGAGTCGCTTGTCTGGTACAAGAAGCATCCCGTGGAAAGAACAATGTCTTCAACTATGGCGGTGTCCCGCTTTCATTCTCGTTCCGAGCGCATGACTGGTATTGAACGAGAAATATCTGGAGCCGCTGCAAGAGATAACCTGAAGAGATCAGGTTGGCGGCCAATCCAGCAGCTCCTGACATATGACATTGAGACTTACCCTACCTTTGAGGAGGAAATACCTCGTACGGTCTGAGACATGGAGATTGAAGACCCTTGCGCCTTGCTCCAAAGTTTCACTCATCACCCATCAGTAGGATGGAGAATACCTCAGAATAGACAACGGAAGATGACTTTCGCTGATTTCACAAAAGATCTCGTTGAACCATACATACTTGAGGAAATCACGCGGCAGATGCAAGATGCACAAGGCCATCTCCTCAATCTTGCCGAAGAGCATCAGCATGCATTTGAAACTGAGATCGTGTAAAACACTAATCGTTGGATGGAATACCAGCGAAACAAATTCCGCAAGCTAGCTATGTCCGATCAGATGATCCGGAAAAGGGTAGAAGCCTTGGAACAACCTGCTGCCCAGGGGTACTCCATTGACGCAGAGAATGACGTTGTCATGAACGCTGCCCCTGCCCTTCCTTTGGCAATAGAACCCCCTTCTCATTATGCTGCTGAAGTGGCAGCATGCATGATTAATGAGAAATATCCACCTTGTTTGAATGAGGAGGGTAGACAATCTATCGCACAGCAAGAGCGGCTTGCGGAATTGCAAAGGCAGGTGGCCGAAGCACATGAACGTCGATCCCCTCTTGAAGTGGCCTTCATTGAGGTTGTCCGATCACGGGGAACAACTCCTTCGGTCAAAATCCGGCCGCCATCGTCACGACCTCTCGGTGTTACCAAATCTAGCTCCATTTCGTCGGGGAGATCATAGCGAGAGAATTCTCCTCAGCCGCCACCTCCGGAGGCTGTCCCCGCAACACCCTCCCCTTTACCACGATCGTCGACAGTACCTGCCCCTCAGGCAGTAAAACACAATACGCCGGCAAGTCGTATCGAACGAGAAGGACCCTTTGCGGTAGCAGGGCAAACCCCCCTACCCACCACTCCAGGAATCCCAGGTGCCTTTGTTTCGGCAATAGCACCACCCGGACAGGCAAAGCCTTCCGGTAATGTTGGACCTCCCGGTTTTGCCCGAAGGTCAGAAGTGCTAGCCCCTACGGGTGTTTGTTCTCCTGACTGCAGGGTTGTGGCCGAAGGAAGCGATACTCGTTATGAGCATAGGTTTCCATGCCTCAAGAGGGACTTTGATGCGATCAATATTTGGTCGAGACTTAGGAACGACGCTCCTCAGCCAAAGTCAAAACAGAACCGCCGTGGGTACTGTGAGAGTGTAAGGCACACTAGGCATAGTGACTGCCCTGATTTTTTAAAAGACTATGCGGTTAACACACATGCCGCTAGTCAACAACCTCTTCCCCCACCCTCTAACCCATTACCTGAGAGAATAGACGAAGATATGCCGGGCGAAGATGGTTTTAGTGGGTATGATTCCCCTAGGGGAGGCCCTAGCGGAAACCCTGGTGGCAGTGGAGGAAATCTTCCTCCCCGTGGTGGAAACGCCGGAGGCGGTGGAGATCCGCGTGATTCCGACTCCTCGTCAGATGGCGATTCAGACTCCTCCCTTCCCAACCCGCGGAAATTCCTAGGAAGACACAAGTCACACTGGAATGATGCGAGGAAGAAAAAGTATGACAGGCAGTGTCATGAGCTTGCCGAGTATCTTCGTAAACAAAGCAAGGGTAAGAAGTCAGCGCATCGACCAAAGAAACCTGAGAAATTAGATGTCGATCCTTTCAAAGGTGACTCTACCGATACTCAAAGCTTCATACAGGATTGCGAAATCAAACTGGACTACTTTAGAGAATCCCTCAGCAAAGAACTGGGATAAAGTCAGTTTGGTAATCCCCCTGCTCCAAGGTCCTGCCAAAAGATGGTACCAGAGCATACACCCTTACATTAGTGAGGAGGGTGCCCGTCGAGAAGGTATCCCCTTCATTCCAAAAAATGTCCTTCGAACTTGGGAAGGTTTTCGGCAACGGCTGGTGTCAAGCTTTGGTGGACACTCCGATCGAGATCGGGGTCTTAGGGAGTGGAATGATCTGACTATGAAGTCGGGTAAGATCCAGCACTTTTGTGACGAACTGATGAGACTGGCTTTAGAGTTGGGATACAGCGGCAGGTTTGTCAAGGACCAAGCCCGCGTAGCTATAACTACAGACCTTCGCCATGCATGGGATTTAAAAACTACTCTTCCCGATAAATACGTCAAATATATCAATCTCCTCCGCCAAACCGGACATCAGTTGGAAGACGTTACTTCCTTTAACCGTACGGTTACAAAGGAAAAACATTATTCCAGACCGGAAAAGAGCGATAATAGGCAAACGTCCGCTGAGAGACAGCGAAAGGGTAGGAAGAGCTCGGGGCCACGCCAACAGAAATCCCGCAACCATGAGTCTGGGTCTTCAAGACCTCAAGAAACAGAGCATACGAAAATGCATCGTGATATTCCTCAGACTCTGATTGACAAACGCAAACTGTTGAACCAATGCTCTCAATGTGGACAAGCCAGTCACTATTGGGCGAAGTGTCCTTCGGCTACTCCAGTTGTTGCGTGCTCTCGAATCAATCGAAAAATAGCCGCCGGTGAAGCTGGATACGAAGCCACCCAAGTCGCGAAATCGCACCGCATTGATGCTACTCCGAAACCTGCTGTTAAGCAAGTTCTAGCCGAGGTCCGCGGATCACCACCTCCAGATTTGGATATCTTGGAGATTGATACCGATATGGACGGCTAGGTAAGATCTATCCCAAGAGGTGATAGGAATGAAAAAGCTAACTCTACTCTAGAGCCTAGAAAGGCTGATGAGATGGATGACGGAAACGAAGCAGTAATGTTCCCCACCAGAGGTACAACATATTGAAACTAATATCTGGCTATAGTGATAGCGAGATTGGTTGGGTTTCTGTTGTTATATTGGGAATGGTTGCGATACTTTGTTTTACGCTTTTGTTTTATTTCTTATCTGATTTTGCGAAAATGTTATTTGCTTATCTCATATTGTTTGGAATTCTGGATTGAATTTGGTTGGGTTTTATGTTGATTTCGTCAGGCTGGACTTGACTTAGCAATTGAAGTTAATTTTGCAAGTTTACCTGAGGAGGGTTGAATACCTGAAATCATGCTGGCGTGATAGTAAACAGCCAAGCTATTGAAACCCCGTGAAATTTATCAAGTGATAAAACTTATTCACAACCCGTTGTGGCCGCTCTTGTGTCGAAAGGCAAGAGACATTGATTAGCTATAGTAAAACCATACCAAATTCTTCTGCAAAGTTACTAACCGCAATATTTAGGGACAAGAGACCCGATAAGCGGTTGAGGCTTGCAGGCCTACCACCACATACAAGATCCATTCACGTGAGAGTGAGACTGGAATTGAGCCAGAATCAAGAGAGGCTGAGTGGTGAAGGCCTCTTATTGTTAGATATTGGCGCTACTGGGGCTGTGTTAAGCAGTGATTGGGTTAAGAATGCCCAAGTACCTTGTGTACGTAGGAAAGAACTGACACTGATTCTAGATGCCAGTGGAAACCACATTCCCGGCTCAGGCCTACCCTATACCACTACGGTGGATATCTACATAGGTGACCATATGAACACGATGTGATTTGAAGTCGCAGATATGCCGGCAGGCAATGTGAATGGTTACCTGCCAATGTCGTGGCTAAAGGACCACAACCCAGATATCAACTGGGAGAAGGGCAGTCTTAAGGGCGATCAGAATATTGTAAAGCCCACTGCCTAAGGAAAGAAAGGCGCTTAGAGTTCATTACTGAAGAAGAACTCTTAGCCGAAGACCCAGACAATATCTTTGTCATGGGCATGGCTCATTACACTGTTAAAGACAGCAAGGACATCAAGATTAATTTTTTCTTTTTTTCTTTTTTTTTTAAATCAAATGTTCATTGTTTCTACGGTACAAGAAATGACATGCATCTTTAACGATATGGCCAAAACAAAACCGAAAATCAAACTAACAAACAACAAATGAAACAATCATATCCAATTCCCCCAACGCGACCAATAAGCGTCGCAAAACAGCCGTAGCTAAAAGAAAGAAAGTAGTAGCCGCTAACCTAGTCTCGAGGGCCAGGGGCGGGCGGGGCAGTAGAAGGGAGGAGGGGATTGGGAGGGGGGGAGCTAAGGGAGGGGGCGAGCGGAGGCATCCCAGGGGGGAAGCCAGTGGCGGTGGTGCGGATGAACTC
>Ga0307509_10008486_pt1 | contig 13080 bp, 8 predicted proteins | sample 10_EM_MG_FD_202245 | JGI IMG/M metagenome (GOLD analysis project Ga0307509, IMG submission 202245) | Populus trichocarpa ectomycorrhiza microbial communities from riparian zone in the Pacific Northwest, United States - 10_EM | ecosystem: Host-associated > Plants > Roots > Unclassified | place...
CCCGGCACGGTATCGGCACCGAAGGCGCGGCGATGCCCGGCGACCGAGGAGGCCATGCAGAGCCGCGAATTGGTGTCGACGTTGCCCGAGCCGATGAATCCCTTCATCAGCTTGTTGGCGACGTAGTAATCCTCGGTGAGCATCTGGCCCGAGAGATAGAACGCCACCGCGTCAGCGCCGTCGCGGGCGATGATGTGCTGCAGACGATGCGCCACATGGTCGAGCGCATCGCTCCAGGCGACCCGCTCCATGACGCCCTTGCAGCGGATCATCGGATAGAGCAGACGCCCCTCGAGTCCGAGCGTCTCGCCGAGCGCCGAGCCTTTGGAGCACAACCGGCCGAGATTGGCCGGATGCGCGGAATCGCCTGCGATCGCGGCACCGCCCTTCCCGTCCGGCGTGGCGAGCACGCCGCAGCCGACGCCGCAATAGGGACAGGTGGTGCGCGTGGCGGCGCGGGCAGGATCGGTTGTCGTCATCGGCTGTGAATTGGTCATGCGGCGGCTCGTACGGAAAGCGCCCGGCCGAACATCATATCGGCGCGGATGCCTGCGATTGGTTGGCGGGATCGGATCAAGGCGAGATACCAGAGCGCGTCGGTGACATCGCCAACGAGGACCGCGCCGGTCAGCCGGCCCTCCGCGATGACGAGTTTCTTGTAGGTGCCGCGGCCGACATCGCTCAGCACGATGCTCTCGCAGCCCTCGCGGCCTTCGAAGTCGCCGGCAGAGAACACGCCGATGCCGGAAACCTTGAGATTGGTCGCGACCACGCTGCCCGCGTAGCTGGCGCGGCCCCCCGCAAGGTGCCGCGCCAGCACCTGCGCCTGCTCGTAGGCCGGCTCCACCAGGCCATAGCAGCTGCCGCGATGCTCGGCGCATTCGCCGATCGCGAAGATATCAGGCGCGCTGGTTGCGAGCTGATCGTCGACGACAATGCCGCGATTGACGGCGATGCCCGCGGCCTTCGCCAGCGCTGTATTGGGCCGGATGCCGGCGGCGAACACGACCGCATCGGCCGCGATGTGGCGGCCATCGGACAATTCGACGCCTTCGACGCCGGCATCGCCCTCGATGCGCGCGGTGTTGGCGTTGAGGAGAATAGTGATGCCCTTGCGCTCGACCAGCGACTTCAGGAGATCGGCCGCGACGACGTCGAGCTGCCGCTCCATCAACCGGTCCATCAGATGCACCAGGGTGACCTGCGCGCCCGCTCTCGCCAGCCCATAGGCCGCTTCCAGGCCCAGCAGGCCGCCACCGACCACGACGACGCGCTTGCGGCCGGCGGCGAGCGCAAGCAGCAGATCGACGTCGCGGCTGTCGCGAAAGGTGTGCACGCCGGCAAGGTCGGCGCCGGGGACATTGAGCCGGAGCGGGTTCGAACCGGTCGCCAGGACGAGACGCGAGAAGGACATGCTCTCATCGCCCGCGATCTTCAATTCGCGACGACCAACGTCGATTTCGGTGACCATGCAACCATATTTCAAGGTGACGCCGCGGTCGCGCCACCACGCAGCCGGCCTCAGTTCGATGTCATGCGAGGCGGTCTCGCCGGCAAGCACCGATGACAGCAGTACACGATTATAGGCCAGCCGCGGCTCGTTCCCGATCACGGCGATGGCGTAGCGGCCGAGCGCTGTTTTTGCCAGTTCGTCAACCAGACGCGCAGCGGCCATTCCATTGCCGACGATGACAAGAGGTTCACTCACGAATCGCTCCTACTCCGCAGCCTGCGAGCTGCCGTAGGCTTTGGAAATCATGAAGCCGGACAACGTGCCATAGGCGGCGCTCCACGCCGCGGCGACATCGGGCGTCCACGCCTCGCCGAGTCCCTTTTCCAGGGTCCACAGCAGAACGGCGCCGACGACGGGATAATGCTCGGCCCTGGCCCCGTAACTGACATGGCGGATCGCGAGCGCGCTCGCGGCCGGCAATATGGATTGAAGATCGCCGAGTCCGTTCACCACGACCGCCAGGGTCGCCATCAGCTTCCTGCGCTGCTCGGTCATGTCGACGGGAAACATCGACTTGACGGCAGGGGCCACCTCGAACAGGCGATCATAGAACATCACCGCCGCCTGTTCGGAGATCGGCACGACCTTGGCGAAGCTGTCTTGTACGAGTTTGACTTGATCCGGCGTCATACGAATCTCCTTACTAACAGTCAAAATCCCTGATCCTCGTGTTGCGGTCGTCAGGCGGCCTCGGGACTGGCGACCACGCGTGTTGCGGTTTCCTTCGGCGCCGCGCCGTGCTCATAGGCTTCGAGGAAGTCGAGCAGTTCGCGGCGATAGCGGTAGTAGCTCGGATGTTCGAGCAGGGCCTTGCGGGTACGCGGCCGCGGAATGTCGACCTCCATGACGTGGCCGATGCGGGCGTTGGGACCGTTGGTCATCATCACCACACGGTCGGCGAGCAGGATTGCCTCGTCGACGTCGTGGGTGACGCAGAGAGCGGTCACCTGCGTACGCGTCCATACCTCCATCAACACCTCCTGGAGATCCCACCGCGTCAGGCTGTCGAGCATTCCGAACGGCTCGTCCAGCAGCAGCAGTTTGGGCGATAGAGCGAAGGCACGGGCAATACCGACACGCTGGCGCATGCCGTTCGACATGGCGGCTGCCGGCTTGTCGAAGGACTCCGCGAGGCCGACCCGTTCGAGATAGTAGTCGATGATCTCTTCGCGCTGCCGGCGGGTGGCATGCGGATAGACACGATCGACGCCGAGGGCGACGTTCGCCCGCGCCGTGAGCCAGGGAAACAGCGACGGTGCCTGGAACACGACCGCACGGTCGGGACCGGCGGTCGCCACCTCGCGACCGTCGAGAATGATGCCGCCGCTCGAAACGTCGTTGAGCCCTGCCGTCATCGACAGCACGGTGGATTTGCCGCACCCCGAATGGCCGATGACCGAGATGAACTCTCCCTTACGCACCTTGAGGTCGAAATTGTCCACGATGGTCAGCGGCCCAGTCGGCGTTGGGTAGACCTTGGACAGCTGCGAGTATTCGAGATAGCGATCCAGATTGCGCGAGACGGGGGCAGCCGCCCTCTGATAGGCCGCCGGCGGCTTCTCCATCTGGGTGATCGAAACGACATTGGGCAGCGAGCGTGCCGTCGCGCTTGACGCAGCCGAGCGCTCGGCGACAACGTCCATGAGATAGCCGGTCACGGACTGACGCAGCTGCTTGAATTTCGGATCCTCGTTGATCGAGCTGCGTTCGCGCGGGCGCGGGAGATCGACCTTGAATTCCCTACCCAGCGTCGCATTGGGACCCGGCAGCAGCGGAATGATGCGATCGGCGAGCAGGATCGCCTCGTCGACGTCATTGGTGACCATCACCACCGTCCGCTTGTCCCGCGACCAGATGTCGACGATCTCGTTCTGCAGCTTTGCGCGCGTGAGCGCATCGAGGGCCGACAACGGCTCGTCGAGCAGCAGAATCTCGGGGCTGGTGGCGAGCGCCCGGGCCACGGCGACCCTCTGGCGCATGCCGCCCGACAGTTCGGAGGGCAACCGATCCGCGGCGTGCGGCAGCCCAACCATGCCGATGTAGCGATCGACACGGGCGGCGCGCTCGGACCTGCTATCGCGGGCGAACACCTGGTCGACCGCAAGGGCGATGTTGCCCCGTACTGTCAACCACGGCAGCAGCGAATAGGACTGGAACACCACCCCACGGTCGGGGCCGGGGCCCGTCACGAGCTTTCCCTTGAGGGTGATCTCGCCGGCGTCGGGCGCTACCAGTCCGGCGACAGCCGAGATCAACGTCGTCTTGCCGCTTCCGGAAAAGCCGACGATCGCGATGAATTCCCCCTCGGCGACTTCGAGGTCGAGGTTCGAGAGCACCCTGGTTCGCTGGTTGCCGGTACCGTAGCTCTTGCAGACGCCCTTCAGGGACAAGAACGACATGCGGCCCTCCTCAGCGCTGGGTCGAGAACGTGAAGGCGGACTGAAGCGCGAACATCACCCGATCGAGCAGGAAGCCGATGAGGCCGATGGTCAGCACCGCGACGATGATCTTGGCCAGCGACTGCGACGAGCCGTTCTGGAATTCGTCCCAGACGAACTTGCCGAGGCCGGGATTCTGGGCCAGCATCTCGGCCGCGATCAGCACCATCCAGCCCACACCGAGCGACAGGCGCAGCCCGGTGAAAATCAGCGGCAGCGAACTCGGCAGCACCAGCTTGGTGATAGTGCGGCTGGTCGGCAGTTGCAGCACGCGTCCGACGTTCAACAGATCCTTGTCGATCGAGGCGACGCCGAGCGCCGTGTTGATCAGCGTCGGCCAGAGCGAGCACAGGGTCACCGTGATGGCGGAGATGACGAGGGATTTTGGCAGCCACTCCGATGGATTCACGTAAAGCGCTGACACGACCATGGTGACGATCGGCAGCCAGGCCAGCGGTGAGACCGGCTTGAAGATCTGGATCAGAGGATTGAGAGCGCCGTTCATGGTCTTGGAGAGACCGCAGAGAATACCGAGCGGCACGGCGATCAGCGTTGCCACGACAAAGCCAAGCGCCACGGTCATCAGGCTGGTGACGATCTGGTCGAGATAGGTTGGCTTGCCGGCATAGCTGCGATGCTTCACATCCTCCGGATGGCCATCGGCCAGGACCTTGGCGTTACGCGCGCTCTGGCGTTCGTAGAACGCGGCCTCCTTGGCTCGCTCGGCCACATGGTCGGCGTAGAGGTTCCTTGTCTGCGTCCAGACCTCGACCGGCCCCGGGATGGCGCCGAGCGACGTCTTGACCTGAGGCGCCGCCCAGGCCCACGCCGCGAGAAACACGCCGATGCCGATGAGCGGCACCAGCAGGCCCTGCCGCAGTTCCCTGAGTTGTGGCCTGACGCTGTCACCGGCAGCGATGCGCGCCAGCGGCGCGAGCCATCCGAGGCCAAGGATGTTGAGATAGGCGGCCGAAGTATTGATGCGCGCGAAAATTCGCTCCTTGCGAGCACGCCGACGGTCTTCGGCCTCAACGTCGACGAAGTTGCTGACCAGTGTCATGATCCTGTTTCCCCGAGGGCAAGCCATCTTGATGGCGTGGAGTGTTCAGCGGGTTACCGGATCGGCGGCCCGGCTCGCGGTTTCTAGCCATCGACGATTTTGGCGCCGTCGATCTTCTGCTTGCCCTTGAGGCCGATCTTCAGGCTGTCGATATACTCGTTGGGCTTGCGGCCGTCGTAGGTCACGGCATCGATGAATTGCGACGTTGGTGCGCGGAAGCCGTCGGTGTCCCAGGGGAAGTCCTCTTTCTTCGCCTTGCCGTCCGCGACGAGCAGCTTGGCGGCGGCGAGATAGAGGTCGGGTCGATAGACGCTCTTCGCGGTCGCTTGGTACCAGGTATCGTCCTTGGCTTCGGCGATCTGGCCCCAGCGGCGCATCTGGGTCAGATACCACACCGCATCGGAGTAATACGGATAGGTCGCGAAGTAGCGGAAGAACACGTTGAAGTCCGGAACCGGCCGCTTATCACCTTTCTCGTATTCGAATGTGCCGGTCATCGAATTGGCGATAACGGCCTTGTCGGCGCCGACATATTCGGGCTTCGACAGCAATTCGACCGCCTTGGTCCGGTTGGCATTCACATTCTCGTCGAGCCACATCGCGGCACGGATCAGCGCCTTGGTCAGTGCGAGCACTGTATTCGGGTTTTTCTCGGCGAAGGCTGCGGTCACGCCGAAGACTTTTTCCGGATTGTCCTTCCATATCTCGTAGTCGGTGATGACGGGCACGCCAATGCCCTTGAACACCGCGGCCTGGTTCCAGGGTTCGCCAACGCAATAGCCGTTGATGGTCCCAGCCTCGAGCGTCCCCGGCATCTGCGGCGGCGGCGTCACCGACAGCAGCGCCTCGGCCGCAATATTCCCGCTGACGTCTTCGGGCGAATAGAAACCGGGGTTGATACCGCCGGAAGCGAGCCAGTAGCGCAGCTCGTAATTGTGCGTCGAGACCGGGAACACCATTCCCATCTTGAACGACTTGCCATCCGCCTTGAGTTTGTCGATCGCCGGCCGCAACGTATCCGCCTTGATCGGGTGCACCGGCTTGCCGCTCGCGTCCTTCGGAACATGCGGTTTCATCATCGCCCAGATCTCGTTGGAGACCGTGATGGCGTTGCCGTTGAGGTCCATCGAGAACGGAGTAATGATGTGCGCCTTGGTCCCGAAACCGATTGTCGCGGCCAGCGGCTGACCGGCGAGCATATGAGCTCCGTCGAGTTCGCCGGTGATCACGCGGTCGAGCAGCACCTTCCAGTTCGCCTGCGCCTCGAGGGTCACGATCAGACCCTCGTCTTCGAAATAGCCGTTCTCCTTGGCGACCGCGAGCGGAGCCATGTCGGTGAGCTTGATGAAGCCGAGCTTCAACTCGTCTTTCTCGGGCTTGAGCGCGGCGGCGTGAGCACGGCCGGACGCCATAGCGAAGGCAGCGGCCGCGGTGCCGGCGGCGAGGAAGGTACGGCGGTCGAGGAGCGCCGCTGTTGCCGTGCTGGCTTTGAGGATTTGACTGCGATTGAGGCCGCGGCGCGAGGTCAGGTCAGTTGGCTTGGTCATAGACTGTCGAGGTCCTTTGCGTCCGATATGAAGCCACCGCGGTCCGGTCCTGCGATGCGCAAGGCGGCGCATTCCGGGGCGGCCCCAGACTGGTGGCGACATGTGCTGATGATGGGTTTCAAGGGACGGCATCAATGGCGTCAGCAAACACCATTCAAGCTTCATGCCAGCATCGAAAGGCGGCCAAATTCTATAAAATTCAAACCCTTAGGGTTTTTCCTGCACGCATCCTTCAAGCGCGGCCACGCATTCAAATTTTGCGATTCGCCCAAATGTTGTGCGACGCACAAAGCATAGGCAGCGTCGCCGGTACCAAAATCCAGGTGCAGCCAACAGGGCGAGTCCCGTACCGGGGAAGACGGCATGCGCACATTCTGTGCAAACGCACAATGCGAAGGCGTCGGATCGCAACCACTCCCGGCGCGTTTGCACGCAATCTCCCTAACCTTTCCATGAATCTTTCCGATGTGACGCTTGGCACGTCGATTGCTTCCATAGAGGCGGTCAACGACGACTGCGCTTACCGGGTGATTGAAGCCGACAGCGGCTCAAGCTCTGGGACAGATCGGCTTTACCGCACCGAGTCTTCTCGGCGTCGTCCGTCGTACCATCCCTATGAGCTTTGAGTTTTGGCAGGTGGTCGCCGCGCGGGCAACGATTGCGGGGGCTTGCCGCTGGGTTGCTTTCCATTCAACGAGCAGAGGAACATCTATGTCGTATCTCGTGCCTTCGGAATTCGTCACCAAGATGGTCGACGCAGGCGAGTCCAAAATCTTCATGTCGACCCGGGATACCGTCATCCGCGCCTACATGGCGGGTGCGATCCTGGCATTGGCGGCATGGTTCGCCGTCACGATCAACGTGAACACGGGCCAACCGCTCGTCGGGGCGCTGCTGTTTCCGGTCGGCTTTTGCATGCTCTATCTCTTGGGCTTCGATCTGCTGACGGGCGTGTTCGTCCTGTCGCCGCTCGCGTTGATCGACAAGCGACCGGGCGTGACCCTGGCGGGCGTCTTGAGAAACTGGGGTCTCGTCTTCGTCGGCAACTTCGGCGGGGCTCTCACCGTGGCCTTCATGATGGCATTCGTGACGACGTTCGGCTTCACGCAGGATCCCGACAAGGTCGGCGCGGCCATCGGAAACGTCGGCGAGGCCCGAACGCTGGGCTATGCGGCGCATGGCGCGGCGGGCATGGCGACATTGTTTTTCCGCGGCATGCTGTGCAACTGGATGGTCTCGACCGGCGTCGTCGGCGCCATGGTCTCGACCACGGTCCCCGGCAAGGTGATCGCGATGTGGATGCCGATCCTGGTATTCTTCTATATGGTGTTCGAGCATTCCGTCGTGAACATGTTCCTGTTTCCGTCGGGGCTGATGCTCCACGCCAAATTTTCGATCATGGACTACTTCATCTGGAACGAGATTCCGACCGTTCTGGGCAATCTCGTCGGCGGACTGTCGTTCACTGGGCTGACCCTCTACGCGACCCATGTCAGGACCGCTCCGAAGCGCGAGGTCGGCACCGCGGTGAAGCGCAGGGCGGCCTGACTGGCCTCAACACGGGAGCCTCGCCTTGAGTTAAGGTGAGGCTCCCTTCATCGGCGCCCAGATGTCCCGCGAGCTGCAAATATCGGTCGGGCAATGTTCCGACAGAGGTCGCAAGCCGACCAACCAGGATTTTCACGGCATTCTGATTCCGATCGAGCCGCTGTTGAGTTCGAAGGGCATCGCCGTGGTTCTCGCGGACGGCATCAGCAGCAGCAGCGTCAGCCACATCGCCAGCGAATCCGCCGTCAAAAGCTTTCTGAGCGACTACTACTGCACGTCGGAATCGTGGTCGGTGAAGACCTCGGCCCAGCGCGTGCTGGCGGCCACCAATTCCTGGCTGCACGCACAGACGCGACGAAGTCCAGACCCCTATGACAAGGACCGGGGCTACGTCTGCACCGTGAGCGCCATGGTCATCAAATCGACCACGGCGCACATTTTTCACGCCGGCGATTGCCGCATCTACCGGGTGGCCGGGCCTGCGCTTGAACAGCTGACCGACGATCACCGGATCATCGTTTCGTCCGAACAGACCTATCTGGGCCGGGCCCTCGGCATCAATCCTCAGATCGAAATCGACTACCAGGCGATCCGCGTCGAAATCGGCGATGTCTTCCTGCTGGCGACGGACGGCGCCTATGAACACGTCGACGCTCGTTTTGTCGTCGGTGCAATCAACGACAACGCCGGCGATCTGGATGCCGCAGCGAAGCTGATTGTCGAGGAAGCTTACCGGCAAGGCAGCGAGGACAACATAACGGTTCAGATCGTCCGCGTTGATGCGACCGCAGACGAACAGGCCAGCGAAGTCCTGGCACAGACGTTCGAACTGCCGCCGCCTCCGCTCCTGGAATCGCGGATGGTCTTCGATGGCTACCGGATCGTCAGAGAGATCCATGGCAGCAGCCGGAGCCATATTTACCTGGGCGTCGATGTGGAAACCGATACGCCGGTGGCCATCAAGATTCCGTCCATCGATATGCGCGACGATCCGGCCACTCTGAAGCGCTTCCTGATGGAAGAATGGATCGCGCGGCGGATCGACAGTCCCCATGTTCTCAAACCTCGCTCGCAATCGCGGCGCCGCAATTACCTCTATGTCGTGACCGAGTTCGTCGATGGGCAGACGCTGTCGCAATGGATGATCGACCATCCGAGGGCGGACCTGGAAACGGTCCGCGACATCGTCGAGCAGATCGCCAAGGGGCTGCGCGCCTTCCACCGCAAGGAAATGCTGCACCAGGACCTCAGGCCCGCCAACATCATCATCGACAAGACCAGGACGGTGAAGATCATCGATTTTGGATCGGTCAGAGTCGCTGGAGTCGCCGAGGCGGCGGCGCCGACCGACCACGACGATATTCTCGGCACGGCCCAGTATACCGCGCCGGAATATTTTCTCGGCGAGCAGGGGTCGACGCGGTCCGACCTGTTCTCGCTCGGGGTCATCACCTACCAGATGCTGACGGGAAAACTGCCCTATGGCGCAAGCGTCGCGAAAGCGAGGACGAAGGCCCAGGTCAGAAAGCTGAGATACGACTCGGTTCTCGGCAATGACCGCGAGATCCCCATCTGGATCGACGCGACGCTTCGGAAAGCCGTGCATCCTGATCCAAACATGCGCTACGCGAGCCTGTCGGAATTCATGTTCGACCTTCGTCATCCCAACGCCAACGATCTGGGCGCCTCCGTGACTCCCCTGCTCGAACGCAATCCCCTGCTGTTCTGGAAATGCACGACGGCGATTCTGGCCTGCATCGTCGTCGTCTTGCTCGCCATCCGCCACGGCTAGCGGAGGCCCCGCAAATTTGATGCACCGGGCTCCACCGGCCATCCGACGGAGCAGCAGCCGCCATTGGAACATGGCGCGGTTTTCGGCTATCAAGCCTGAACTTGCAGCCGGAGATCATGACGATGCTAGCCCCCGCCCCCGCCTCGCCCGAAACCGTCGGCATGTCCAGGTCAGCGCTGGACCGGATCGATGCGCACCTGAAACAACGCTACATCGAGTCCGGACGCTTTCCAGGCACCCAGCTTGTGGTCTACCGCCGCGGCAAGGTGGCCCACAGTTCCGTGCAGGGCCTCGCCGATGTCGAGCGCAAGGTCGCGATGCGGGACGACACCATCTTCCGGATCTATTCGATGACCAAGCCGATCACGACGGTCGCCTTCATGATGCTGTTCGAGGAGGGTCGCGTCGCGCTCGACGAGCCCGTCCATAAATATATCCCGAAATGGAAGAATCTCGGTGTCTTCGTCGCCGGGACTTCTCCCGCCTTCCTGACCCGCCCGCCGGGTCGTCCGATGCTGATCGTCGATCTCCTGCGTCACACCTCGGGGCTCACCTATGGCTTCCAGCAGCGCTCGAACGTCGACGCCGCCTACCGGGAGCGGAAGATCGGCGAGGTCGTCAAGGCTGGCACGCTGCAGACGATGATCGAGGATCTGGCCAAGATTCCGCTGGAGTTTTCGCCCGGCGAGGCCTGGAACTACTCGGTTTCCACCGACGTCATCGGATACCTGATCGGGAAGATCTCCGGCCAACCGTTCGAGCAATTTCTGAAGGAGCGCATCTTCGACCCGCTCGGCATGACGGACACCGATTTCTACGTACCCGCCGACAAGGCCCATCGGCTCGCGGCCTGCTATTCGGCCGACCCGCAAGGAGGCATGACCTTCCATGCGGCCGCTCGCAAGGAAGGACTGACACTGCAGGATGACCCGGCGACCAGTTCCTTCCTGCAACCGCCGGACTTCATTTCCGGCGGCGGCGGGCTTTGCTCGACCACCGCCGACTACCTGACCTTCTGCCGCGCCTTGCTCAATGGCGGCGAACTCGGCGGCGTCAGGCTGATCGGGCCAAAGACGCTGAAACTGATGACGTCAAACCATCTGCCCGGCGGCCTCGATCTGCCGGGATTGTCACGATCGCTGTTCAGCGAAGCGACCTATAACGGCATTGGTTTCGGCCTCGGCTTCTCCGTCACCATGGATCCCGCCAAGACGCTGATTCCCGGCAGTCCCGGCGAATATTCGTGGGGCGGCGCCGCAACAACCTCCTTCTGGATCGATCCCGCGGAGGAGCTGATCGCCATCTTCATGACCCAAGTGCTGCCGTCGAGCGCCTATCCACTCCGGCGCGAACTGCGCACCATGGTTTACGCGGCGATCACGGAAAGCAATCTCTAGTGCCGCCGATCTGACGTTCCCGTGTTACGCGCCGCCAACCCGATCAGGACATTCAGATCGAAAGCGGCACTGGAACCATGAGTTTGCTGGTCCGCTTTGCTTTCCGAAGTTCGTTCATGAGGTTGCGGCCCCGTTCGACGAACTTTGGAAAGCGGGTGCGAGCGGGCAGAGGTTTCACGGCGGGTCGGTAGCACCAGGCAAAGATTTGGCGGACCTCTGTCGCTTCACCTATGTTCGTACGAACCGACGGGTGCCCGCGTCCATTCCGACGCAGGCGATTCAGATTCCTTACCCATCGCGCCCCGACACGGGGACCTTCGGACGCGGCATGGGAAGCGATGGAGTTGGTTACCCCATGTTTTCAAAATTCATATCCTGGGGTGCCACGACGAGAAGCGCACTTCCCGTGCCTCGGACCGCGCTGAGCAGCACCGAATTGCGCAAGCCCTCACTGCCTGTACGCCTTGCTCTTCTGGTCGCGGGAACCACCCTGCCACTCATCATCTTCGCGACCGTCCTGGTTTTCAACGACCATGCGCAGGACCGCCAAGATGCGACGCAGCGGGTGCTGGAAACGGTTCGCAGCATTCGCCTCGTGCTGGACGCCGAGATGCAGCGCATGACGGGCGGTCTCCAGGTTCTGGCGCTGACCAACTCTCTGCGCAACGGCAACTTCGATGACTTCCGACGCATCGCATCGGGCTTTCTCGACCAATACGGCAAGAACGGCATCATCCTGGTGGCCGACCGCGAGGGCCATCAACTGTTCTCCTCGGTGACCACCGAGACGGCCAACCTCCCGCCGCGCAACAATCGCCCGATCGTGGACAAGGTTTTTGCCACCAAGCGCCCGCAATACTCGGACCTTTTCGTGGGCGTGGTCAAGAAGCAGCCGATCGTTACGGTCGAGGTACCCGTCATTCGCGATGGCGAGGTTGTCTATGACATCTCCTTCAGTCCCCCGAACGAGATCTTTCAGGCTCTCATCGAGAAGCAGCGTCCGAGCGAGGACTGGACGATCTCGATGTTCGACGGACAAGGCATCAACATCGCGCGGGTGCCGAACCCGCAGGACACCATCGGCAAGCAGGCGTCGCCGCGGCTCTTCGCCGAGCTCTTTCTCAAGACCGAGGCAACCTTGCCGACAATCTCGCTCGAGGGCGTTCCACTCATCACAAGCTTCACGCGCTCCTCGCTCACCGGCTGGACCGTCGCCGCCGGCATCGCCGAAAGTTCCCTCTCCGGCCCGCTGTGGCGCAATCTTGCGATCACCAGCGTCATCGGCGGCGTGTTGCTGCTGGTGGGTCTCGCCTTTGCGGTCAGAATGGCGACCACGATTGCCCGGGGCGAAATGCTGCACGATCTCCTGATCGAGGAGCTGAACCATCGCGTCAAGAATACGCTGGCCATCCTGCAGGGTATCGCGGTGCAGACCTTCCGGACCGCAAGCAGGAGCGAGCGCGAGAAATTCGAAGGCCGTCTCCGGGCCCTTGCCGAAGCGCATAATCTTCTGAGCAAGGAGAAATGGCAGGGGTCCGGTCTGCAGGACGTGGTGGACCGCGTGTTGCAGCCCTATCTGCTCAACAACCGCGACCGCATCAAGATGACGGGCCCAAAAGCGCCGCTCGCCCCGCGGCTTGCGGTGGTGCTGTCGATGATCGTGCACGAGATCGCGACCAACGCGGCAAAGTATGGCGCGCTGTCCAACGACACCGGCACCGTGGCGCTCGACTGGGAGATCATCACCGAAGGTCAGAAGCTGCGATTGACCTGGGCCGAAACCGG
>Ga0307509_10008487_pt1 | contig 13080 bp, 8 predicted proteins | sample 10_EM_MG_FD_202245 | JGI IMG/M metagenome (GOLD analysis project Ga0307509, IMG submission 202245) | Populus trichocarpa ectomycorrhiza microbial communities from riparian zone in the Pacific Northwest, United States - 10_EM | ecosystem: Host-associated > Plants > Roots > Unclassified | place...
TAAAAATTAAAATTGGATGGCGCATATATCGCGTCATCCGCTCTGTCGTTTTCAAGCGACGCATGCAGCGGATTGCAGTGACAAAAAAAAACCTCCTATGATATTGTTGGAATCGTCTTAGTGGACTCACCCTTCCTCGGTGGTGCGTGTAGCTTACTAACATATGGTTTGGTATCAACAATCTTTTTTTTTCACTCTCTCATCCCTAATTCAATATTTGACCCTTTAGATTTTCAAAACAACCATTCAATTTGTTTTTCCTTCATATTTAATCCATGTTTTTTTATTATTATTTTTTTATTTGAAATAATTTATAAAATTAGAAGTTGTTTTTTTTTATTTCATCAGCTTTCAATATTTTTCATCTATTGGATTTAGTCCTTATTCTTTTAATTGTTCTTTATTTTATTTGAGATAGTTTTTAAAATTGATTTTTTTTTATGATTTTATCATTCTTTATTTTTTAATTAAATTTGTTTTTCAATTTCATCCATTAACATTTAATTTCATTTTATTTTTATGTCAACTTTAGTTCTCATTCTTTAGATTGATATTTATTTAGTTTTTTTTTTATTGAAATTCTCTTTTTTATTTTCATTTCTCAATATTTTGTTCTTGACTGGGATTTTGTTGAGAGGAACTTAGGTCTTGACTTAGATCTTTTTAGGTCATTTTCTACAATTGATTTTTTTCAATTTTATTGTTTTATATTGGGTTTATTGAGGATTGAGTTTCATTATTTTTTCTCTTTTTATTCTATGAGGGTTATCATGATCTTAGGTGTCAGGTCACAAGTTTAACTGGTTGACTCCGACCACTTTTTCTTGTTTGATTTATCTATCATCGTTGCCTATTTTTTCTATTATATTGTTAAATTAACCAAACTTATTGGATCGAGTAACATCAATGACCTAACTCTTGGATTTTTCTTACTTCTTTAAAAATATTACCATCACTTGAATATCCTTTTTTTTTTTTACATTAGAAAAAGTTTAGTTCGGCCTATGGCGTAACACAAGCCACCAATCTAGTTATATACTAAAAAAACTAAGGTTTTGACATAGTGTTTTACTATTCATATAAAAAAATAAAGCACTATAATGTTTTTTTTCACTTTATTCTTTTTGTATTTATTTTTGTTATCAGATTTATTTATTTATGTGGTTTAATCATTTTACAACCTAATCCATAATACAATGTTTTAGGTTACCTGTTTTAGATTGTGGTAACGGAACAAAATAAAAAGAAAGATGATTGCAATGTAAAACATGAAGAACATTCTTGGTCAAGCCCAAACGTTTGATATTTTTTATTTTAATCCAAAAATTTATTTTATTTGTTTTTCAGTCCCTGAATTCAAAGAAAAGAGAGAAAGTCTTTGAAAAATAGAAAAAGAAAGAGAAAGCTTTTGGTTGACAATATTTTAGCAATAAAAAAAGACGATCTTGTCATCAACAAATTCTTTTCAATGAAAGGAGTTTAATAGTGATAACTTATGCCTTTCATCTTGTTGGAAAAATCAGGAAGTTTTGTGATTTTAGGTTGTTTCTCAATCTCTAACTAAGTTTTGACTATTTTAAGGCTACAAAAGGATTTATTAAGTTTTTTAGGGTTATTCTTGGGTGTTTTAAGGTGAAAATAATTAAAAATAAGTTTTAATTTTTAGGAAGGAAAAAAAGTTTCGATTATAGCGTGAGGTACACCGGATTGGGTGGGTGGGTGGGTGTTAGGTGGGGCCACATTGATGGTTCTAGTTGGTTTCTAGTGAGGCTAGGATAAGTTTTCTATTCAGAATGTGTTTGAGAGTGTGATAGTGGTTATTTATCAAAGTAGTTTTTTACTTCGAAATGCATTAAAAAAATATTTATTCATTTTTTATTTATAATATTTTTATATAAGCACATCAAAACGATTCAAAAATATAAAAATTTTAATTTTAAGCAAAAACAAAACTTCAAATTTTTGGAAAACATTGTTCCAAACATGTTTCAAAACGACCTCTTAACTAGTAATGTCATGCCATGCCATGTCACTGTCGTTACAGATGTTAGGAGAATTAATGAAAAATAAATAAGGCAAACAAATGCAACAATTATTAAAAGCAAATAAAAATAATTTTAACTAAAAGTAAATATGAGAAGAGTAAGGGTTTAGATGAAACCTGAGATTATGACACATGGTAGTGCTATCCTTAGAGTGAAAACACTCCCTCTACTCAAGGACACTTCAAATATAATACTCAACTCTTCTAAGATACAACAATCCATTAGAATTTTTTAATGCAACAAAAATTTTCCAAACCTTAATCACCCATAATTCTCATTTAAATTAAAAGGACAAATAAAAAATAACTGTAGTGGAACTTGAAAGAATTAAGAAATGAATGTTTTTTTAAAAAAAAACTATTCGAGAGAATAGTTTAAAATAGGAAAGTGCTTTTATTCTTAAAAATCTTTAATAATATGAATTGCACATGCCATATATATTTGTTACTAATCATATTCAAGACAATTAAATATGATAAATTAATGATAACCAATTAATACCATTAAAACAGAAAATAGTTATAGTAATTAATTATAACGGCTATAATAATTATTACTAATGGTTATCATTAAAGGTAAATTAAAATTAAAATTGTAAAATCCCCCCACATGATTTAAAATTATTAATATGTATATTGAATAATTTAAGTGAGCAATTAATGTTGTGTAATAGGTGTTAGGTACCTTTAGGGTTTGAACCTACATTTAATGTAAATAAGTCATAACTTGGAGAAGCATATTAACTAGAATGTTTTTAACTAGATTCTTTGGACCAAGTATAAACTTACCACACGCACAACATTGGACGATTTTAAGGTTCTATCAATGTTGTGTTTTTTCGGTCATGCACACGTGTCTTGTTACATGAGTGTCTTTAAATAGTTGCTCAAGCTTTTATAGTGGCAACCCCATCACCACACTCCCTTAAAGATGTATTGTGACCAACCCGCAAAACAATTTGCCTTTGGATTCATTTAGAGATTAATTCTTTTTAATCATCATAATAGAGGACATATCATCATAAAAATAGGACTCGGGACCACCCCACAAAATATATATGTAATATTTTTCCTCTCTCTAATCACCAAATAGTTTTGTTTTTACCTGTTGAACTTCATTCATGGGATTGCCACTCATTTAAAGATAGGTTTCCACTGTTAGTGAGTAATTAAAGGGCTTCAGTCTCATTTCCCTCGATGATTGAATAACTTGTTTACAAGCCAAACCTTTAGTGAGTGAATCCACCATGTTGTTTTCAGACTTGACAATATCTAAAGAAATAATTCCATGAGATATCAAATGTCTGACGGATTTATGTCTAATGATCATGTCTTTTTTTTTTTCATTAAAACTTTTACTCTTAGCCTTAACTATAATAGCTTGCCATCACAATGTAATGGTAATATGTCTATGGTATGTCAATTAAAATTTTTTGAAGCCACTCAGTTTCTGAACTAGCAGCATCTAATGCAACCAATTTTACGTTCATGGTAGAACCAGTACTCATAGTTTATTTAACAAATTTCCCAACAAACTATACTATCACATAAAGTAAACATACACTCTCTAGTAGACTTTGTTTCTTTTGAATTAGAAATCCAATTAGCATAACTAAATCCCTTTATTATTGGAGGGAAACCAGAATAATGAAATGCATAATCAATAATTCATTTTGGAATTTAAAAATTCTTTCTGAAGCACTGCAATGTGAAGCATTTGGATTATATGTATATCTACCTAATTTACCAACTGCATATGCTATATCAAGTCTAATATGATTTGCTAAATGCAATAAAGATCCAATAATTTGAGAATCTGTATATTACGACATACTTTCGCCATTATTTTTTTCTTAATTTAGTAGAAGGTTCAAAAATACTATATATTATAGACACATCCAAATAATTAAACTTTTTAATATTTTTTCAATGTAATGTAATTGAGTCAAAGAAAATTCATTATTTTTTTTAATAATTTAATTCCCAAAATAACATTAACAAAACCAAGATCCTTTATATTAAAATGTTTAGACAAGAGATATTTAGTAATATTTATAACTTGAATCTTACTACCAAGTATCATAATGTCATCAATATACAAACATAATATCACAATCATTTTCAATTTGTTTAAAATAAACACATTTATTAGCTGCATAACTTGATCAATTTTTTTGTGCTATTGTGTGGATCTTGTTTTAAATCATAAAGAGATTTTACAAGCTTGTAAACTTTCTTTTCTTGACCAGGTATTACAAAACCTTCTGGTTGGTCCATCTAAATTTCTTCTAAATCACCATTTAAAAATGTCATTTTAACATCCATTTGATGAGTTTCTAATTTATAAAAAGAAGCTAAAGAAACCAAAATTCTAATTCTAATGATTTTAGAATCTAGAGTATATGTGTCAAAAAAGTCTACTCCTTCTTCTTGTTTAAATCCTTTAGCAACTAACCTAGCTTTAAATTTTTCTATCGCACCATCAGTTTTTAATTTCTTTCTAAAATTCCATTTATAACCTATTATCTTACAACCTTGTCGCGAATTAGTCAAAAACCAAGTTTTGTTAGAAATTAATGAATCCATTTCACCTTTTATAGCTTCTTTTTCAAAAAGGAGCTTCAAAAGATGTCATAGCTTCATTATATGTTTTAGGTTCATTTTCATGTAAAAAGGTATAAAATTAGCACCAAAATCTTTTGCTCTTATATTTTTTTTTTACATTTTCTAACATGATCATTAACAATGTCTATTTTAGAAAAAAAGAACCTTTAATAATAGGTATAGACAACTTATTTTTCATTGGAAAAATATTTTCAAAGAAAATTACACCACGTGACTCAATATTAATATTATTATGGATTTCAGGAATATCAAAATTTATAACTAAACATGTACAAGTAGTGCTATTCAAAGAATATCTAGCAAATGTACAATCTATAGTTTTAAGTCCTATTTTTTTTTTCTTAGTAATACGAATATTAACTTTTGCTAAACACCCCCACACTTTAAAATACTTTAAAGAATGTTTTATTCTATCAAAATTCATATGGAGTTTTATCTAAATTTTTATAAGGAACTCTATTAAAAATATAATAAGCAAAATATAAAGCTTCACCCTATAAATTATTATGCAAACCTGAACTAATTAACATTGCATTAACAATATTCATTAAGTTTTGTTTTTTCTTTCCATTGACCCATTATATTGTAGTGAATAAGGAGGTGTTACTTGATGTATAATACCATGTAGTTCTAAAAATTCATTAATTTTATTAAAAGTATACTCGTCACTTCTATCATATCATAAAATTTTATTTTTCTTTATAATTGATTTTCTAATTCTGCTTTAAAAATTTTAAACTTATCAAATTATTTACTTTTAGAGTTAGTCAAATAAATATAACAATATCTTGAAAATCATCAATAAAAGTTATAAAATATCTTTTACCACCATGAGTCAAGATATTATTACTATCATAAAAATCATTATGTATTAACTCCAATAAATTTGTTTTCTTCTCTATTGAATTAAAAGTCTTTCTAGGTTATTTAGCTTGTACACAAATTTCAAATTTTTTATTTATTAATATATGACTTAGGTATTAAATCTAAATGTATCATTCTTTTAATAGTGTTAAAGTTAACATGCCCAAGCCTATCATGTCGTGAATCACAACATTCAACATTTGCAATAGATAAAGATAAAAAATGCAAAGTAGCATTAGCAAAAGGCATTCAACTTAGTTTATAAAGACCATTCGGCAAATGAGATTTTCCAACATAAGAACCAAACCTACTTATAACTATTTTATTAGATCCTAGAACAAGGGTAAATCCATTTTGATCTAATAAAGATGTAGTAACTAAATTTTTTCTAGAATCAGGAACATGAAAGACTCCATCCAAAATAAGAATTTTTCCGGATAACAACTCCAACTTTATTGGGCCTTCTCATATGACTTAAGCTACAATCTCATTCCCTATACCCATAATTCGTGTGCTTGATACCTGATAATAAAATGAGAATAATCTTTTATTAGCACACTCATGAACATTAGTCGGAGAATCCAACCACCAATCATTTGAGTTAAAAATCATATTTAACTCGAGGCTAGAAATAAAGTACATGTGAGTTGGGAAACAAGAGCTAGCCCCTAAACTTACTACATTGGCTTGTGGTTTAAAATACTCTTCAGGTCCTAAAGCTTTAGATGTTTGACTTTGTCGATTGTTGCAATCCTTGGCAATATGATTGTATTTGCCATAAACATAACATTTCACACCTTTTTCTGATTCATATAGTTACTTTTAGGTCTATTAAAATTATTATTATTATTATTATTAAATATTTTTTTCTTAAAAGTCTTAGGCCGGGGTTTAAAAGAACCCTCAACAACATGTGCCTTAACATGAAAAATAGATTTTTGTTGGTGTGATGCACAATGTTTTTCCTCAATCCTTAAATCAACAAGTAAATCATCAAAAGAAAAGTTTTCAAGTTTTTGTTTTAAAACTTTAGCAAAATCAAACCAAAAAGATGGTAATTTTTTAATAAAAGAAGAAATAAGAATCAATTGATTAAGTTTCATTCCCTTAATTTTCATGTCATAAATAATATTTTCAAACACATGGATTTGATTAGAAACACGTTTTCCATCAACCACTTGAAAATTAAGCCATTTTTCAATTGAATAGTTTTTAAGATCTTTTTCATTTGTACCATAGTTATATTCAAGTTCTTCCTATGATTTAAAAGCAATTTTAGTATAACAAAATATATGATAAATATTATTAAACAAAGCATTTAAAATTTTACCACAACACAAAATATTTTTATCTTTAGAGAAATTATACCGCTAGAGGAAGATGCACCACTTAGAAACAACTACAAAAGTTGATATTTCACTATTTGTTTTTTCAACACTTTTATTTTTATAACCATTTATAATCACAAAAAGGGCCTAATTCAGGAAACCATAATTTCATTTGTTGTTGCCAACAAAGAAAGTTTTGACAAGAAAACTTTTCAGATTTACTAGATAAGGAATTTATAATGTCCATAGCAAAAATCAAGCAAACAAATCAATCTTAAAAAAAAAAAAGGAAAGTAACCAAGTGAAAACTTTACTCTCTAATATTGTTGGGAGAATTAATGAAAAATAAATAAGGCAAACAAATGCAACAATTATTACTTGACGTAACTTAATATTGAAAGCAATAATAAAAATAATTTCAACTAAAAGTAAATATGAGAAGAGTAACGATTTAGATGAAGCCTGAGATTGTGGCACATGGTAGTGCTATCCTTAAAGGGAAAACGCTCGCTCTACTCAAGGACACTTTAAATTTAATGTGCATCTCTCCCAAGATACAATAATCCATTGGAATTTTTGGATGCAACAAAAATTCCTCAAACTTTAATCACCCTTGATGCTCACTTGAATTAAAAGGACAAATAAAAAATAACTACAGTAGAACTTGGGAGAATTAAGAAAGGAATGTTTAAAAAACAAATATGAGAGAATAGTTTAAAATAGAAAAGTTTTTTTTATTCCTAAGAATGTCTACTAATATGAATTGCACTATGTGTGTGTATTAGTTACAAATCATATTTAAAACAATTAAATATGATAAGTTAATGATAACCAATTAATACCATTAAAACATAAAACAGTTATAGTAATTAATTATAATCGCTATAGTAAATTTTAAATTAAAATTGTAACAAAAGATATTATAGCAAGTTGATACATTTTCCTTTTCGAAACTTGAAGAGAAGATTATTATTTATAGGAATAACTACAAACCACCTTAACCTATATACTCGTAAGTCCTAATTGGTCTTACGAATTATATTATATAAAAAAAGCTAGAGAAAATCAATGTTTTATTATGAATGTAGATTTATTGTAGTTTGGATTGAAACAATGTAATATATATTTTACCTTACTCAATAAAATTCAATTGTATGTCTATTAGAGGTAATATAACCTTTTGTAATGTATATTAGTCATTATCAAATTAATCAATGATAGCTTGATTTTTTCATAATACAACCTTTTTGTAATGTATATTAGTCATTATCATATTAATCGATGATATCTTGATATTTTTTATATTTTTAAAGTATAATAAAATGACTAAATTACTCTTGAAAAAAGAATTATAGAACTTGTTTCTAGGGGCTTAAAATGGCTAGTATGGGGGTCTTCATGGTGTTGAGAAACAAATCCAAAGCTTGGTTGATGCTCAATTTGGCAAAATCAAAGTCAATGTTGTTGGGTTTTTTCCCCAATTGAATCCTTCCACATTATGTATTTTTTTGTTATTTTATTTTATTTTGGTCACTTGCCTGTTTTTTTTTTCAATTTAATTCTTTTACATTACATTAAGTTGATTTAGGGTTGAGCTTGGTAATTTGTTTCAGTTGCCCTGGTATGGGATCCTCACGGTGTCGAGAAACAAATCTAATATTTGGTTTATACTCGATTTGACAAAATCAAATTCAATTTTGTTAATTTTATTCCTAATTGAATTATTTTATGGTCAATGTAATGAGTTAATGATGAAATTTGCAATAGAAAAAAAATTCAAAGAAATAGAGATAAAATATAAAAACAGGGAAATCATATGGTCAATCTAAAATTCACGCAAAAGATCATTTAAGTCCAAAAAATTACTTTGTTTATTTTTCAATCATTGAGCTCAGTGAAAAGAGAGAATCTCATTGATAAATGACAAAAAAAAAAAAGAGAAAGTTATTGGTTGCCCACAATTTAGGAACCAAAACAATGTCAATGATCTATATTTATTCTAATTCTTTTAGTATTTTTATCAAATCAAGAACCCATGACAAAGCAATATGTTTTTTTTAATATATATTATAAGAAAAGGAGGAATTATACTAGATTTTTTCTCAATGGAGTTTAGATTATTTCTTTTCCTACCAAGAACAATTTTATTATTGTATAATTAAATAAAAAAAATTAAAGAGCTCATCGCAACATGAGATCATATAATTTAATATGCATCTTTATCTTAACTTCCCAATTCGATCTTTGGTTGGAATCAAAATATTTCTTTATCATTTATTGAGATGTATAATTCTTGATTTCTTTTATTGAATAAATATATTAACTTTTTAATTTGTAGTAATTCATTTTTATTGTAATTTTTGTAACTATATTTTTGCTAAAACTCAAGGCATAACAATCCATCTCTCCTAAAAGAATTTCATGAGATTTCTAATCCTGCAAATCGTATGGATTAATATTAAAGGTTAGATAATTATATGGATTGTGGTTTATAACAATCTAACCTTAAAAAGTTTATCTAACCCTATAAAAAGATATGATCTTCAGGTAATCTTCATATAAATCCTAAACGACGCTAGATTTTCTAATACAATCCTTGAAACTCTAAAAAAAAATTAAAAATAGTTTTTCATTGCATTTATATATTACAGAAATCTTAATAGTGGCAGTGAAGCTATCATTAAACAATTATGGTTGTTGATTTTATATTTTGGTTGTTATTGGCATTAATTATGAATTAAGTTTACATGTAAATTAATTTTTCTAAAAAATGTTTTTTTCTCTCATAAATTCAAAAAGATAATTTCTGACTACTTTATTAGACATATCTGAATGGAATTTTCTAAATCTATCCAAAATTTTCCATATAACACTATTACAAGCTTATTTAATAACATTTGCTCTTATCAAGCAAATATATGAAATGTGAATTCCATGTAAAAGTTATTAGGCATGCCATCAAACATTTCTCATCCTTTAAGCATCATATTCATACTTTGATAAGAATTACTTGAGTTTTTGAAGTTTGTTTCCCTAAAATATATAATGTTTTTTATTAATTGAGTTATATCTTTTAATGTGAAAGTAGTTTTTGTATTTTTTTATCCAAATTTTATTATTGATTTTAAAATTAAAAAATGTTTATTTAAAAGTATTATTTGTCCACAATAAGGAATATAATGGTAAATTATTCTAAATCTTTTAAATTGATTAGATTTCCAAACATGTCATGCAAATTCTAGGATACAATTCTTATTTCTAAAAGAAAACACTTTATTTTTTCATTTCTAATAAATCCTTTGATAGTATAGTTTTTCCAAGGATAATGTCAAAATGCCCAAAACTAGAGACCAAATGATTTGATCTCCTAAATGATGATGAGTAGTGCATATTCAGGTCATGAACCCACCTAACCCCTCTATTTCTTCTCTTTGGTTAAGCTTATTGATGCAGAATTGTCCCTTAAATTACTAATTTGAGATTTGAAGAAATGTTTGCAACTTTATCCAACAAAAACCATGCCTTGGAGAACAAAGGTTATATGTAATTGCTCACCCTACCCTACGTATATAACGAGATGCAAATGAGAAGTATAAATCACAAATATATTCTACTGCAAATTTGACAAAGTTTTGTCTATATTTTCAATATCAAGTTCTCAACCCAACAATCTCACAACCTGCAAACAATAATTTTAATACTTGTCCTATTATTCGGGACTCCCATAACTTAATCATCACATCATCATCACCGAGACAATTTATTATTTAGTTGATTTAAAAGGAACTAAAAGTATTAGCAAGGAAGTGACCCTCCCTGACTTATTTATTCAATTAAACATGCTTTTGTACAATTAAATTTACAATGACTATTTGATTATGTCTAGTAGTACTATTATTAATAGAAAGTTTATGCTTTTGATGCAAAAATTGGTATGTTATATAATTAAATGCATAGACGAAAAACACGTAGTATGTTATGAAGGGTGATTGACCACAACGACAATATTGGGTGATGTTGAGGAACTAGTTATCTGGTAATGAGGCTAGTGTTTAATGATGTATCATGTTGAGGAACTAGTTACCCGGTAATGAGGCTGAGTCAACCTGGGTTCTTGTTGAAAAATAAAATTGAAAATAAAATTCAATTAAAAAAATGAGTCGATCCAATCCAGGTTAACATCTCGAACCTAAGTTATGAGACCAGGATAATCTCATAGAAAACAAATCGAAACAAATTATAAAACTTAATTCTCAATCAACCCAATAATGAAAGTTGAAATTGAAAAAAAAAAATCAAATATAAAAGGAAAAAAAAACTGAGTAAACCGGCCTAACCTGCGACCTAGGTCATAAGACCATGATAACCCCATAGAAAGAAAATAAAAAAAAATCATGAAGCACAATTCCTAATCAATCCAATGTTGAAAGATTAAATTGAAAAAAAATCAAATAAAAAGGATAAAAAAAATGACCTGGATCAACTCAGGTTAACCTTCCAAACTCGGGTCGGAAGACTTGGATAACTCCATAGAAAAGAAATTTTTTTTTTATAAAGTCTAATTTCCAATCAAAACAATATTGAATGATGAAATTAAAAAAAAAATTCATTTGAAAAATGAAAAAAAAAAACTCAGGTGTCAACTTAACTAACCAGCAAAACTCTCATTTTTTGTCACGAGACCGTAATAACTTCATAGAAAGAAAATAAAAAAAACTACTATAAATATAAATTCTCAATCAACTCAATGTTAAAGGATGAAGTTGAGAAAAATATTAATAAAAAAAAATTGACTATTTATTAATCAACTCAATGTTAAATGATGAAGTTGAGAAAAATATTAATAAAAAATAAAAAAATGACTCGAGTCAACACAGTTAATACTCACGACCTAAGTTATGAAACTGAAAAGTCTGAGATATCTCCATAGAAAGCAAGTACAAAAAAATTATAAAGTCCAATACCTAATAAACTCAATGTTGGAGGATGAAATTCAGAAAAAAAAAAGTTTGAAATTAAAAAATAAAAAATAAATAAATTATGAATCTCAATTCTCAATCAACCCAATGTTGAAAGATTAAAATAAAAAAAAGATAAAAAAATTACTCAAGTCAACTCAGGTTAACCTGTCAAACCCGGGTTAGGAAGTCGAGATAACTCCATAGAAAGAAAATTAAAAAAAATTATAAAGTTCAATTCTCAGTCAACCCAATATTAAATGATGAAATTAATAAAAAAACTATTCAATTAAAAAATGTGACAAAAAAAACTCCAATCAACCTAGCTAACCTGCAAAACTTTTGATTCTTGTTACGAGACCATCATAACCCCATAGAAAACAAATAAAAAATAATTATAAAACTAAATTTCCAATCAACCCAATGTTAAAGAATGAAGTTGAAAAAAAAATTAATGAAAAAAACAAAAGAATAACCCGAGTTAACACAACTAATCTGAAAAACTCGCGACCCGGGTCATAAGACCGAGATATCTGCATAAAAAAATAAATAAAAATTACAAAGTTCAATATCTAGTAAACTCAATGTTAGAGGATGAAATTAAAAAAAAAATAAGTTTAAGATTTTAAAAAATAATAAAAAAATTTAAAGATCAAAGTGAAATAGACGATGGCATTTCAATGTTTATTGCAAATAAGAAATTTTTGTATTTTAGTATATGTTAATTTTTACAAGCAGTACTTGTATTAAATATGCCGTCCATTTATTTAATAATATTTCTCAGATTGAAGAATGTTTATATTGCACTCACTTTGGAAATATCTGAAAAAGCCACTTAACCGAACCCTAATATGATTGGTATAGGTGTCAATATGAGTTCATTATTTATTTTCATGCAGTACTTGAGGACAGTTTTTTTTTTCCGTATGAGTTAAAGGTTTAATGCATTGTTTAATATTATTTCTAAAGTTTTCCTAATTGAAATGGAGTTCATTATTTATTTTCATCCAATTTTTTTTCAACCTCAATATTTTCAAGCGAGGTTCACTTATGCCAATGGTAGAGTGAGCATTGTGCGGGAGAAAGCTGGATATTTTCAACCCGTCGGTGATGCAACCGTTGGGGTGTATTTGAGATGATAATAACAGTAATAATTTAAAGTATTTTTGGTTTATAAATATATTAAAATAATATTATTTTTATTTTTTAAAAATTATTTTTATATTAATGCAGATCAAAATGATCTAAAAATATATATATA
>Ga0307509_10008488_pt1 | contig 13079 bp, 17 predicted proteins | sample 10_EM_MG_FD_202245 | JGI IMG/M metagenome (GOLD analysis project Ga0307509, IMG submission 202245) | Populus trichocarpa ectomycorrhiza microbial communities from riparian zone in the Pacific Northwest, United States - 10_EM | ecosystem: Host-associated > Plants > Roots > Unclassified | place...
TGGCTAAGTGGGCGCTACCCATAGCCAGCCTCTCGGGACATACTCTACCGTGATAAGACTCATACCTCTAGAGTCCAATAACAACCCATAGTAATGCTACAAATCAAGGGGAGAAGGTCCGGGCTGCTTACTGAGGTATTTATCTCGAAAAGCACCCTGGCCTTCTGAGACTACCTGAGTACCACTAGGAAGACTACCCTACAACCCGTAGGCTAGAATAGACTCCTAGATGCCCGAGAGACCATATATGAGCGACCTCCATTTTGGCAGTTACTCATACTCCCCTTATATATCCTGCGAACGACATTCAGTCGGACGGACGGCGACAACTTATACGGTGTTAAGGCAGCTGCTCCAATGACCTCTTTTAACTAGCAAACGAGCAACTACACAGCCGTCTGCCTATGACGCGCCGTCCCAACGCTGGGGCCAGAGGGGGGTGTTAGCAAAACACGCCCAAGTTCAATAGCATGTTCGGGCCACCCTTACGTAGGCGTGGGGCCTCCCCGCGCAGATGCGTGTGCGCCCAAGAACATCTAAGAGCCCACAGAATGTGAGGCAATGGACCTCTAAGTTCTAGGATGACTTTGCCAGTGAAGGTAGGGTAACTTGGACACCTCAGTAGGGTAACTGGGGTCCATGGGCATAATGACCAAATTCCCAAGGTAGGGTAACTTTGCCTTCTTATGCCTTTAACCGCTCAGGAAGTCCTCCAGGCGACCACAGAAGTCGTCTCGGAGGTCCGTGTAACATTCCCATAATTCTCTTGACCTTATGCGAATGTTCTCCCGAAAGGTTACCCTGCCTAGTAGAGTACCTCAAAGCTACTCAACAGTTGCCTAGGCCGTATCCTAGGTTTACCAGCTATTTGTATAAAGTATACGAGACCATACCACCTCCGGTTACCTCTTGGTATACCATTTGGGCTAAGGTGATAGTGATTGTAGCTACCTATCATAGGGTCGTTACAGGGTCAAGCCACTCGATGCCTTCAGGGATAGTGATCGCTGTCCGTTCTTCTATCACTGGATTGAGAAAGGCTGTTACCACATCAAGGTGATAGATCGTAGCCTGTAGTTCAAGAGCCAGAGCAGCATAGATGCGAAAAGTAGTTAGCCGAGCAACAGGGGCAAAGGTCTCACTATAATCCACGCCATGAACCTGCTCAAAACCCCTTGCTACTAGCCTAGCCTTATTGCGCCAACTTCCATCCGCATTGGTTTTTAGTCTAAAGACCCACTTGCAGGTAATCGGTCTTAACTCATCGTCTGTGACATGATAAAATGTCTCATGCACTTTCAGTAAATCATACTCGCTTCTCATCGCATTCTTCCATCTGATGTCAGATGCAGCCTCAGAGTAACTCTCTGGTTCACCCGCATCACTGTGATGCAACATCTCTACCGTGCATGGGAGATTATCGGTTCTAGTACCGGTACTTTCTTCTGCTACCATTGTAGTCTTAGCCTGTATGCGGCATGATCTTCGCAATCGAGTCTCTGGCACTCTCTCAGACGACTCCTTCTCACTGTCTATCGCAGCTGAGGCTTTCAGTAAGGCTCTCTCGGCACTTATCTCTTCATCTAGCTTCTTGGATGGCATATCACCAGGAGACGCTCTCTCGACTGGACTTTTACTTCGTAATCCCTCATCTAGCACCGTAGATGGTATATCACTAGGAGACTTCTTCTCAACTAGACTTTGGCTTGGTAATCTCTCTTCAAGCTCTTCACTCTCTTCATCTGTATATACCTCTTCGGGTAATACTGCTTTCAACACATCCTCAAATCCCACCTCTCCTACTATCACCCCCTCATCGAAAATAACGTTCGATGCTGTAATCATTTGCTTCTCTACTGTGTCCCAAAGTCTCCACATAGTTGTAGCATCATGTACATAGCCTATCATAGTTCAGATCCGGGAGTGTTCTCCAAACTTCCTGTGCTTGCGCTGAGGTGGTGGGACTAGCTTGTATGCTTGGCAGCCGAATCGGCGAAGATGGTGGATAACCGGCTTCTTGCCTTGGTTTAGCATTTCGTACGGAGTTTTGTGCTGTAGTGGTCGGCGTGGAGAGCGCTCGTGAAGGTATGCTGCCGTCGATATTGCCTCAGCCCACATAGCGGTAGGTAGTTTAGCGTCAATGAGCATTGTGCGTACTTTGGTGACAAGAGTTTGAATCATTCGCTCACTTTTACCATTTTTGTGTTGAGTATATGGCGGAGCGGGTTCGAACGAGATTCCCGAGACTCTCAGAATTCCACGAAATAGTCGGTTATCATACTCGCCTCTTCCATTATCGCAGCGAAACCTCGCTACTGGCCAATCTGGATAGGCCTTTTCCATACGTGCTAAGAACTCTTGAAATACTCACGTCATTTCAATAGACTCCTTCGATCTAACAAAATAGACCCAAACCCGTCTCGAATAGTCGTCAACATAGACAACAAAGTATCTCTGGCCCGAGAACGATGGTGTTGAGATCGGACCGCAGACATCCGAGTGCACTAGCTCGAAAGGGCAAGATACTGGAGGTACTGGTGTTCGAATAATCTTTTGGTGTTGCTTACCGAGTACACATGTCGAGCATAATGGCAGGTTGGCACTCGCAGGAATCGATTCACCCAAGATGTGCCGGAGGCTTTGAACCCCACTATGGCCGAACCGCTGATGCCATACCTCGAGAGTCGGTTGACTTGTAGTCAGAGCTGCAGCCACTCTCCGTTTCGGCCGCTGATTTAGGTAGGTTATCTCAACCCTCAATCGATAGAGGCCATTGTCTAGTATTGCTAATTTGATCTCGGGAGATGTTGCTCTCCGATCAGCAATGAAGCAAGTATTGCTTCGAAAGATAATGTAGTACTTTGGAGGAAGTTGACTAATCGATAATAGGGAAACACTAAAAGCTGGAGCGTAGAGTGCCGTGAATACTAGCACCGGTCCCGAGCCTACCTCCAGACTAATTTCTCCTTTTCCAATCCCAAATACCTCCGAACAATCTCCGAGTAGAATGCTAATGCGTGGGCGCAGAAGTTGCAAATTGCGGAAGGCGGATCTGGTGTTGCATATGTGATGTGAGGCACCTGAGTCTACCACCCATTCGTGCCCGTGGCTGGAAGAGCTACTTGTTACAAGCGCCTGAACTCTGGTTACACTTGCAGAAGCTGTAGTAGCCTCATGTTGCTGCGAACGGAATCGTGTAGTTCTTCTAACTGTACTAGCCCTCTGCTTAGTTCAACAATCAGATTCTCGGTGGCCCCGCAGCCCACAGTACCAACAGGAAATCTGTTCCTGACGTCCCCCTTTCCAGTTGCCTCTTCCGCTTGCTCGCCCCATCATTCCTCTTCCCCTTACAAGGCCAAATCCACCTCGGTTTCCTTCTCTTAAGTCACCTCTAAAGCTCCTAGTAGCGCCATTTGTGTAAAGGGCCGTTCCGGAGGTAATACTAGTATTTAGACTAGTTTGTTCGCTATTGCGGCTTTTGGCTGTTGCTTCCGCTTCAATCACCTTCAAGATAAGGTTTTCAACAGTATAGCCATCCGCTTGGTGTAGTATGATGTCAACAAAACTATTGAAGGTGGTGGGAAGCGTGGAAATGAGGTGAGAGGAAAATGCTTCGTCTGAGATAGCTTGTTCAGTACCAGCTAGTCTTCTACGAAACTGAAGTAGCTTGGAAAGGTATTTCTGAATGGGTTCAGTCGGATCAGGCTTGGACTGGTTGAACTGGCGGGCTAGCATCGTCCTCCCAGCTCGTGATGCTGTCGTGTCCATCTTCTCGTGAAGTGTGTTCCACATCTCCGCCGGTTCGTCTAGTCCACTAATGTACTCCTGGATTTCTGGTGTACATGAGGCAAAGATTAGAGCATAGGCAGCCCCTTTCCTACTCTGATAATCTTTCCACTTTGTGTATTCGTCGGCTGGGGGTTGCTCCTCTTGTTCAAGTACGATCTGGAGACAATTTTCTCCTTGTAGAAAGGCACGGATATTTCGTACCCACTGAGCGAAATTGGTGTCACTCAGCTTATCGATTTCTCCGAACTTGCATCGGTACCGCTCCTTTGGTAGTGGGAGCAATTCATCGTTCGGGTGAAAAGACATGATGAGATTGTTGAAGGGTATTTCGTTCTGAGATCCGTGTGTTCGGTTGCGAGCCACTCCAGGCTCATAACCTGTCGGAGGTCGCGCTGAAGATGTCGGAGATGCAGTGCAAAGTAATAGGACTTGAACAATAAGAGAAAGAAAGAGATAGATTCTGTCTTGCTTGATCGCCTATAGACGCACCTAAGACTGCGATACTTATAGTCATCCGCAGTATCATCATACATCAACATGACTCTAGTTACTTCCTAGTTCCCCATGTCCCAAGTAGCCTGGCCTCTGGCCGAACATATCTGTACTACACATCACACTGAAGTAATACTTCCAACAATATTCGGCTAATCTGCCATCACGCTATTTCAGCCACATCCTATAATTGCCGTGCTAGCACCATTTCCAATTTACCCAGGTCATGCGGTACTGTTATATGTACAATACGAGTACAAATAACATGATTTTTGTAGGGACAAAAAAGGAGAACCTATCTAAGTTACAAGCGTAATTCGCTTTGAATATCCCGTATTTCCCACCCTTGCAAGTTCTCACTGTGCTAAAGAACCTTAACATTTGCTTCTTCAAAGACAAAAACCTATCTATGGCAGTTGAACTGTGCTGGGTTGTGCTATGAGCTAATCTAACTGTGCCCTGGCACTTCACAGTGCCGTATAGGGGCATATTTACTTGTATATCGATTTTCATCCCGTATTCGGAATCAGGTAATATTAAAGATTTATGTCCTAATACTATGACCAAACATGGCTAGTAGTAGTTACTATTCCTTACATCATTTATTCTCGTACCAGGCCAAACTTGTTCTTTTTCATTACCTTTTAGTTCACACCAGGTCACTTTCACCTACTCGAGTACTTGTTACCATCGGCTACATTGACCTCTTTGTATTAAACCCATCAAATCTCTGATATTTGACATAATCCTGACACACCTTCCTGTACTTTTATAGCAACCGTATTCCGAATACACGATGAGAATAGAAGTACTGTACATAGTACAAGGAACTTCAAGTGCCGACTTTACCGACGGGATGGTCCGGGTCGACGGGCTTCGACGGCAGTACGATAGTATCGTCTGGACGACGGAAGAAGAGGACTGCGATACCTGCGGTAAGAAGCGGAATACCGGTGTGTGCACAGTTTGGTACTAGGGTTGTTTGAAAGGGTTGAGCTTCTGTTTTTGGCCGCCCAGTTAAGGAGGCTTGGCAAGGATAGTGCATCCTATAAAAGGCTTTCTCTCATGTATTTACCTAGCATACCAAACACACACACAACACATCCACAAGCAAGTCAGTTCCATGTCAGTCTATTGTCCAATATATTCAGAGGCCACGACCACACCACAGGAGAGGGATACGGCATGCGCGACACACCATCCAACTAAGGGAAGGTCACGTTATACTCCCGCACCGGTAATTGACCCTCGCGCGGGGACGTCTAAAATTCCCTCTCTTGGATTGCGGGTCGAGCGCACAGCGAAAATTGACTCCCACTTCTGGTTTTGGTATGGTATGGGGCAGCTGGGAATAACCATCGGATGAGTGAGTATGAAGTTGTTGTTTTCCGGCTCTCAGGCTTATGTGCTGGACGATTAAGGTTTGCCTGCAGGGGCTTCTGGGAGAGATGGCAGTACCGAGCGAAGTGACAAAAAAACAGGAAAAAAAGGAAAAAAAGGAAAAAAAGGAAAAAAAGGAAAAAAAATCTGTGGGCAGGCAAACCCTAGTTACGGTACATGCCTCTTTGTTGACTGTTTACCCTTGAAAAAACATCTTCACTTCTTTCTCACTAATACCACTTTCAACTTCCACCACCCCGACCCCCTGAATGCTGCTAACAGCAACCTGCCAACAACAATGGCTTTTCGTGCTATGATACCCAAATCCTTCCCCGACTTTCTTCTCCAGGTGACCACCCCTCCTAAGCTCAATTTTTCAAATCCAGTAAGCATGATTTCCTCAACAGCTTCATCGTCCTTATACCTGGCTACAACAGGAATCTGATATTCCATCTCTAAAGGCTTCTCAGCAAAACCTTAATTATAAACCTGTTTGGTGTTTGCTTCACACTAAGAGACTGTTAACACCCAAGATTACCTTAATTGCTTTAAGATTTAAGGCTTTCAGAAGGTGGTTTGGAAAACATGTAACAGTAAGCAATTTCTGAACAATATTGATTATGTTTCTATAATACTAACTAAGACTATTAAAGTTTACTCACATCATTGGTGTCATCGGAATAAGTTTCAGACCCCTTACAATCAGTCAAATGATGAATTATTTTTTTGAAAACTTTAAAATTTTGAAAGTAAGCTGGCAGCTACCTTCCATAAAGGATCCATCAGAGAAGTAAATAGTGTTTACTTGATTAAGCGATTTCATATATCAACCAAATCGAACAAATTCTTCAACAATCTATTGAGTATGATGGCTCCAACATTATTGTTGAATATTATATTATAGTACTGGAAAAACAAGTCTAGTAAAACATATCAGCCATAAACAACCTATGATTATCTAGATCAATATTGAAGCATGTAGTCCTGATGACAATGCATTTGCTGACTCATTTCCAAAGATCCTAAACTGAGTTTAGTATCATTGTAGCTTCTTTGAAGCTGTGTTATCAATCTATACTATTGCCATCATGGGGCCAAATTCTGCTCTCTTGTTTACACCTTCCCTCTAGTCTATTGCCTCTGAGTACAACTAATACATGAACTTGTGAAATTGAGTATATGTATTTGTACGAACTTGGTGATACAACTCAGATGGTTTAACAAAATATATAAAGACTTTTGCCAGCAGGCAAAAAGATATCAGAAAAAAAGACAGGAGAGGTAAAAGTTTTCATAATTGATAATGTCAACAGACTAGTGTTGAACAACCCAGCGATGGTTGCAGCTTTGAAAAATATCCCAAGAGATATGGTAGAAAATGGACTATTTATAACTGTATTTGTCTTTAGTGAGAGGCAAGCACCTATTTAGATGTAGTGTAATCCCTCCTTTCTTTTTGCTATAATATCTAGTTCATCGTTACAGATGCTAATTACATATTCTACAAAGCTTAATAAGGTGGTCAGCAATTTCATCTCTTGGAAACATACTGACTATTAAGGATATAAATGTAGCTAAGATCAAGGAGATATTGGCAAAAGGGTGAACAAATAATGAAAGCTATGGAGAGAAGATCTATACAGTCATTAATGGTATAGTTTAGTTGATCAAAGTAATTATATGACAATTAAGTACCTCTCGGAAGTCTACCCTACGACCTGTAGGTGAAGATAGACTCTTAGGTGCTGGAGAGACCATGTATGTGTGACCCTATATTGGCAGCCACCTATACATACCCCCTTTATATGTCCTGCGAGCGACATTTGGTCAGACGGACAGCGACAACTTATTCGGCATTATGGCAGCTGCTCCAATAACCTCTTGTTGCCAGGGAACAAGCAACTATGCAGCCATCGGCCTATGATGCGCTGTCCCAATGCTAGGGCCAGAGGGAGGTATTAGCTGAACCCTCTAAAGTTCAATAGCATGTTTGTCCCACCCTAGCACAAGCGTCTGACCTTCCTGCGCATGTGGGTCTGCGCTCATGAACATCTAAGAGCCTATAGAATGTGAAACAATTGACCTCTGAGTCCCAGGATGACTTTGCCGGTCAAGGTAGGGTAACTGGGTTTTCTCAGTAAGGTAACTGAGTCCCTTGGGCATAATAGTCAAGTTCCCAAGGTAGGGTGACTTTGTCCTCTTATGCCTCTAACCTCTTTGCAAGCGTACCGGGGGACATCTTATATCACCTTGAAGTCTTGTGTAATGTTCCCATAGTTTCCTTGACTTTATGTGAACATGCTTCCAAAGGTTACGCAGCTAAAAGAGTACCCAAGTCACTATATTATTCCCTGAGTCTTGTGTAAGGTTGACCAGACTTTTGAATACCAAGTGGAACCTCTTCCCCTGGGGTAGCGGTCTTGCAATGGGATATCGGTATTAACTCTAACCGAACCAGAGGTATAACCGAGATCAAGTACCGGAGACAGTGACAAATCGTGACTAAGCAAGGCAGATTTCACATGACTAATAGTTATTAGTCATAAGGTATGTTTATGTTTCACGCTATGCAGTCAGTTGACTCATAGTTTTCACATGACTCGCACTTGTGTGTCATCGTTATATTATGATTGGTTGATATTTTTATGACTCACGATTGTGAGTGATAATGATGTAATGACTTTTGCGCGTGACTCAAATTATGAGTCACAAGTTCCACGCAGGTGACATGCTTTGCGCACCTGACATGTTTTATGTTTTATGATTGGTTTACGGTATGTTGCGCAGTGACTCATAGGAGTCATCTGATGGATTTCGGGAATGACTCATTATGAGTCATAGGACCGTGTGACTCGAGTTATGAGTCACTAGGGTTAGGGTTGTTGGCGTGAAGACTCTATACCGTAAGAACTCGAATAAACGATCCTTGTGCTATGTAGTCCGAAAATTCCTCCTTGGGAAAAGGGGCGAAAAACAGACTAAAAATCTCCCCCAAGAGCCAGAAAAAAAAGAAAAAAACACCAGACCTTACTGAGAGAGGCAAGTCTAACGTCCTAGCACAAGGATCGTTTATTTGAGTTCTTACAGTATAAGGAGGAGACTCAGTCACAGTAGTTAGCATCCTCCGTCTCCGCTACAACTCCGGCGATTGAAATCTCAACACCACGAGAAATCATCGTCACTTCCATCCACTCCCCTCTCGTCAGACACGCCACATTGCCTCTGTCTGAGTAAAGCCATCTCCCTTCCCGCTTCCTTTCCCTTCTGATGGTCAGGCCTGGCAAGTTTGTTCCTAGGGGTTGGTTGAGTTCGCCTTCACCCCCTCTTCTCCGGGCTCGCTTAGGCAGCCCCCCAAGGTCGGCAACCCCTCACCCGTCAACGGTCGGTTTTTAGTCTCGGTCGATCGGTAAAGTAGCTGTCCCTGGTGGCACTGCTCTCTGGTATTGCACTACCTCCTTTGTGCTCTGCTGGTACAGACTGACTTTTCGAAACATCATGACACCGTTTCCGTCAGCCTTCCTCGCACTTCTTGTGTCGGTTAGCCCTCCGCCCTCCCCCTCCCGGACATTTAGATCGGCTAGCACCCTACTGCTTGTGGCTCTACGCTCACCCTCAGACCTCTGCTCCCTTCTGATGTCCTTGGACTAGGGGTGCATGTTTAAACCTTCTTTCCGGGTCCTGTTTCCCGAAATAGCCGACCAGATCTTCCTCCGGCTCCCACGAGCCTTCCTTCGGGAGCTGGGCCCGATGGGGTTTTACTACCGTTTAGCTTATTGGTAGTTTGACTTGGGGGAGTGGGTTTGTTTTCCTTTGTTGGTTGTGTCTACTGTCGGTTGGGGATGTTTTTCGTTTAGGCTAGGCTTTCGCGGGGGTTATTGGTTCACTGTTTTCAGGCTTGTGTTCTCATCTCCTTGTAGTTTCTACCCATAGTACTGGGCGGAGTTTTCTTTGTCGGGCAGGGTCAGAGAGTTTTAGCTTGGGGATCGCGGGATGGACTGTAGTTGGAGGTTTTGGACGACATGGTCTTCATTCCGGCCGAATGTCCGTTGTACCTAGCACTGTGGGAGTGGGCACGTTTGTGCATTTCCCCCCGATAGAAACAATTAATAAACGAGATTGAAAAAAAATGAAAATGAAAAGAAAAGAAAAAAAAAAAAAACAGTCACAGTAGTTAGCACAAACTATCTCCCCTACACCTCCGGCGATTGAAATCTCAACACCAGGGAAATCATCATGGGATGCACCACCCCCCCTCACCTCCCCCTTGATGGCTTCTGCCTAGGGGAGTGATGCTATCACCCCTCCTCTCCCTGTGGGGTTTACCCCCTCCTCTACGGGGTTCTCGTTCCTGTTCATCATTGACTCCCGCTCATGAAGTTCAGTTCTCCCCCCTTACCCCGCACTTCCTTTGCACCTCGCTTAGGTTTTGCACGGTCGGCATTCCGTTCTCTTCGCTCACGGTCGGCGCTGAGCTTTCCAAGCCCTTTGCGTAGTGCCTTTCCGTCTCGGTTATGTGGTCCTGTCAGGGAACACTTCGGTTAGTAAGTTCAGCACCTCATCCTCGTTTCGCATTCGGAAAGGCATCGGCCGCAGTTACTCTAGTCGGTCGTCTCAAGTGTTTGGACTAGTCCTTCCTTCACACACCCTCCTCTCTCCACCCTCTCGGTCTTCGTCCCGTGGCTCGGTTACAGCTACATCCACCCCCCCCTCTTCCCACCCCCTAAGCTGGCACCTCACTGCTCCCTGCCCACGGTCGATCTTCGGTGGCTATACAAAAGCCCGCCTCGGTTACGCCCGTCCTTCTGGCCGTCGCTGATGCCGTTTTGGCACACCCACCGCGGACCTCTCATCAGGGTCTCCTCTATCCGTTATCCCATCCTGCCATCAGGCACCGCTTCGTTCCCCGGCGCCGCTCTAGCGTGCAGGTCTATACTCTCACTTCCTAGCTCAGGCTGATACATGTCACTTATGAGATGTAATTTTCCTTTGTCAGGGGTTCATATATTTCCTTTGTTCACCCTTTCAGTTTTTGCAGATGTCGCTAAGGGTTCTCCTCTCCTTCCTGCTTGTTTCTTTCCTTTCTACTTCCTTCTTGTGTACGAGTATGTTCGTAGGATTTGGTTGTGCGATAGGCGAGATGTGCGGTTGGTCTCATACCAGAGGGACTTGGGGGTTTGGATGTTTCCTGGGGTGAGGAGGATACGGTTTTTGTTGGCCATATCGTTAAAGCTGAATGCTGTCTTTGTACCTTAAACAAATGCATATAATTAGAAAAAAAAAAGAAAAAAAACAAACAAAAAAACAGTCACAGTAGTTAGCCATCCTCCGTCTCCACTACACCTCCGGCGATTGAAATCTCAACACCACGAGAAATCATCGTCACTTCCATCCTCCCCCCTCTCCTCAGACACGCCACATTCCCTCTGTCTGGGTAAAGGCATCTCCCCTCCCTCTTCCTTTCCCTTCTGATGGTCAGGCCTGGCAAGTTTGTTCCTAGGGGTTGGTTGAGTTCGCCTTCACCCCCTTTTCTCTGGGCTCACTTAGGCAGCCCTCCACGGTCGGCAACCCCTCACCCGTCAACGGTCGGTTTTTAGTCTCGGTCTATCGGTAAAGTAGCTGTCCCCGGTGGCACTGCTCTCTGGTATTGCACTACCTCCTTTGTGCTCTGTTGGTACGGTCGGACTTTTCGAAACATCGTGACACCATTTCCGTCAGCCTTCCTCGCACTTCTCGTATCGGCTAGCCCTCCGCCCTCCCCCTCCCCCACGTTTGGATCGGCTGGCACCCTACTGCTCGTGGCTCTACGCCCACCACCAGACCTCTGCTCCCTTCTGATGTCCTTGGACTAGGGGCGCATGTTTAAACCTTCATTCCGGGTCCAGTTTCCCGAAATAGCCGACCGGATCTTCCTCCGACTGCCAGGAGCCTTCCTTCTTTAGGCGGCATCCTCTCAAACTCGGTCGCTCTTCCTGAGCCTCGGCTGGTGGGGCTATATGCCTCCGGGAGCTTTTCTCCCCTCGTTGTGTCCCCGAGACCCATCATTCAGGAGTCCCTATTCCCTCGGGAGCTGGGCCCGGTGGGGTTTTACTACGGTTTCGCTTATAGGTGGTTTGACGTGTGGGAGTGGGTTTGTTTTCCTTTGTTGGTTGTATCTACTGTCGGTTGGGGATGTTTTTCTTTTAGGCTAGGCTTTCATGGGGGTTATTGGTTCGCTGTTTTCAGGCCCGTGTTCTCATCCCCTTGTAGTTTCTACCCATAGTACCGGGCAGAGTTTTCTTTGTCGGGCAGGGTCAGAGGGTTTTAGCTTGGGGATCGCGGAATGGACTGCAATTGGAGGTTTTGGGCGACATGGTCTTCATTCCGGCCAAATGCCCGTTGTACCTAGGACTATGGGATTTAGCACAGTTGTGCCGTGGCCCCGATACAAACAATTATTAAACGAGATTCAAAAAAAAAAAAAAAAAAAACAGTCACAGTAGTTAGCGGCGCTGAGCTTTCCAAGCCCTTTGCGAAGTACCTTTCCATCTCAGTTATGTGGTCCTGTCAGGGAACACTTTGGTTAGTAACTTCAACACCTCGTCGTCGTTTCGCATTCTGAAAAGCATCGGCCGCGGTTACTCTAGTCGGTCGTCTCAACTGTTCGGAAGTCCTTCCTCCTCCCACCCCCCTTCCTCTACCTTCTTGGTCTTCGTCCCGTCGCTCAGTTACAGCTACATCTACCCCCACCTCTTCCTACCCCCTAAGCTGGCCCCTCACTGCTCCCCGCCCGCGGTCGATCTTCAGTCACTATACAAAAACCCGCCTCGGTTACGCCCGTCCTCCTGGCCGTCGCTAATGCCGCTTTGGCACACCCTCCGGCGACCCCTCACCAGAGTCGCCTCCATACGCCATCCCATCCTGCCATTGGGCACTGCTTCGTCCCCCGGCACCGCTCCGGTGTGCAGGTCTATACTCTCACTTCCTAGCTCAGGCTGATACACGTTACTTATTAGACGTAAATTTCCTTTGTCAGGGGTTCATTCATCTCTTATGTTTTTATACTTTCTGTAGTAGATGTCGCTAAGAGTTCTCCTCTCCTTCCTGCTTGTTTCTTTCCTTTCTACTTCCTTCTGTTGCACAAGTATGTTCGTAGGATTTGGTTGGGTGATAGGCAAGATGTGCGGTTGGTCTCATACCAGAGGAACTTGGGGGTTTGGATGTTTCCTGGGGTGAGGAGGGTACGGTTTTTGTTGGCTATAGCATTAAAGCTGAATCCTGTCTTTGGACCTTTTTTTTCTCTTTTTTTTTTTTTCTTTTTTTTTTTTTAGTATCATTTTAGTATTGTTTAAGGTACAAACTCCCGTATGCAGATCGCTCTAAGACAGGAAAAACCTCCACCTACAGTCCATCCCGCATCCCTTGTGCTAAAGCCCTCTGAC
>Ga0307509_10008489_pt1 | contig 13079 bp, 13 predicted proteins | sample 10_EM_MG_FD_202245 | JGI IMG/M metagenome (GOLD analysis project Ga0307509, IMG submission 202245) | Populus trichocarpa ectomycorrhiza microbial communities from riparian zone in the Pacific Northwest, United States - 10_EM | ecosystem: Host-associated > Plants > Roots > Unclassified | place...
TCCTTTGTACCTTTCCTATTTCTCTTAGTATTTAGTTACTTGTTTCCTTTGTCACTTATTATCAAGCAAAGCGGGAGGATTACTGTACCTGGTTGTATAGTAGAACGGAGGATGCGTATATATGGCCGGAGATGATTGGAAAGCAAAGCGAACAGGGTATGGGACGACCGGAGTGAGCGGACCGGAGTCCCATTGATATGCAACGTTCACCGGATGGACTTCTGGCCGTCCATCGAAGTTATTGGAACCATCTCCATGTCCTGGGAACAGGAGTTGAGTACACGGGAAAGGTCTTGTATTTTCTATATAAACCCAGTGTCTTCCTGTAGATAGACAAGTAAGCCATCCGGACAATATACAACAGTCTCGTCCTCTCAGATTCTTTCTTTCTTTCTCGTGCACCCATCACCTGGAGTTGGCACCTCATAACAACAGGTTATCAGGTTTTTTTTTTTTTTTTTTTAAATCATATATTTATTGTTTCTACGGTACAAGAAATGACATGCATCTTTAACGATATGGCCAAAACAAAACCGAAAATCAAACTAACAAACAACAAATGAAACAAACATAACCAGTTCCCCTAACGCGACCAATAATCGTCGCACAGCAGCCGTAGCTAGTTAAGGCAAGTAAAAACCGCTAAACTAGTCGCGAGAGCCAGGGGCAGGTGGGGCAGTAGTTTGGAGGAGAGGATTTGGAGGAGGAGGGGTGTGAAGGGAGGGGGCAAGAGTGGGCATCCCCGGAGGGAAACCGGTGGCAGTGGTGCGGATGAACTCAGCCAGCGCAATGAGCGGCTGTTGGTCGGACCAGACAGGGGCCTCGGGGTCCAAGTCCGAGACCCCTTGGAGGAGGCGGGATCTCTGATGGGCGGAGGAGGGGCAGGACAGGATGGCATGTTCGAAGGTCTGCGGGGCCTCCGAGCATAATGGGCAGGACATGTCGGCGTCAGGATTGCCCCATGAGGGGTGAGGCGCGAGATAGCTTTTCCCAGAACGCATCTTGTGTATCCTTCCTGCAACAAATTTGCCCAGGCACATAAAGGGGTGGGGACGTGTTGAGGGAGGGTAGGGATAGTAAAGGGGGGCCGGGGTAGCAGACCAGTGGGAAGAAGCAGTTGTTTAGCCCTCAATTTGAGGCGCGAGTAAGATGGAACAATCCCCGGGATCGGGGGTAGGTAGTCTGTTAGGTGGAGGGAGATGAGTGGCAGTGTAGAGACATCTTCTACTAAGGGGGCGGCCGCATTAGCCAAAGCTGTGATAGCGTTGTGTCGGTATCTCGGGTTCTTGATCTTGTCTGGAGCAGCACGCCAGTCGAGGTTGAAGAAGAGATAGGGTTGGGAGGTAATCTTCCCACGTGCCGTCGGGGAGGCACGGTGGGGCGAGAAGGTGTGAACGGACTTAGGGAAGCGTGCCGTGGCCGGAGTTATCTCCGGGGGGGTGCAGATGAGCCTTAGGCCAGCAAGGCGGCGTTGATGGCGTACAAGAACAGATAGCGGGGGAAGACAGGCTTCCCTGTGCAAACACGTTAGCTTGATGGTGGAGAAGCAGTGGGGGATCCACCTACAAACCCGATGCCTGAAAACGGACATCGGGCCCATGATGGACGGTGGAGGGGTCCAAATCGCGGACCCATACAGGAGAATCGGAGCAAGGAGCGAACGCGCCAAGGAGAGACAAAGGTATGGTGGAAGGCCCATCCCAGGCGGGGAGAGGAGACGGATCGTGGCTAGGGCGGCATTCGCAAGTGTATACCTCCTGGAGAAGTGGGACCTTGAGTCAAAGGCGGGGGTAAAAATGAAACCCAGCCACTTCAGGTGGGACTGTGGGTAGAAGAGCTGGTCTTCCAGCTGCACCGGGAGGGAGCCCGGTGGTTCATTGCTCCTGGTGGTTCTCCAGTGGATCAGCTCAGTTTTCGGGACGGAGAAGGAAATGTTAATTGGCGAGGCCTGCCTCTTAAGCACCGAGAAGGACTTCTGAAGGAGGCGAACGTTGGTTCTGTAGGAGGGTGAGGCCACCGTGACAGCAAAGTCGTCGACGTAGGAGATAGTCAGTGACCTGGCAGTTGCGAGGTGGAGGGAGGAAACATATATGACGAATAGGAGGGGGGAGATGGGGGATCCTTGAGGGACCCCAACTGAGACTGGGGCGAAAGAGCGGGGGGATCCCGGGAACGTCAGGCGGCAGGTGCGGTCCCTGAGGAAAGAACTGACCCACTGGACCAAGTACGGGCTGACCCCCTTCCCGCGGAGAAGAGACAGGAGTGAGGGGGATTCTACGTTATAGAAGCCCCCCTTCACATCCAGGAAGAGAGTGGAAACTTTGTATCGGAGGTGGTGGAAGCATTCAACGTTGTGCTGTAGGACAAGGGCGGCATCGGCGGTGGACCTTCCAGGGAGGGACCGGCACTGAAGGGGGTGGATGAGGGAGCATATTGTTGCCTGGGCTGAGAGGCCGGACGCTACCACTCTCTCTAGAATTTTAGAGAGTGTACGAAGGAGGACGATGACCCTAAAAGAGGAGGGTGAGTCATATGAGGGTTTGCCCGGCTTGTCGAGGACAATACTGAGCGCCTTCTTGAGGGCGGGAGGGTGAAAACCGTGGGCCAACAGGGGGTCAAGGAGGGAAGGAAGAAGGGAGGGCTTGATGCGGTGTACAGACTTCCACACAGAGTAGGGGATGTTGGCTGGTCCAGGGGCGGAGGTGTTCGAGGACTTGGAAAGGGCCCTGGAGACCTCCTCAGAGGTAAGGGCAGTGTAATCCTCATAGCGCTTGAGGCGGAGGAGCGGGGGAGGGGGTGGTTTGGAGGGAAAAAAGTGGTGGAGAAGCGTCTCCGCTACCTCGGCTGGATTGGAGGCCCCTGGAAGGTCCGGGAATCTCTGTGGAGGGCGACCAAATGCGAACCTCTTGGCCGTCCAGAGGGAGCGTGGAGTGGCCGAGGACAAGAAGTCCGACCAGTGAGCTTTCTTGGCTAAGGCGATGGTCTGAAAGTATGTTCTCCTCGAGCTCTTCACGTTGCTCCAGTTTAGGGGGGAGGGGTTGAGGCGGGACACCCTTGCAAACTTATGGTATTCCCTTCTCAGAGACGATAGGCGGGTGGACCACCATGGCTTCGAGCAGGGGCAGGGGCGCCTGCTCGGGGCATGGGAGGTCAGGAGGGAGGTGAGGCGGGTTGAGAAGATATCGAACCACCTACTCATGGAGTTGGGTGTGGGCCTCGCGGGGCAGGGTAGTGTAGCGAAGGCATCCAATGCTTTCCCCACCGCATTTAGGTCGAGGAGGGCCCAGTGTGGCGTAGGGGGGGGTAGCATGATCGCGGGTGGTTTTAGTGTTATCACACATGGAACGTGGTCTGAGCCAGTGGAGGGGAGGGGGCTGTCCCACAAAGAGACGAAGGAGGAGAGGGCGGTGTTTGCGAAGGCTAGGTCCAGAACAGAGGGTCGCGAGATGGTGTCAAAAGGGAATCGAGTGTAAACCCCGGGGGTGTTGAGGAGATGATACGGGGCTTCAAAAGAAGCATCAAAATAGCGTGTAGAGATGGTGAACTCCCGCTCAGAAAGGGAGCGACAGGGGTCTGCTAACGGGTGGTGGAGGTTAAAATCACCTAGGACCAGGTGAGGGTAAGACAGAAAAGAAAACAACCGCTCAGGTAAAATGGAGCGGTAGGGAGGACTATTTGTGCGAAGAAGGTACACCGAGGTGACCCTAAGGGAGCGGTAGGGGGATCCAAACAAGCCTTCAGGGGAAATGACATCAACCAAAAGCATATCCGAGGATTTGTGAAAAACAGTCGAGCAGGACAAGTGCTGGTTCAAAGTACGAGAAACATAAATGGCCACACGTGGGTGGCCAGGAGGGGGGGTGCGAAGGACATAAATCCTGGGAAAGTTGGCAAAACCGACGGTCTGGAGGGGGGGTCTTGAATGGCAACAAGCAAAGGAGGGTGAGGCAGCATGGTAAAGCTGTGAAAAAGTGAAAGAAAAACATCCCAGCTCTCAAGGCAGTTATGTTGAACGATTGGAAAGGAGGGGAAGACAGCGCTGCTGTCGGTGTAACGAGTAAAAAAGTTCTCCATTATCGGGCAGAGCCCTCAGTGGAGTGAGAATCTAGAGATTCATCACCGCTCTCTCTTGGGGCGAGATCAGTGATGGTGATGGTCCGTTGGGCTCTCTGCCTAGGTGGAGGAGCATCGCGGGGGAGTACAGAGGTCTTCGGGGTTCAGGGAGCGGCACTTGATGTTGGGGGAAGGATCGTCAAAGGGCCAGTCTGGTCCTCAGCGAGATCCATGCTGTCCTGCGTCTGTCGAGATCGCACTTGTGGTGTCTCTGGAGTGGTTTTTGGGCGAGAGGGGCAATCCCTGCTGCATGCAGAGTGCTCTTCTTGGCAGTTAGTACAGCATGCCAGCGAGGATGGACAGCAGGCGAGGACAGGTCGGAGATTGCCACCCTTAGGGCAGGAAGGGTTAGGGCAGCGATGCTCCGCCTTGGTGTGGGAGTGCGAGCAGAAGGGACAAACGGGCAGAGTGCTGGGACAGCGGGTAGGGATGTGACAACAGGTTATGAGCCCGGCCTGCGCTCTATAGACCCAACAACTCAACCGACTTTCTTTCCTCTAGCCCTTGCCTGTTACCTATTTCCCACGAATCTCTACCATCACGATTCACGATGTCTGCTGCCGCCTCTTCATCCACCAAGTCTGAAGTCACATCAACTCCGTCCACGACCTCTCTAACCCAATCTATTGAGAAATTAGATGGGTCGATGGCATCGGGCAAGAGCAACTACCAAGCGTGGAAGTTTAGAATCATTCGCATCTTGAAGGAAAAAGTCTTACTTACGGCAATTGAAGAGGACCTAGATACGAGTAACAGTAAGGCATTAGCACTGGACAATGCTGCATTCACCATTCTCACCTTGAATGTGAAAGACTCACAGATTACACATATTCAAGAATGCCGTACGACAAAGGAGGCCTAGGACTCACTTTGCATTGTTCATCAGGGAATTGGAGCGAGTGGTCGTATGGTCCTAATGCAACGGCTGTGGGCACTCAGAATGGTTGAGGGAGACGATATAGCAGATCATCTAAACAAGTTTAGAGAATTAGCCAATCAGGTAGAAAGTCTGGCCGCGGATAGAAAGGGAATGGAGGACAATGAGTTGGTTACCCATTTAAGTTTAAGTCTCCCCGAATCCTATGAGCCTATCATTATAGCTCTTCAATCACGTGCAGATGATGTTATCTTTGATATCTTCACCAGCCGACTTTTACAGGAATCTGCTCAAAGGCAAGTGGTTAACGGCTCACAACAAGGAGGGGGAGGACAAGGTACCTCAGCAGCAGCATTCTCGGTACGGTTTCCTTCTCAAACTTGAGGCATGGAACGCCATGGTAGGGGAAGAGGAGGAATGCGATTGCCTAGTGGATTGGGTGTTAGCAGGTACGAAGGATCATCCGGGTCCGGAAGATTGGGGGGAACACCTAAAGGAAAAGGTAAATGCTTCTATTGCCATAGAGAGGGGCATTGGAAGCGGGACTGCCTGAAGAAGAACAATGACGAGGCCAAAGAGACCAGCCAGCATTCCCAAAACAGCTCAGCAACCTTGGCCTTTACTGTACTGGATCATGCGAGTAACGGATGGAATCAAGGGCAGTGGATACTTGATTCGGGTGCAAGTCAGCATCTTTGCAGCACCAAAGGATATTACTTACCTGGAACCTATCGGGAAATAAGCCAAAAAGCAATTGAGATCGTGGATGGATCAAAGATTGCAGCGGTTGGAATAGGTGAGATGAGTATAGGACATCTGCACTTGTCCGGTGTGCTCAATGTTCCACAGGTGGGAGGGAACCTGATCTCGATAGCACGCCTAAATGACTCTGGGTATGAGGTCAGCTTTGGTATGGAAGCATGCAAAATATCCAACAAAGGAATACGATTAATAGCGAAGCGCGAAGGAAATCTCTACTACTTGGACGAGCAGTTAGCACTCGATAAAGCCAATATCGGATTGGCAACCAACAAACCAAAGCTAGTCACCCACGAAGTCTGTCATCGGAGATTGGGTCATAGGACTCTAGACGAACACACGATTCAGTTTCTACAAGCCCGGGTCAGTGAGTTGCTTATCGAATGTAGCAAGGACATGGAAAAGCAAAAGGAAATCTGTGGTACATGTGCGATCGGACGGCAACACCGGGAAGCGATCACCGGAACTAGGGAGAACGCAGTGGAACTACTGGAGGTAGTCCACTCTGACATTTGCGGACCTATGCAGGTTAACACAATAAGTGGTAAAAGATATTTTATCATCTTTATTGATGAGCGGAGCGGTCGCATTGCCATCACCCTCTTAAAGGCTAAGAGTGAGGCACTCGGAGCTTTTCAAGCATATAAGATGCGTGCTGAAAAAGAAGCTGGTAAAGAGATCAAAGCATTTAAGACAGATGGAGGGGGGGAGTATATCAACCACCAATTCAAATCATATCTTCGAAACTGTGGAATTGCTCGTCGTATTAGCCCACCATATACTCCGAAGAATAATGGCCTGGCAGAAAGAGCCAACCGAATGCTGATGGAATCAGCACGTTGTATGATAGCTGATACGGAACTTGGTAAAGCATTTTGAGGATTTGCCGTCGCCACCGCAGCACACATCCACAACCGCCTGCCAACTCGATCATATGGCGAAAAATCGCCACTCCAGCACTGGACTGGAAAGCCCTCCAATATCGGATATCGGCGAGTGTTTGGATCAGCAACCTATACAATAATACCGGCAGAGAAGAGAAGAAAGCTTGATGCGAAATCCTCAAAATGTATCCTTCTTGGATACGATGAAGAAGGCGGAACCAAGGTCTATAGGGTATATAACCCGGCAACTAAGCATGTCTTCTGCTCCAGCGATGTTATTATCGATGAAACTAGAGGAGACACAGTCAGTAAAGAGATTGCGCAAGAGGAAGAGATTCAGATAGAATTACCCAAGATTAGAGAAAAGGGGGCCGACCAAAGACTTTCAGATATCCTAGTCAGAGGAGATACCTCAGGAGAAATAAGCGACGAACCAGACCTAGAGGGGTTTGGTAGGGATACCATTATCGTTAGACCACCAAATCCAGCAGACCAGACTAGAGGACAAATAGTTACTGCATCCGGACTAAGACGTTCCGAACGACAAAGAAATCTTTCGCAGCACACCTACTCCCAAGTCGCACGTGCTCTTATCGCCAACCTAGAAAAGCCGCAAACACTAAACGAGGCTCTGGCGGGTGAAGAGAGTGAACTCTGGTATAAGGCCTGGGAGTCAGAGGTTGACTCCTTGGTAAGAAATGAAACGTGGGAACTAGCTACTCTCATGAATGCTCCAGAACCCATTGGTTGCGGCTGGTTGTTTAAGCGGAAAGAGGATGGGCAATATCAAGCAAGACTTATGGCTAAAGGTTATAGCCAGAAAGTGGGAGTAGACTATACAGAAACCTTCGCTCCGGTTGCGAAGTTTAACTCTCTCCGCTCACTGCTTGCCCTTGTTTGCGAGAATGATTGCGAGCTTGAGGGGATGGATGTCAAGACTGCCTTGCTCCATAGTGAGCTTGAGGAGACCGTATTCATGGACATACCGGAGGGATTACACACTGATATTCCAGTAACCGATCACAGGACCAAAGACCGAATTGTCTGTCGTTTGAAAAAATCTATTTACGGATTAAAGCAATCTCCACGTACCTGGTACGGAAAGATCAAGAAGTTTTTTACGGACCACGGATTCCAGCGCAGTGAGCTGGATCATAATATCTATGTCCACTCAATTTTTAAGCTTATGCTCCTTCTTTATGTTGATGGCCTTGTTATTACCTCACCAAACTTGCATGACATTAGCTGGATCCAAAATCTTCTACATATGGAATTCGAAATAACAGATTTAGGACCGCTCACTACCTTTCTGGGAATGGAGATACGGCGATGTCGTAGGAGCCAGAGCCTGCACCTGTCTCAAACGAAGTACATCAAAACAATTCTTCAACGGCATGGTATGACAACCTGTGCGCCTATTTGCACCCCAGCGGATCCCCATGTTCAGCTACCCAAATGACCACAAGATCACCAGGCAGACCCAATCAACCAGCAGCGATACCAGTCCGCTGTGGGTTCACTAATGTACGCGATGGTTGCAAGTAGACCCGATATCGCATTCGCTGTCTCGGTCGTTAGCCAACATAGTAAAAATCCTGGGCCACCCCATTGGACAGCCGTTAGGCGGATCATCCGCTACTTAGCTGGAACTCAAACCTGGGGACTAATGTATGGAGCCAGGAATTGTGGAGGATTTACAGATGCTGAATGGGGTTCCGGCAAGGATAGGAGATCTGTCAGCGGTTATGTATTTATGATAAATGGGGCCGCAGTCTCTTGTGCAAGTAAGAAGCAACCAACCGTCGCACTCTCCTCTACCGAAGCGGAATATGTCGTCTTAACCCAAGGCGTGAAAGAGTCTCTCTGGCTGGGAGAATTACTACAAGATCTAGGAGCATTGAAATATCAGCATGAGATTCGACTACTACACTGCGATAACCAGGGGGCAATCGCTCTCACCAAGAATCCGGAATATCATGCTAGGACCAAACATATTGATATTCAGTATCACTTTATCAGACAGCATGTCGAGGCTGGAGCAATTCAGCTTACCTACTGTCCGACATACAAAATGACGGCGGATATATTCACAAAACCCCTTCCCCGTCCACAGTTTCAGAAACATGTCCTTGGCCTAGGAGTGGCAGACTTACCAGGAGATCAGAATGACAAGTCTCAGAAACTGAATGTGCATGGGTAATGGGAGCAGTCTACACAGAGTGTTGGTTTGGACTTAGGAAATATGTTCACCGGTGAGGGGGAGTGTTGAGAATCACCGGCGATCATTCCAAACGAATACAAGTTCCTTTGTACCTTTCCTATTTCTCTTAGTATTTAGTTACTTGTTTCCTTTGTCACTTATTATCAAGCAAAGCGGGAGGATTACTGTACCTGGTTGTATAGTAGAACGGAGGATGCGCATAAATGGCCGGAGATGATCGGAAAGCAAAGCGAACAGGGTATGAGACGACCGGAGTGAGCGGACCGGAGTTCCATTGATATGGAACGTTCACCGGATGGACTTCTGGCCGTCCATCGAAGTTATTGGAACCATCTCCATGTCCTGGGAACAGGAGTTGAGTACGCGGGAAAGGTCTTGTATTTTCTATATAAACCCAGTGTCTTCCTGTAGATAGACAAGTAAGCCATCCGGACAATATACAACAGTCTCCTCCTCTCAGATTCTTTCTTTCTTTCTCGTGCACCCATTACCTGCAATTGGCACCTCATAACAACATCTATAGGGTGCCCCCATTACACAAGATTATTGAAATTTTCTGTAGATTTCCTAGTATATTTCATGATACTACTATCTATTTGTTTACTTAGTTTGTGTTTCGGCTACGCATGTCCACCGCTTACATTACTACAGCTAAGACCTATATTATGGTGTTTTATTGTTTATTTCAGGGTTATATTTGGGATTTAACATGTGCTTTCTTATCAGGTGTTCAGGATTTTACGGTTGTTTATGCATCACTAATGCACTACTGTTGGTCATGATATTTCTAATAATCTCCTCACACCCTCATGGATTCATGTACATTGTTTGGGATTTACTTGGAAGGTTTTCATGGTCAAACATGTTCGAACTTATGTTTCTTTCATTGTTTTCCCTATATTTCTATGGCTTATATGGGCGGGCACTTTTGTATAAATATGGTTGCTACTGTCTACTTCACTTAGAAGAATAAGAACAACAACTACTACCAATCGGCTCTCTTGCATCCTCCTCGCTTAGAGTGTCAGGCAACCCCCCTTGCACTTGCACAGTATTATCCACATAGAATAGATTCTGCATTTTGCATTCAGATTTTGAGGAGGTTATGAGCCCGGGCCCTTCTTACTCTGAAAGAAATAGGCTTACATGCTTCCACCTTTCAGTGATGAACTGCGATCCACTACCTCCCTCCTTCCTAGGAACCATTGTTCCGTACCTACCTATTTTTTCAACTTTTTCTTGGTGTTGTTATGTGGAAACGGAAATCACTTGGCATTGCTCTTGGTGTCGCAACCCCATTTCCCTCTCTTAAAAGGAAGCGATCCCCCGGTTGCCACCTAACTTTCTTTCTTCCCTCAACACACCCAGTCTACGTGGTAGTGAAGACCATTGTGCCTGATCTTCAACATTAAGTCCTACTTGCTTGAGTGAGAAGTGACGCTTGTGTTGAACCACTTTTGGTAATTGGGAAGGGCCTTGGATTTCACATAAAAATACTGTAAAGGTCTGAATGAAGTGCTGACCCTAGTACCTATTATTCTTTCGAGGAATTTGTATATTTTGACTTCATCAAAATGACTGATACTCGTCTAAGTAGACCACTTGAAAGAGATTCTTCACTGGAAATTGAAGAAACAATTAACATCGTCTCTCATGCTCCTGCTGGTACCACTGCTTATTCTACCCGCTCTGCATCCAAACGACCAGCAAGACCACCATCACCTCTGCCTCAACCTCTACCAGAGCCCACAATATCTACTCTGGCTCCCAACAAACACATTCAAAGTTCTAAGAACTCGGTCGCTCCCAACTACAAACTGAGCTCTATCCTACAGCTCGTTGACACTGAAAACTATAGTGCTTGGCGAGACATCTCTCAATATATTCTCGAACCTTTTAACTGTGGGGATATTGTTATAGGTAAACAAACAATGGACACCTTTGAAGCAGACGACTACGACAACTTTATCCATCGCTACCAGTTTGCAGCGACCTACTCCATTGATACTCTAGAGTCTCAATTGCCCATCCCCCTCACTACCTATAAAACACCTTGCAAAAGATAGACCTCTTTCGAGGATAAATTTGCTAGAGCAAACCCCTCAACCTTCTTCGATCAAGTCAATTGTGTTTTCGATACCAAGTATGATAGGTTGAATCTTCTTTCTGACCATATCAATAAGTACGATATCCTCTGGAATCGTCTACCCCTTCCTTGCTCTACTGCCTCCTCCCCGACTGATACACCTTACCATTTGTTTTTCAATCAGTGTTTGAGTCTCTGGAGGCTAAAGCAGCCATCCTTCTCATTGATTCACTTCCTGAATCAATGAATAATATTGTCGATAACCTCCAAACTAAGAAGGACCTTACCTACGAGCATATCTATAGTGAACTGTTAGACTTGAAGACTCCAGCCGCCATTAGCTCCGTGAATAACAAAGTGTATAAAAGCACTGATGTTAAAAGAAAAGGAAATGATAACCAAAGAGAGCCCCCCCAAAAGGGACCCCTGGCTACCACCAAGGAATGTTCCTTCTGCAAAAAGCACTTCCCAACTTCTTGCTACAATGGCTATACCTGGAATGTGTACACAAAGCTCAAGGCCCCTGACAAGAAGAATAAAGAGAAGAAGACAGTGAAAACGGCTAAGATCGGAAAGGAAGAGACTCCAAACCGGTCAGTACATTATCCTCCATTCGCACCACTACCAAAATTTCTCCTTATCCCCGTTGGGTTATAAACAATGGCACAAGCTGACACATGACAAACAACTTAGACCTTTTTATAAACTTGGAGATAGTCAAAGGCACTGTTAGGTTAGGTTATAACCCTATCATGGAGTCATCCGGCCATGGAACAGTTATGATCTTGGGCCAAACATCAGTTGGTCATGTTTCTTCTGTCTACCTTGAACGAGTTCTTCGGGTTCCTAGTTTGGGTTCTTGCAGTTTGTTGTCCTGGCATACAAGTGTTTCTGTGAGGAAAGGATTTTCTTTGCTTAGTTCTGGAAGGGATATGTATGTTTTTAGGGAAAATAAAACAGAGGGTATTTGGGGAAAGCTTGACGGACCCAATTATGTTGTACAAGAAGAGAAAGAGTCGGCTAAGAAACTTACTTTCCAATGGTGGCATTAGACCTTTCGACATACTTCGCCTGACTATCTCAAAAGCAACAACTTCTCTGACACTACCAATCTTGCCAAAGTTCCGAACGACTGGCAATGCGAAACTAGTATCACGTCCAGAAGCACCAAGCCCAAACCTATATCAATAACTGAGACCCGCTGTGATACCCCATTCGAATTAAGATACTGCGACCTTAGCGGAAAACGTTCAAAGACCTTCTCTGGCAAATCTAATTACTAGGTTACGTTTGTAGATGACTTTACTAGATACGCTTGGATTTATCACATTCATGCTAAATCAGTTACCCTCAAAGTATTTACCATTTTGCTATATGCTCGCAACACTCAAGATAACACTACCATCAAACGATTAAGAACTGATAATGGTGGTGAATATGTCAATGCCGTCATGTTAACACTTTTAGACAAACAAGACAGAGTACCTGAAATCTCCCTCGCATACTCACATGAATCAAATGGTGTTGCTGGGCGATACAATCGAATAATCATCACCGCTGCTCGATCCATGTTGACAGTCTTGCCCCTGGGTTTGTGGGCTGAAGCTGTCGCAACAGCGGTCAACCTTCGGAATAGACTTCCTAACTGATCCATAGGCAAATCAACGCCCTATGAATCTTTCTACAACAAGCAACCATCAACCATCTCCGCCCCTAAGGGACCAAATGTAACGGGGGCACCCTATAGAGAGGTGAACTCTAAGGTTGCGACCGCACCAAACACTCAAAGTAGAAGATAAAGATGAGGTAAAATAATTCAAAAGAATCAACTGTAAAACTTAATATAGTTAAGCTCGAAGCTTGACTCAATTGAGTTCTCTCAAGGAAAGGTTTGTTGTCGAAGTAGAATGCCAAACGCCTAAACTTAAGTAGATATCAGATTTAAGCCTTTGACATTCACCACTACTTCCGACCTTTGTGCGAGCCCCCTGTCCTGCTCAGGGTGTGTCCGTGGTGTACCCTCCATCAGGATTTATCCTGCCGGAAGTGTCGGACCAACTCGGGTACACTTAACTCCGTCAATAGGATATGAGTTTCTGCAATGCATCTCCAATACAACCGCAGGTGGAAAAACTCTTC
>Ga0307509_10008490_pt1 | contig 13078 bp, 15 predicted proteins | sample 10_EM_MG_FD_202245 | JGI IMG/M metagenome (GOLD analysis project Ga0307509, IMG submission 202245) | Populus trichocarpa ectomycorrhiza microbial communities from riparian zone in the Pacific Northwest, United States - 10_EM | ecosystem: Host-associated > Plants > Roots > Unclassified | place...
CGGAATCCAGCCGCGGTACCGAGAAGCCACAAGCCTGCCGGACATACGGACGCTCCCATCTGTTGAGGAACAGATAGAAGAGTTGTTGGATGCGGTGGAACGCAGCTCGTTGGCAGACTCGGAGATGTCCGGAGAGTTGGATGGGGTATCGGAGGAGGTGGAGCGCCAGCTGGCGGATGTCAAGGCTGGGAAGAGGAGAGAAGACGGGGTAGGGGACGCGGTCGTCGAGTGTGTCGCTTTGGAGGATCTTCCGCCTGCTATCCAGAAGATCGCGATCTCTCGGGAGGATGCGCGGCTCGAGTTCGAGGAAGAGATGGGCTGCGGATCTTTGGAGACCGGGAACGTGGCCCCGATGTTGGTAGACTTGTTTGGTCTCGCCCAGTTGCTGGCCCAGGAGCGTTTGTAGTCCTCCAGTAATTCCAATCCAAGTATTCGCAGATAAAGCTTGCTTTCTCCGGCACGTGATCGCGGCTCCTTGTTTTGCAGTTTTCTTTCATGTCCGAGGATTCAGATCAAGAGGTCGTTCTCCCCACCGTCCTATCCAGCCTTACCAATGTCATCGACTCGGACTTGCATAATTTCGCTTCCGGTTGCACCGTTATCCAATCCGCCGCGCTGAACGCGACCAAATTCCTTTTCGACCTTGGTGAGCAAATCCTTGGGACACGTGTGGCTGTGAGCCTCATTATTGACCCGGGAAGCCTCGTGTTGTCGTGGTTCAATTCTATTCCCCCTTAGCGTTGGAATCCGAGTCCACCTCTCGTCCACATATATCCGAACTTCTATCTTCCCTCAGTCCTGAAGAAGCTCCCGTAACGCGGTCCCAGACAAAGGCGTTGAATGGCAAGAGGAAGAGGACGCCACCAAAGATCCCCGCTTTTGACCAAACTCCTCTGACCTCGTTGTTCCTCGAAGATGCTGGTCCGGAGCAGGTTTGGGCTCAGCTGGAGCTTAGGGCCAAGGGCGTGTGCGAGATGCTCTCGAAAGCCCTGGACGGGACGCTCATGAACGAAGACGTGGATATGCGAACGTTGAGTGACATCGATGCCGATGAAGACGAGGACGAGGATGACGATGGAGGGTCGCGTAAGAAGTTGAGGTTTGAGGATCTCTCGCAGGAGGATATCAAATCTCTGGGTATGGAACCGGATGTCTTGAAACGGCTGATAGTTTCTTGGGAAGGTTTGGAGGCCGATGAGGATGGTGAGGAGGAGCTGGGTGAAGCGGAATCCGAAGAGGACGACGACTATGGAGAGGAATTCGGTGAGGAGGTCACGTCCCTTAAAGATCCAGAGGCTCTGGACAGTCCTGGACCTTCACGCTCGACACGACTTTCACGACGATCCAAGTCTTCAGCTGGCTCTCAACTTGACGATGGGTTCTTTGACTTGGCATCTTTCAACGCGGAAACTGAGGAGGTAGAGGCGAAACACGTTTCACGTGGCCGCCTAAAGTCCCTCAATGAAGATGAGGATTCGGAGAGTGATGACGAGTCGGTCGACTATTTTGCCGTCGTTGACGCTGCCGATCCGGGGTTGGATGAGGAAATGGAAGATGCTGGTGCGTGCGCTACTTCTTGGGTGGCGGGTGGACAGTCCTAATCTTCACCTGTGTAGAACCCATGTACGGAGATTTCTTTGATCCACCTTCCGGTATGGCACCGAAGAAGTCTCCGGTGAGAGTGAATGCGGGCAGGGTCCGATTCCATGAGGAGGTCAAAGTCAAGAAGATCAGGCCGAAAGGGAAGGGCCTCCCCGTGAACACCCCCGCGTATTGGGGAGTGGAAGACGAGGACTTTGATGGCTTCGGGGATGAGAAAGGGCTTCTGAACGGCAATCTGGATCTGGATCAGGACTATGAGGAGGACTCGGAAGACGACGACGATGACGACGATGATGATGATATGGATGAAGACGACGATGAAGACGACGACGAAGAAGATGATGACGATGAAGACAGCGAGGAAGATGTTCAAGAGACTGGTCAGAAGGGACGACAAGCGGTTGAACGACTTAAAGATGATCTCTTCGCTGAGGAGGACAGCGAAGAGAGATCTGAAGGGGGTAAGTCTGACGGGTTCGACTGTGGGCTGTCGTTGACTTTTGTGTGCAGGCCTCACGAATCACCAGAAGCGCATGGCGGCTTTGAAGGAGCAGATCGCAGCCCTGGAGGCGGAAAATGTTGCTCCTAAAAAGTGGACTCTCTCTGGTGAAGTAAGCGCACGAAACCGATCCCAGAATTCCCTCCTCGAGGAAGATCTGGACTTTGAGCGGGTCGTGAAAGCGGTTCCAGTCGTGACGGAGGAGGTCGTCCAGGAACTCGAGGAGATGATCAAATCTCGCATCGTGGCCGACAACTACGATGATGTCGTCCGACGCCGTCCGCTGGATGAGAAGCCTTTCCTCCCATCGAAGCTCATCCATCTTCAGGATACGAAATCTGCCCAATCGTTGGCGGAGATCTATGAGGATGAGTACTCTGCCGCCCAGAACGGTGTCGTTGCAGGTGAGGACAGGGACGGCAAACTGAAGAAGGAACACGAAGAGATCAAGAGACAATGGGAAAAGATTACTGCGAAGCTCGATGCCCTTTGCAATGCCCATTTCACACCCAAGCAGGCAAGTCGTTTCAATCGATTACGTTCTCAAGACAAACTCTTACACGCATTCACAATCACAGCCGAAGGCGACTATAGTGAGCGTCGGCAACGTTGCTGCAGCATCTCTGGAATCGGCATTACCAACATCACAAACCGCTTCGACGATGCTAGCACCTGAGGAGGTTCTAGCCCCGTCCTCCAGGGCGCCCCGCTCGCGCAGTGAGATGACACCGGCGGAGAAGCGGGCGGAGAGGAACAAAGAGCGTAAGAAACAGCGGAGGACGCGAGGGCAACTGAACAAGGGGGTTGACGCACACTCGAGGGTGAAGGGCGTTAAACGCCAGAAGGAAGATGCGCTGAAGAGCCTGGTTAAGACTGGGAAGGGTGTCACGGTTATTGGCAAGAAGGACAAAGGACTCGTCTCGAAACGTTAGAAGGGTTATTAGGGCTCGTAGGTGTTTTATTATTCTGCTGTTGTACAGCTGTGTACCGATCCACGTGGCTACCCTATATAAGTAACAATTTCTTTTCACTTTCCTCCTTCAACTTTCCTTCGTGATCCCACCGCCATGTCCTTCTTCAAACGCAAGGGACAGTCTGAGATTCCCCCCGTCGAGCAGAAAGGGCCGGCCCCTCCCTCTCCCGCTCCAAGCTATAGATCTACACCTGCCAACTACGACAACAACAGCTCGTACAACCAACAATCCTCATACGGCCAGCAACCCTTGTCCGGTGGGTACAACTCGTCCAGGGGTGGCGCACCGGATCCCAATAGATCCGAGCTGTTCTCTGGATACGACCCGGAGCGCGCTGGCCCGAATCGCTTCACCGCTGGCGATCGTCGCCCCGAGCTGCGGGAGCCCGCTCCTGGCGAGGAGAACGAGGAGGATGTGGAGGGCATCAAACAGCAGATCAGGGCCACCAAGCAGGAGAGTGTGAACTCTACCAGGAACGCCTTGAGGTTGGCTCGTGAGGCCGAGGAGACGGCTCGGGGAACCCTCTTGAAGCTCGGGGATCAATCTGGTACGTTTCCGTCCCCTCCTCGTAACTATCATTTTTTGATCGTGTGATACGCGTTACAGAGAAGCTCGCTAACACCGAACGCCACCTCGATATCTCTAAGAACCACGCTCTCCGTGCTGAAGACAACACTGACGAACTCAAGAAACTCAACAAGTCCATCTTCAACCCATCGGCCGCCTTTACCTGGAACAAGGAAGGCAAACGGGCGGCGAAAGAGGCCAAGATCCAGGCCCGATACGATGAGGATCGCGATGAACGTGAGCGCGGTTTGATGGAGGTCAGGGAGACACAGAATCGCATTGGGGGGGTGGGTGATTACGGTCGTGACGAGGAGGGTATTGGCGGCCGTCGACAGCTCACCGGAGCGCAACAAGCTATCCGCAAGGAGCAGAGGTCCAGGTTCCAGTTCGACGCCACGAACTCGGACGATGAGGCCGAGGACGAGTTGGACGATAACTTGACCGAGATCGGTGATATGACGAAGAGGCTCAAGGCCCTTGGAACGTCTATGGGTCAGGAGTTGGACAGCCAGAACCAGCGTATTGACAGGATCGGGGAGAAGGCCACCACCTTGGACAATCGCATGTTCAAGAACACCGAGAGGGTGAGTTTTATGCCTAACCTTTTCGTTTTCTTCCTTTACTCATCCTCTTGCAGCTCAAGCGTATCAAGTAACCCATCCATTCACCGCGCTTGTTGGATATACCGGATATTAGAAGGGCTCTCACCATCTGGGTGACTACACTAAGGACTCGATACCTACCGTCTGTTTTTTTGTGTACAATTTCGGGACGGGCCACGAGTTTGAAGCCTGGACTTTCAAGTTGTTGCTCCGATCAAATCGTGGCGACTATTCACCTTGCTCTTGAACGTCACCGCTGCATGCGGACTGGGTACCTAGATGAACAAAACCCGGCCTAACAATGGAAAGAAGCTCGAGATCTGGTAATGCGTCTCTACCACAACGACAGAGCGGACGCTAACCGAGGGCGAACCTGTCCGCCCATGATTTCCCAGGAGCGATCTGCAACAGCGACAGTCGAGTGAGTTTGATTTCAGATGGGAGATTCCCTTGTTTGCCGACCACACATTTCTCCCACTCCCCGCTAGCTCTTTTCCAATCCACGCTCGAGCGGAACGATTATCTAGAGGACAGGAATGAAAAGTTGGAACGCGAGGTGAACGTTTGGGAGAATGGTGCCGAAGTTCCCCCCTCCAATCTCTGAATCACGACGACTGAGCATTTTTGTTATTATTTCCAAGCGCACAAGTCGGAGTCTGCGGTGAGAAAGGATGCAGAAGCACGGATAGAAGAACTCGAGAGAAGAAACAGGGCTCTGACTGTACGTTTCGGCTTGTGGCGCCCGCCACATCATGCGTCAAGTCGGCTGACAAACCCCTTGCACAGGAAGACAACCCGTTAGTGATGTGCCTCGTTGACGGCGACGGCAATATATTTTCCCCAGAACTCGTCTTCACCGGAGTCACTGGCGGAGCTCAAGCCGCTCTTCTTCTCAATCGCGGCATTACGGAACACCTAAAGACCCTCGAGGGCACACCAACTAAAAACCCACAAATCTGGCTCACAATCTATTGTAATCTGAACGGTCTACGGGAGACGTTCACTAACCACCATCACTGCTCCCTCGAGCAATACGATGCGTTTGTCGAAGGCTTCAATAAGGCCTCCCCGCTGTTTTCCATCGTCGACGTTGGGTCTTCGAAAGAGGCCGCGGATACCAAACTGAAGGGTTGGTCCCACCTCTACTGTTGGCTTCGTTCCACCCTGATCCACGTGTCCATCAGAATCTCTTCGTGTTTTCACCCGTTTCCCACAGATCGTTAAAGTATACTTCGGCGGTACGTATCCCCCCCCCCTCCTTTTTGAGCGTGGGATTGAGATGTTACTCCAGGTCTTCACGATAACGGCTACACGACGGCGCTAAGCCACCTCCAAACCGATGGCCTCTTGGATAAGCTGATCTTCCTGCGAGGGTACAGCGAAATCGCATACCAACTCCGGGACTACAACATCCCAGAGTGCAGAATCCCAGGAGTGTTCATGACACAGAAGATACCTTCGAAACAGAATATGAAGAGGTTTGCTCCGCACCCTCTTATGCAGCCCAATCCTTCCTTCCCCCAGCAATCCAATCCTCCGTTCCACCAAATGCAGTCCGGTCCTTCTTTCCCTCAATCTCAGCACAATGTTTCCTTCCCTCTGCCTAGCCCTACCTTCCCTCAGCACAATCTTCCGTTCTCGCCGCCGAAGCCCCCTGTCCCCCTGTTTCACCAGGCGAGCGGACCGACCCCACCTGCCTATACAACTCAGAATGTACCTCCTATCTCGCCACCGGCGTATATGGATCCTACAGTTGTACGTATCCGTCAGTTGGTTGGGTTCCAAGCTGACCGTTGGGTACCTGTGGAACTTTATAGCCGTTGCATAAACAGAAGCCGCCTCCATGCAACTTCTATTACTTATCCGGGTGCAAGGACGGCGCTAGATGTCGCTATGCACATCATTACAACCTCACCCCTGAACAATTGGCCGATTTCCGCAAGAGCGCGAAGAAATTCCCATGCTCCATCATGCTTCAAGGTCGGCGCCCTGTTTTTTAACCATACTCTCATCCTCGAAACCGTTCAACTGACACACTTGTCAACCTCTAGGTCAGTTCTGCGGGTTTCGCGACGACTGTTGCATGAGTCATACCTGCCCTCGTGGGCCGAACTGTGCCCAGCTAAAGCAAGGAAAGTGTCTATTTACCAGACGTGAGCTCATTTATTCCACTTCCACCGCGACGAGGCTTTTGACATGGGAGGTGTCCACAAAGCGGAAATGCACAGTGGTGCGGTCCCCCCGCCGAAGAAGAAACGGCAACCTCGGCAAAATCGCAACAACGACGAGAACAAGACCATCACCAACGCCAACGCCAACGCCAACGACAACGACAACGACAACGACAATGACAACGACAACGACAACACCAACGACAACACCAACACCACCACCAACAACAACAAAACCAGAACCAAGAGGGGCAAAAAGAAAACCAATAAGCAAAGTGTAGATGGGGCAACGGCGCAAAGTGTAGATGGGGCTTCTGAGGTAGCGCCATCGGAATCTGGAATGAGCTTCACCTCGTTGTGATGAGCATATGAGCGTTCGTGGACGAAACTCATGTTCGCGACCATTGACCCTCCTTCGCCGAAGGATTTCTTGTATTACGTCTTCCTTGTATTATGTCTCGGGTTGTACGAGTACCAAAGTGTGCGACATCCTGTCGCGGATGCTGCATCTTATATATCTGTCATACCTCAGAAAATATCACCATTTGGGCCGGTCTACGATCATGCATACCCGTCAGGATCGCGACACAAACCATATTTAATTGCCCACTGGGAGTGGATCAGCGGATGCTGGTTCATCCATGGGAATGAGGCGCACCTTCGTAATTGAGTCAACCGGTTTATTGAAAACTTGTAATTCCTCGACCAAGGATCGGAACTCCTTAACTACCTCATCGTCCACCCCCCACAACTTGAGGTGCCTGAGCCGGGTCCCAGTGTTTTTCCGACTCCGAAGACAGTCGAGTAGAGGCCCGGGTTCCGGAATGTTATAAACCGAGATCGACTCAAGCTTTGGACAAAACGGGACTTCGGTTTGTCCGGCAGGTGTCAAGGCCGCCCACAACCACTCGGACACAGGGTCCCAACCGGATTCCATGCATTCGATCGAACGGACTTCCGGATGTGCGCTGAAAAAGTCCGCCCACTCCACCTCGTCCATCACTGCGTGGCCGAGTCTGAGGGTGGTCACGGATGGCGGGACGAGCGGGTATATACAGGTCATGATGTCGTGACAGGCAGGTTCCTGGTCTTCGAAGTCGAAACCGAACTGCATTGTGGCGTTACCGATTTTGACCGTCAACGAGTCTTCGACACCAGAACCGGATTCGTACCGAACTTCGAATACCGGGGGGTTTTGGAAGACCCGGTTTTGAAGGTGGTCATCGGGAAAGAAGCGGTCCATAATTTGGTCCACTTCCCAGTCGGACATCAGCGAGTGGAATTCGAAGGAGGTAACTGCGGGGGTGTCCAAATGGGACAAAATAGGCACAACAAACTCAGGCAGGTGGTGCAGCTTGAGGAAAGTGAGACTCGGGAGTCGTCCTGTTTGGATGGGGGCAGGTTGCGTCTCGTCCGTTTCTGGCCCGGTTAATGTGAGTTCTACCAACGACAAGCGTTCCAATTGCGGGGAGGCAACGAGGATTCTGACCAGTTCATCCTCTGGAATTCCCACGAAGGGATCGCAATCGCTGAAGACCATGTGTAGTTCGGTCAGCCCGATGTAAAGGTTGGATGACCAGGGCAGCCTGGCGGTACGAAGATCGAGCACCCGCAATGGGAGGTCCTCCGGCAGTTGTAGGGCTACCGGGGTTGCCAAGGGATTTGGGCCGGGGTCATCAGACGGAACGAAGTGAACCTTCAGGTGGTGGAGACGAGGGAGGGGCCGTTCGAAGATCCAGAACCAGTGAGGGAGATCGGAAGGAACTCCAGTGATGTCCACCGATTGGAGAGCTCGACCGTTAAGGACAACGTTGTCCCTGCAAAAGTCCATGGCGGCTTTGGCGGCCCACTCCAATTGGTTCTCCCACTGGCAAAAGTCTACCCTTATCTCCTGAAGTTTTCCCATCGATCTCACGAACGCGAGGTGGGAAGTCCTATCCAGCGTGAAATCTGCCTTCCGCCACAGGTCGGTCGTGGTGTTCATTGTGGTGTTCATGCGGTAACACGAGCTGTGGATCGGTCGCCAAGCGTGGGGGTTCTCCGTATCTTCCATGATATACAATAGGATTTGGGTGATGGTCTCGGCGGGGAGTTGTAGGAGAGGGGAGCGCAGCCAGTTCCTGACGCGGAGAAGTTCTATCTTGTGGAAGGGCGTTGCGGGGGTCTCGTTCTCGAGCCTCTCCGACCAGGGGTCATCAGTCTTGGAGGAAGTGGATTCCATGATCTGACGAAGAGGTCAGATATACGATAAATCAGAGCATTATGGGACACGGAGGACGGTGGGAGTGGGGAAAAAAAAGTCGACGGTCCCGAAGTTAGCGAAACTTACGCTGGCCGAAGAAAGGGGGTCAAGTGAAAAGGATCGCAGGGGTTTCATGCCGGACCCTAAAAAGATGGGGATCCGACCTCATCGGTCCGCCGGGTCGTGAATGCAGCCCACATCTCACAGCTCACTAAAAATGCTCGGTGGGATTGCTGGAGAAGCCGTTGGCACGCCTCCCCCCTCCGCCTTGAGGATCAGGCAAGTCGGGAGTACCTCTGACCGCGCCCAGAGGTTCCAGCCGATTCCAGCCGAATCTTCCGGACGTCGCCTCCCTCGCCAGGTTGCCCGTGATTTCCACGATTCGCCTTGGGTCGAGCACCGAACAGCCTCTTTGCGGGGTTGGGAGGCAATCCGGAAAGAAATTCACCCTTCCGAGGATCGCAGAGTTCTCCTCAGTTCTACTCTGCGGCGTGAGATCCCTCCTCTCCCCCTCCACTGGTTCACAGCTGAATTGGGGTTTTCTATCGTTCTCCCCAGGTCGGTGAGATTGGGCTAGTGTCTGAGCCCGAACTGCGCACATGGAGCCTTCGAGGACGGTGCCCGGCGGATCGCTGCTGAAGTCGGACCAGGTCCCACGGCTTCTGTCAGTCTGATGGTGCACCGATTGGTGTCTGGAACGAGGGCTCGCGCTATATATATCAATGTTGGTATCCTATATCAGGGGTGGCTTGAGTGGGCCTGGGGGTCAAACGTGTGTGTGACTATCTACTCTTTGTCTCCTGCGACGTACTTACACCGAATCACCTCCATCGCTGGCGTCCGAGTCTGCCTCAAGGTCACGAGTGGGAATCGACGGTTGGTTCGGCAGGCGCTGATAGAGATGCGTCAGTAGAGAAGTCAATCCAGTCACTCCTGCAACTCACCTTGAATGCGTACTTGCAAACGAGGTACCCGCCAGGGTTGAGCCCCCTTTCCGTCCAAGCCTGGACGGTGGTGAGTTTTCCATGCTTTACGGATTTCGTATTCTGAACCTACACTCATGACTTGGTATAGCCCGTCGTAACGATACCTAGATGGGAGCGTTGGTCAGAGCACAGCGTTGAACCCCAGCGACACCTCTGACTGACCCTTCCTCTGGACCGTACTGGGAGCGGTTCTTGAAGCCGCGAACGACGCGGATTGGGTTCTTTGTATCAGCGGAATTCTGTGCGAAAAGTGTAAGTTGGATCGGAGGCTTTGTGAATCGTCGCCGACCTTGAGAGCTCTGTTGAAGTTGTTGTCAAAAGTCTGGTCCGACGACTGTGGGGCGGTTCTCAACTGCACACGGATTGCTCAGTGTCACACAACCGGAAGAAGGATACGGTGCACAACGTACATTCTTGGGCGCGGTTGCCGTTCCCTTGAGATCCCTTCCACCTGAACCGGTGTACGTGCTGTGGGTTGTTGTTTGTCAGGTATGATCACGGAATATCGAGGAACACTGACAATGCGTAGCCCTCGTCCACGTCATCTTCGTATCCACCAGAGAGGCAGACTGAGTATGCGCCACCTTTTCCTGGAGCGATTCCGGCAACCCATGGTCTAGCGGATCAGATATTAGTGATGCTTGTAACTGGGGGAGGGGTGTTATTTGCTCACGCATGAATGGAGTCTGCACTGCACGCTTCCCTGTGACAGAACGCTCAAGCTGCAACCTACAGGAATTCGAACGTAATGTACCTTGTCGGCCACCATTGGCCAACCTCAATGTCAGGAATGTGGCCGTACTGCTTCCTGCATCACAAGGTGGCGTTAACGGACGTATGACGTCGGGGGGGATAGGTCCACATACGGGCTGTGAAGACGTTCCAAGGCGTTCTTGCGGTCGCTATCCAACGCAACCTTCGCAGCAAGAGAGATAGCCTCGGGGAAGGTTTTGACGACCTCGCTCTTGTAGTCGACCACCTTTCCGGCGTTCCTAGCGCTCCTGCGTGCCCCAGACGCGTCAGTAATGCCCTCGGCGGCACGTGTCTTCAGAACCTTGGCGTTCGATTCGTTTCCGTCCTCCGCATCTTGGGGTGGTGATTTGCGCTTACGCGACTGCGTCACGGGGGCCACGTCTTTCTTCGTTGTCTTTGGAGGGACATATTTTTTTAACTCATCGAGTCCGAGGTCGAGAAGCATTTCCCTGTTTCGCTTGATGTTCTCGGCGCGTTCTTTTTCGTATGGAGTCGGCATGGCTGGGACGGGATACGGCTTGACGGAGGTGAAAGGTCGATGTCGATCGCGTCTCGGAGTTCGGGAAGTGAAACTGTTCGATCAACGGAGACGCCGGGGGGTCCCGGGCCGCTGTCGGATGGGGTGGCCAACACCAAGCCCATTTCGCCGTGGGAGTCGCTCCGGGGTGAAGCTGCCAAGTAGAGCGTTAGAGGCCAGGATATTTATGTCGAGTCGAGAAGCGAGTTTCCGTGTCGGAGAGCCCAAACAGTAGATGGGACAAGACCGGCGCCGTCATGCCTCCCACGCAAGATAAAGGGAACAGAGAAGGACACCTTATTACGGCTAGCGCGATGGCAGGGAGTCGCATCCAAACCGACCAACCCCCAAGTGGATGGTCACCCGGACACAATCCACCAAGCCGCTCCGTTTGCATGAGGCGCATTATGTCAAGATCGTCGCTTATCTTTGTTAGGGTTCGGGTCCTCCCCACGCGTGAGGATCTGAGGATCGAGCGGACGCTCAGCCTCATCGCTCATCGAGAGCTGCTGGGAACGACCACGGGGGACCCACGTGGAGAGTGCTTTTCATCCGTCAACTTGATCCGCGTTTCACTGTGGCACGATCGCCATCACAACATTGCCTCGCCCCACTACAGTAGTGCTAGAGATCATCATCATTCGCAAGGGGGGTGGCGTTGGGGGGCCCGGTTCTCGAGATTCTCATCCGCGGCTTTGACGATGACCTTAGAAAAAGTCTACGAACAATGTGTACGATTCCAACTCGACGATTCCTATTCCAGAGTGTCGTGATGGGAGGGTAATAGTCCAATTTGACTGCTTCTCCCTGCAAATCCATTCTCAGTGTGCAATGTTCCAGTCTTGATCTGTCTGGCTGGTCTCACCTGCACCGAAGATGCTGGGTGATCCCCTTAACCCACCTCGCCGCTGACTCACTCAACCCAGCGCTCAAAAGGCTCAGTTAGACTCCTCTTCCCGAACACGTCACCCTGTGGCGCGGGGGTTGAAGACGAAGATAAGCGCTGGGACTCTGGGACTTGCCCTGGCTTTTACCTCAACGCAACCTATACAGCGTACTGCAATATGCTTACGCACGTCACGAAGGAGCTGTCACAACCCATCGCCTCGGACGAACTGGGAATCCCGATCGATTGAACTCGGCAGAGTATCGTCGGCCATTCCAAGGGTGGCCACGGCGTATTGATACCCTATCTCGCATTGTTGCCGGGGTTCGGAGATAACACGTAGCTGAAACAGTATAGGTCCGTGTCGGCCTTGTCCCCGCTTCTAATCCGAGCGTATCCCCATGGGGTATCAAGCCATTCAACGGGTACCTTCAAAGCGGAGTGGAGGGGGGGAACGCGAGGTACAACGCCGCGGGACCGGTTGCGAAGTGTGAAAGCAAAGAAAACTCGGTCCATCCGTGGGTTGGTTCTGGCGGCGAGGAATGTCGGATGCAACGAGGTCCAAGTCAGAGAAAGGAGGGGACGACCACGGTTACCTCTTTGTACGCCTTGCTCCCCACCAACGCGGTCAGTTTGTTCACCAATCCACTTTGGGAACCCACCCAATTACAGATTCCGATATCTGCTGCGGATCATATCCATTGTATTTATTTCCCATCCTCTACCCTTCACAGAGCTGACCACGGCGGTACCATCCCAGTCCACGCCAATTTCCAGAAGGCCCGATGGTTGTAAAATAGCTGGTAGGCGTTGGATGTCGTGGATGAGGAATGAATCGCACTGGATCCCCTGAAACACAGGTACCCTGGCGCCGGCAAAGGGACAGAAGTTAACGGTGTGACCCATCCATCAATCTGGACGCTTGACTCATGGCCTTGTTTAATGACCCTGCACCCTGCACCGGTAGGTCGACAGGCTGATGGAGCGACCTGTTCACCTCCGCTCCAACCCGCACGGATGGGCGACCACCGCTTGCATTATCTGGATGGGACATACAACAAATCTTAAATTTTGGGTCATGGCGGTTTATCTTGTCAACCTCCGAGCATGTGTGAACCGACCTGGCAACGGTCGGCCGATTACCTGTTTCGGCTTGGCGTGGTTTTCACGTCCACGTCCTCAGTCCTGGGTCCCGTCCGGCAGTTCGGCCGCGGACTGACGCCGTCGCGGGGTCAGGATCGGATCCGCGGGGGCTCGGACCAGTACCGAGTTTTGAAAG
>Ga0307509_10008491_pt1 | contig 13075 bp, 14 predicted proteins | sample 10_EM_MG_FD_202245 | JGI IMG/M metagenome (GOLD analysis project Ga0307509, IMG submission 202245) | Populus trichocarpa ectomycorrhiza microbial communities from riparian zone in the Pacific Northwest, United States - 10_EM | ecosystem: Host-associated > Plants > Roots > Unclassified | place...
TGGACGGCATCGTGAAGATATGTAACAATGCGCGAGCCATACTTAATCGCAGATAATCTGCCGTGACATTGCTCAAAGCGGACTCTCAATTACATGTTATATAAGCTGATGTCTACGCGTTGCTACGAAATACTGCTACGAGCGTAGCTGAGCTTTGAACATCCCTATTGACAAGAGTTTCTTGTCCATGATGCTAATGGCACTTCACAGGCCAAAGCGGCAGCGCTCGGCAGACCTCGGGATCTCGTTGGCTTTCAACTTAAGTTTGTTTCTTCGTCCAGCCCTTACTGAGCATGATTATAAGAGGTCGAACGTTAAATTCTTGCAATTCCGCCCACTGCAGGTACTCAGAGCGAGGGTAAGGGAATTTGGGCAAGTGGAGAAGAATCTTCATATAAGTACCTCAATTTCTACGGATACATACCTATACATACATTGATCACGGAAAATATCTGCTGTAGTCTAGGAACTCCAATGTACGGTCAGAGAAAGAAAGATAGTACGCTTGGCTGTTCTTCTCCAACCAGCGAGAATTAAAGATGTCCTTCGAACGCTCCATTGGTGGAGTTCTGCTAGTGGAGACAGCATTCTGCCTGTGTGTTCGTGATTCAGCTGTCGCACCTCTTGCCCTCTCCAATGGGCCTCCTGGTTTCCGGAGACGATCAATCTTTTTCATCGGCGCAGCAACATTTCTCCGCCATGGAAGTTCCCTGGCCACGTACTCCTTCGCCATAGTTACATCATCAAACTCCGTATCGTCAGAAGACATCCCCGCAGGACCAAGACATTCGATAAGTTTTCCCAACCACTCCCAAATGAATAGATCGTCTGCTCGCTCCAGCCTTTTGATTCTGGTCATCTGCTGGACATCCTGCTTTCTCCGGTCGTACCGCTTTAATGGTGATAAGATCAACTGCCCAATTACACCGTAAAAATATCTCACCCCTATTCGCCTACTGGTTCTTCTGCTAGCTTTTTCGCGCTTGGTTTCCGCGATGGCTAATCTGCTTTTCACTTGCTCGGAAGTTTCCACCTGTCCGGACGCTAGAATCTGAGGCTGCATCTTTTTCCACGCGGTCCTCGCGCGTTCAATGTGATCCTTGACAAGATCTTCGTAATAAGCCTGGGGTCGAATGGGAAGCTCTTCCAGGTCAGGGAGCTTCTGTTGGGTGGTTATCGCCTCCTCTGCCAATAGTTTAATTAGCCTGACATTCCACGGGGAAGATATCTTCCCGTCCATGTCAATTTCAGGCAAAACTAGACTTGGCCCATCGCCTTGCGCCAGCTTGTTGTATGCATTCACGCATCCGCGACTGGCCGCAGCGACAAACGGGTACTCTGTGGTGTCCTCGAGGCCAAAAGCATGGAGGAAAACTCCTCGAACGATATACTAATCCCGATTAAGTAGACCAATCACCAGCAGTGAACCGCAAGCGCTTACGCAAAATACATTTCTGGTCTGAGGAGTATCCTTCTCCTTTTCATCGTCCACGATAGCCTTGGTCGGATTGAAGCGCCTTAACCGGGTCGTATTCTTCCTTGGCATGTGAGAAATGCAGTCTTTGATGGTATGTTTTAGTATCGATATCGATGTCGATGTATTCCTCGAGGACGACGGCTGGCCCGGATTTCTATGTGAACTGGTGCTGTTGGCATATTGTTCGTCTCTCCGTCCAGTATTGTTTCCAGTAGGTTCGTGATCCCGGGGACGCTTTCGGTATTTGAACTCCTTCAGGGAGTTGGTACATTACAAACCACTGAATGGGCTCACCGTATCTCCTGTCCCCATGTTGGGTATGGCCGGCCCTCGCCTCTTCGCCAATGCATCTGCCTGCTTCCTCTGACTTTTCATTTCCCTATCTTGCCTTGCCCTTGCTTCACGAAGGTCGATACGGGGCGGTATCAATGTTCCATTGCTATTGTTGTAAGTTGTCGTGGATGGGGCACTTCTGGTCCCTTCATCAGGTTCCTTTCGCTGGTCGGAATCACCCTGCAGCCGACCTTCTGTATCCTAAAAATGGGTATTTGAGTTCGTGGCCATCAATAGAGCAAAAGGATACTAACGTCCTCTCGGTCTGGATGTGATTCAAGTGACGTTCCCGAAGCGATTGCACGTTTCTTCTCTATGATCGCCAGCCTGTTCTGTTCTGGATCAACAAGCTGACCCTTGCACGAGAGGAATCACGGCCGTGCGAACCTGCAGAATTTCAATCTCATTCTTCAGCACTTCTATTTCATCACCCCTGTCAACCGTACGATCAAATTCCTTCTCCGTTTCCATGCGTGGAAGCGAGCGGGGGCGGGATGTGGTAGTCACTGTCTTCGTTCGGGGAGGCGAAGGATAAGGGGATGTTCTAGGGGAGGAAATTCGCAGGTCTCGTTGTGTTGTGAGTCGTTTAGAGGACACATCTGCTGTGCTTATTGGCGTTTGGGAAAGCGGGGGGACAGAAAGGGGATCCGGGTTGGCCAGACCAGGTTCGTAAAATGGCGATATTTCGTTAAACGAATAAGTGCGACGACCAGAGAGTGACATTGAAATTCAAGTGGGCGATGTGGGTGGAATGTGAAAGGCACTTCATTATTTAAAGGTGAAATTGGACAAAGGGCGATAACACAAAGGCGATGAAGGGTACCGGTGCGCCCCATCACCATACTCAACTCATACCTTACGCTCTTATTCGATGTTCGCAAAGCTCTTCAGCGTCATTCATTCTGCCCTCGGGCGTCCTCAGGTCACTACCCTCAGAGGTCCTGTAGGTGCTGTCAACAGTTTCTCCATTTCGCCAGGTGGAAATTTTTTGGCGAGTGGAGGTAAGGATATATTACCAGCGAGCAGTCAATCTCATAATTTTTGCAGGCACGAACGAGATCAGGATTTGGGACCTTATGACCATGAAGAAGATTCCTGCTTCCCATCATCATGCTCGGGAGCGAACTCATACTTCCTCCCTTCGTTGGATTAATCATTCCAGTGATCTCGGGCTGGATCTAGAGACACTATGCTACAGCAACGTATTGGGATATTTCGTTTTCCTGCAAAGGTCCAAGATCGCTGCTCACTCCGATCCTGACCATAGATTGGGCAAAGGCCCAAACATATATTGTTTTCCGACGGTTCTTTGCATGGTATATTCATGAGGCACCAGACTCGATTTGGGTGTGTTGGGTGCGAAGGTTGTTTTTCCTTGGGAAGTGCAGCCGAGACCCACTTTTTTTGGGGGCCAACTCCTCGAAATCGCTGCATCGAGCCCGACGGTCGTTTCAGCTCTAATACGCGACGCATTAGGGGGAATTTCGTCATATATGAGGTTATTGTAATAGAAGGAATGGAATTGAGGAGGTATCGCCGACGAGGACTTGATTTTGAACGACGTTGGAAAGTGATTCCTCTGAGGGTTTATTTCTATTACGGGAAGGTCTGTCATCGCGCTTCTTGGTAGAATAATAAGGAGAAACCTACACGAAAAGATGATTCTACCATTTCGGCGATTTGAAGATTCCCGTTCTGGGAGTGTCCTGTCAGAAGAGCGACTCGACGACGATGTACAACACGCTATGGCCCCATGGGATGCCCCAGGAGGTCATGGCGGAGAGCGACGAATAAGCCCTGTCTGGTTTAAGTTGTCCAATGGTTGAGTCCTGGTGGCAAAATTCTCCTAGTCTTGATCTGATTTGTTGATGCAAGATAACGAGAGCAGCGACTCGCTGATGACGCACAGCATGTTTGGAAGCTCAAGGGATTCCCCAGGAGTTCGTGAAGAAGATAGATGGTAGTAATGATTTGAAACAAGAACTACGGGATTATTCCAAGGTTGTCCTTAGAAAACCGTTTCGTAGTACTCACCTTCCTCATCAGTTGACTTGGTTCGAGAAACCCCGACGATCATTTGTTTACCAAAGGGACTCGTCACAAACATTTATCCTGTTTTGTTCATGGTGGTATCCTTCTTCTTGTCACCTTTGGCCAGGCCCGGGCCCGCGACGAATCACGGTCTGGAAACATAATCCATTCCTGTCAAGTCCATCCTTTACAACCCTAGTGCTAGAAATTACCTACTCCGCCGAAGTACTAGTCACGGAACGGTATCAAGTCTTAGGTCTAACTCAGCCCATGCCTCCAAATACCCACATTCAATGATGTCCGATCGCTCTTCCACCCACTCTTGTACAAATTCTCAGGCCATCCAACCGGAGCCTTCCTCTTAGACTTGTTAGCATTATTTATTTCCGACACTTTCTAACTTGATAAAATTTTACGACGCTCTGAAGCAGGCACATGCTGGGTACTTTGTTGGTAGGCTTCCGCACCCCAGTTGATGGGATTAAAACTACTAGTGATCCGTTGCCTCCCAGGGTTTGCCTCAATAAATCTAAACAGAATGACGAAAAAAAAGAATTATTGAAACCTACGTTAAGGGGCTGTACATGTGGATGTGGCTCTCCGACTCTTGTTGAAGCATTGCCTTCTCGTCGTCTGTTTCTGGGGTTGGACAACTTGAAGTCTAGATCTGTGGTTGCGCATTTGGCACCTAATAATACAGGCCTGAGGCAAAGACAGGCAAGGACAAAGCTAGACAGACGAGGGCTTCCCAATTAAAGTCGTCGGTAATTAAGCGGTGCAGTGAGATCTCCCACTATGGAACTGCCAAATGACAGACGAGGGCTTCCCAAGTCATCAGGAATGAAGCGGTACAGTTGGGACTTCCACCTCAATAGTGTTGATCAGTCTCCTACCACGCCCTCTGAACCGTGTCGGGAGATGCTTATGTAAAGTGCGGACTTTTTTGAAAATTCAGTCATCCTCACTTAACCAAACGAGGGGCATCCTTTTTGAAATATTTTAGAGAGAAACATTTTATTAAAGTTTTAATGAACCTTTTGCTCAAATTTGAAGATGCGGCCAGGTGATATGAGCGAGTTAGGGAGCTAGTAGTAGTTGCACAGGTTGAGCCAAGGTCGAAGATCATGTGATGTCGTTCTGCCCTCAAACCCAATATGAACAGGGCAACGAAATCTCTTCTTCACACTGTCATTTTTTAAATTAGTTTTCCTCAAACTAAATCTATATATCCTGTCTCCAAGAAATATAGAAAGACCTACTTTGTCGCGTCCAATTGACGCGACGATAATTGGAACTCCGTGCTTTACATAAGCCTTTTCTGACACAAGTTCGAAAAAGGACTAGTTGATCAGAGGTAGACTCGTGACCAGTCCTAGTATGAGGAGGTTTTTATGGGATGAGGTTCAAGTCCTCGATACTAGGTACTTACATGCAAGGGACGGTCACCGGTCTAGATCAGAAGGTGTTGCCAAGCAAATATGGAAAGCCGGACTGTCAAGCTTGTCAAGCCTCGAGATCAGTCGCCAAACATCTTGCGGCCATCAATGCCGAGGCAGGTTAGCGTGGATAGATTATTTTAAGGTCACTAGGACCCCAGCAATCCCATTTATTTCTGTAGACAACTTTAAAGTACTGGATGAATGGAAGAACCGGTCCCCTATTTAATGTGGGTAAGCACACTGCGCACTGCAGCCCAACATAAGTCAGAGAGATGTACTACATTAAAATTTATAGTTCTACGCTTTCGGCACGGACGAAATCATGCTCGACAGCACCCAATTCTTCAAGCTGAAACCATTCGCTGGCTATTTATTCCATTCCTTCAAACAGAGTTGGATGCATGGGCAGATGTTGTGAATAATAGCCGGAAACGAGCTGACCGTAACAAGATTCTCCCTCATGGGATTCCAGATGATATTTACTTTAATCCTGAGCGATTTGGCGCTCTGGACTTCAAGGTATATTATTTCTCTTTTTTTTTTGTCTTATTCTAAAGGCTGTCAAATATTTTTTTAGATCAAAGTCGATCCAGAGGCCGTTGACCATGTTCGACAACTGTTTGCTCCACCGGGTGACCCAGTTTTTCAATTTGTGCCCCCGGAGTTCGAAAAATATGCATGGAGAGCCCGATTCTAACCTCGGAAAATATCTGGGAGGTCTACCGAGAGCTTCTGGCTCGATTTGACCAGCTGGATGATGCAGTGGATTTCATTGAAGAATGTGAAATATATCTGGCAATGTTAGAAGCTCAGACTAACAATGAAGAGAATCATTCCCCAGTTGGTGAAGACCTACTTGGAGGACCGGAGAACCCAGCTACTGATGGTGCTTATTATATGGGTGGGGTCAATAATGGACTTGGACTGGGCAAGTCATTCAATTTCTGGCATAATTAAATTGAATAACTAATTTTTCTATTAGATCCTGGATTAAGGGAGCAACTGGATAGAATGGATGCCGATGATGAAGAATTTGAAGTTGTAGAAGTCAATTTCACGGAAGATGAAGAATCCGAGGACTCTGGAGAGCTAATGGTAGCACAAGGGCACACAGAAATTCGCGTGTCACCTGCGGTCACCTGCGAGTCGCATGTTCATGGATGACTGGAGGTGTCTCGCAGATACTCAGAAGAGACTGCAGGTCTTGCAAGTGCCATGCTGATTCGTGCAGAGGTTGGTAGAGGGGCTACAAAAAATCGCCCATTACTCACTCCCAATCATACCTTTCTCGATAAAAATGGTTTTCCTACCAATTTGAAGATTGAAATTAATGAATGCCGAAAAATTTAGATACATTGCTACACATTAAATTAGAAGGATAACTTCGGTTCTTCGCAGACCGAACACGTACCCGGGTCCACCAAAGTCAGAAGTAATCATCTCAGAAAGTATGCATATGCTAACATCACTAACATCAAGCTGTACGCCAGTAAATTGTTCTGCACGCAGGTGACCGCAGAAAACCTTTTAAGTTCGTAACTTGCACGCAATCGGTGTTCGCAGATGACGCACACAGAGTTTCCTGTGCCCCCATAGCACAAGAATGCACAAGGAAGGTTTCTCAAATTCACAATATATTTTATATTACAGACCGGCTACTTCATACTAAGTGTGATAGACAGAAATATTACTAGGCGCATCCTGTCGTAAAAATCTCTGAAGAGATCCCGAGGTCCTGATGTACATGACATAACTTATCAATGATGACCATCATCGGCATCAACGGCAATGAGGTGTTTGGCAACTGATTTCGAGGCTTGACAGTCCGGCTTTCCATAAGCAACCATATATTTTTTTGTCGTTCCCGCACAACGCGTCATGCATTCATGACTCACGCGTGTTTTCCTTCACTACATTGTATGTTTTCTCATCTAAATCACTGTCTTATCTTCCTTAGATTCTCATTCTTGCAATTCATTCAGGTTATTTCCTTGGGAGAATCCCTTGGTAACACCGAGCACTGAAATCATCGTTTTCGGGAACATTCCTGGATTTCATTTCTTTCTTCGGCTCTCTTCAGCGCGTTTTACTTCCTAAATGGCAAAGCCTCGTTCATGGTCCGACACTATTGCACTCGTCCAAACAAATCAACCCTTGGATCGACAGCATGGATTTATCCAACTCGTAGACGGGAGGCCTTTTTATTCCCCCAATTGTAAGCGAACGCTCCGAAGTCTACCCACTATCTTGGCCTCGGACTCGGACGACCTCAAACACCGCGTCTCGCATGTTCAGAATCCATATTGGTGGAATTCAAGCCTCGCCTATCTTCCCTTTATACCGCTCGACCCGCAATACACCCATACCGTTCCTTTCCAGGACCTTGGGTTTATACCTCATCAGTCCATTAGTTGCCCTGGGGGGAAAATGATGCCGCTTGGCTTGCAGTCCAAATGGAAATTGCTGGAAAATTCTCTCTCCAAGGCCACTCACACGCTCCTGTCGAGGTTTAATGTTCAGGGTGTCGCGCCCCCGCTGCCCAGCACCCTTGGATATATGGCAGCACACCCTCTCCCGCGACATCTCAAAGACGCTTTGACGAGGTGCAGGGAATCCTTCAGCCTTTGGATCGGGGCATTGGCATTTGCAATTGCGTTGTCGGATTTTATGCTCCCGAAGGGGAATGGCGCGATTCCTGCGTGGTATTCTGCCCTTCGTGAGGCCGGTCTGAATGAGGTGTGGGTCGATGGCCTGCGGACGTCACCAATAATGCAATTTGATGACAGCACCCCTCGCGTCGGTGTGCTCTTGGATATCCTGTCTCCACAGGCAATCCAGGCCTCCGTCGATTGGTTATGTAGTTTTAATGTTCCGGTGTGGTACCCCTGGGGAAGCCCTGAAGCCGCTGCCGCCCTTCGGAATCCAGACCTCGCCAAGCTTGCCCCTCATCCGTACCAGCTCCAGAGCATTTTGTCGTCCTTCTTCACCAAGGAAGTGGGGGATATTTACCAGGTGGCCCAACACGATTTCCATTCGAGGTCCAATAAGCGTCCGTTTGAGGCTGCTGGCGATGAGGTTCGGATCAGCAAACGACCGCGCCAAGATCCACATGCATCCAACGAATGCGACCCTTGGGGGGGTTCAAGTGCAATTACTTGGACCAGCAACCAACCTAATCCTTGGGGCAATGGCGACTGGCCAGTTTCCTCTGAGCCACCCTCGAACCACGCGTCGACTTCCGACTCAGGGCAGGAGCAACCGATAGCACCACCCCGACTGAGCCTGATGGAGGATGTGGATTCTTATGAGCCTTTCTTTGCTCGTCGCAAGGAGAGAAACGAGCACATATTGAAGTCGGAAAATGCGAAGGAGAAGCAGAAAAGGCTAAATCGAGAGAAGGTTCGGCCCAAAACCAAGACGATCGTCTTTGAATGGGAGAAGAGCGATAACAAGTATACTCGCGTCAAACTTACCAGAAGCCAAGCCGCGGACACCTTCGACCTTTATGGGGAGCATCAACAAAGATACGATGCTTTTGCTAACGAATGGGATCTGTGCGACGATTTTGGACCTCTAGACGAACGCCAACGTGCGGAGGAGGATGAGGAATTTACTGTACCAGGTGTTGCGGCCTCGCGCGATCAAGCGACGCCAACGCACACCATGCATCCAAGTCCCACCCCCGATCTCGAAACGCAGGCCAAAAATTCCGGATCTCACATCACACACAACATGGGCCTATCACCGCAAGTGATGGATCGGACCTCTACCCTCACTGAAACCTCGGCGAAAATTCCTGTCATGCATTTGCCTTCAAAATCGACACCGGCGCCTGATCCTGACCTGCCCACCCTTCCTCAACTTGCTGAAACCCTGCGCGCAATGTCCGTCGTGCCGACCCTTCCAGTTGATCGAGGGACGAGCATCGAGGAAGCAGCTCCTACGTTCCTTGTAGAAAGCCCATGCGCAAAGTCCGTCATCCCAACCCCTCAGGTTGAACAAGGGACACCTGTCTCCGACACCGAGGAAACAGTTCCTATGTCCCCTGTACAAACCCCGCGCGCAACGTCTGTCTTGTCAATCCCTCAGGTTGATCCGTCGGTGCCATCTTTAGGGGTTGTTTGCTATGAGGACGTGGTAGGCGTTTCCCAGAATCAGGACGAGCACGACCCACCCATCCTTTCCCAATTCGATTCTTCAGTGGGCAATCAAGGGGCGTCTGTTTCTCACACCATAGTTGAGACTGATGGGCAATTGCAGAGCACCGATGAAATGGAGGCCCCGCCCTCAATGTCCGTCGTGCCAACCATCCCTCAGGTTGATCCGTTGGTGACATGCTCTGGGATCAAGGACCAAATGGATGTTTCCCAGGACGAGGGGTTAGCAGAGATTCGTCAAGCTCCAGATCCTGATTTTTCTTGGCCCCTTTCGTCATCTATGACAGCCTTGGTGATGGCGTCGGAGAAAATCTCTGGAAATGGACTTCAGGACGACGGCTTAATCGAGACTCGCCTCCAAGCTTCTTCTGATTTTTCTTGGCCCATTTCGTCGTCGTTGATGGCCTTGATAGCGGCGTCAGAGGATGTCTCTGAAAATGGAATCCAACCCATCTCGACCGTCGAAACTTACAACACAACATCCATCCTCCACAGCATCTTCGGTTTTATTTATCCAAACTCTGCCAGCCCTCAAACCGCTGCTGCCAGCATAGATGGTCCAACGAAGAAAAAGTTGCAAGTTTCCGTCGGCCTTGACGAAGACGAGGTGGAATTCCTCCAGTCTCCTCTTGCCCATCCTGCCTTGGAGTTTTTGGATCGTCTCGCCGATGCGAAGTGTTCCCCCAGCGCCGAATCGTCCGACTTGGTTGGTGGAAGCTTGAGAAATGTGGACCGTCTGCGGCAACTCCGTGCAGTTGGAAGCCTCTACGTTTTCAATTTCAAAACCGACGCAACACTTCCTTGGATGATCGGGGTTGCCACTGCGGCTATCGCCCTTTACATTGTGCGCCTGGATTCACGGTTTAATGATCACGAAATCTCCCGCCATTTGCTCCATCGTGGTATCGCTTTTCATACTGTCCTTCCGCTTAGAAAAGTTCCGAAATCGTCCATCCCACGCCCCATTTTTTCCTCCATCCGCTCTCCTGGATACGTTTTCACAATCGAAGACTTCAATGCTTATATCCATCGCCGGGATTCTCTCCTTCGAAGCCCTCGAGGGCGGGCGGCATTACTCAAGGGTGGAATTGTTTGGCGCTTGGCAGTGGAAACTATTGGTGTTGACGAATGTCTGGAAGGGCCTTCCGTTGAGACAATTGTTCATCGTCGAGGTCTGGTCCATCCTACAGCTGATCCAAGTGTTGATTTATGCGATGACGACCTCTCGACTGACGAGCTGGACTTGATCTGCGGAGTTTATGAGTGTTTGACAGGTAAGTTACTATCCTTTTTCACTATTGCCTCCTCGTCATCAATTTTGCATAGGAATACCAAATCAAATGTGCCACAAGTCATGGTTCCCACTTCACAACACCTGGGCAGCGACTGCGGCCCTCAATTTCTGGTCGGACCGCAACAGTTCTGAGTTTGAACGTCGAACGAAGGAGATTTTGGGAGGGGCGCAGCCTTTGACCGCCACCCAGTGGGCACAAAGAATGAGAGCCAGCAGCCATGCCCGTCGCTTGAAGGGCCACAACGAGACCGCGTCGAGGCATTTTATTGAAAAGTTTCTGGCTGAGTCTCAATGAATTTTGACATCATATCACGTTTTTTTGGACACTACCATAATTCATCCATGTAAATATACTCATCGCATCATAACCCTATTACTTGTACTTACCTTATTTACGAATATCACCATACCTACATCCACCGATTCACTGATCACGAGGATCCTCTGCAATAGGAATAAGTGAATTGAAACTGAGTCACAAGCTAGCACTTGTCGACTGCTTTTGGGGGGGTTCTGACAGAGGAAGTAGTAAATGTTCGCGGACATGACTACGGCGGATTTAAGGTAGATAGCGTGGATAAACCTTTGGCCCATCGTGATGCATGGCGTTCAATATCCTGTTTAATCTCCACAGTCAAGTCCGCAGATCTTCGTCCCCTATTCAAATTTAGATAGCTCCCTTGACCCAGATATTCCAGGTTCATGCAATGGAGGTCGAGGTGTGGCGGAAAGATAGCATGGATTATCGTCCAGGAGCGTTCTGCACTGGGTTAGGCAGTGTCATTCCTTTGAAAAAAAAAATCGCACAGGAAAACTTACCAAGATTTATCGCTCGCATGGCTTTGACATTCCATCGGAAGTTTTTGGGCCAAGACTACTTATGATTCCAGACTCGCGAGGTCAAAATGCTAGGGATCTCCTGAGGGATGTTTTCATTCTCTTGGACTTCTTCAGTGCGAGCCGCTTCTCCCCAGGCCGACGCAGGACCGAATTATTTGGAATTAACGTGAGCAATTTTTTCATTCGACCCCGACGATGTCCAACAAAACCTGGAGACGCAAACCACGAGGAAAAATACCTGCGCAACAGAAAGGGCTCGGACTAACCGGTCAATTGCGAGATACGGTTAAGATTCGACATTAAGTCAAGCCTTCCTGAACCCCGCCCGATCCAGTTGCCCAACCAACATCCCCGTCCGACGGTACTAACATTCAATTTCGTTAGAAAATCATATGAGCAAGGCAACGCAAACGACTCACTTCAATGGCAATGGCATCATCCGCTGTCTTCTTCGAGAATTGCCGGAACGACAAGAGGCATCAACCTGAATAGCGATTTCCTTGGCCATCTCAACTTCCTTCTTCTCGGACGCACATGTCTAAACCATAAGAAAAAATCCAAGTAAACCCTGAAAAACAATCCAAATGAAATATAAAACAAAACAAACCTCCTGAGCACCCAACATCTTTGAGAAAGCCATTTCGTGTCCTTCAAAAGGACTTCATGCACTGGCGTCTGCGCTTCCAGCTCGCTGAGCGTCTGGATGCAGCTCATAATACGCTCGTTGGAGCCTTCGTCAACCTGCGATGGTTGAATGAAAGCCGATCAGAGGGCAACTAACATCGCGAGAAAAAAATTAACGAACCTCGGCTCGCAAGGTGTTAAAGGAGGCATTATCACTGGGACAGATCATCGAAACGAAGCACAAGCTTCGCCAATGCAGCTGCAAGAACTGCTCCAGTGAAGAAATCGCCGCCCAAGGATCAAAGCTGCCCAATACAAATTAGAAATGAGGCATTTAACTTTCAAAAAGTGTTAGATGTACTTCGCAGCACTTCTCACCGCCTAGCAGCGCCCGTACTCGTATACACCGACTCAGTCCCATACGTCCCATCAGCCAACACCTTAGGTCTGCTCCCTCCACTCTCCTTAGGCTTCTCTTTCTCCTTCTCTTTCTCCTCCTCGTTGTCAACCTTCGTTGTTCAGAAGCAAGGATCGAAATCTCGCCAATGACTTTCCAGAACTCCCTCATCACACTTTGAATATCCGCGATGCATTCGTCCAGGATGCAGAGAACGCTACGGCAGACTTTGCCAGATTTAATTTCGGAGAGGGTGGAGATGAGCTTCTCGCGATCGCAGATTGTGCCTCGGAGATGGAAGAATTTCTCGACGACCTCGCTGGTAGCATAAAAACTGTTGATAGGCTGCGGAGAATTGCGTACCGAACGAAGGCCACGACATCGAGAGCAGAGGAGTTGTTAGGGTCACCTAAGAAGTCCATCAGAGCGTGAACAACGCCGGCGGCGGCTTCTGAGAATCTAACAGCTGTGACATGGATCGAT
>Ga0307509_10008492_pt1 | contig 13074 bp, 11 predicted proteins | sample 10_EM_MG_FD_202245 | JGI IMG/M metagenome (GOLD analysis project Ga0307509, IMG submission 202245) | Populus trichocarpa ectomycorrhiza microbial communities from riparian zone in the Pacific Northwest, United States - 10_EM | ecosystem: Host-associated > Plants > Roots > Unclassified | place...
GAGATAGGATCTTCACGCAACCATCTAAGTACTTTTCTATACTTAAGAAATTGCAATACGATCACGCTTTACTCTCTTTACATACACTCCTCCTCTACGAGAGCCTACGCTCTAAAGAACCTGGAGACTATTGTGATAGTCTCGACAGGCCGCCCGAACATAGTACTATTGTGATAGTTCTATCACGCACGACAATCCACCCATCTTACTATCTGAAGAGATAGTACCCCTCGCGGAATAGTCAAGACAAGCAAGCCAGTTCCGTACTATCTGAAGAGATAGTACATTCCTACGACTTGGTGCAGAAAAGCGAGACTCTCTTACGCACAAAAACGACGGTCGTTGCCTGTTGCATAAGTGCTCAACAATAGGATTGTTACACTAGCATCGGTCCCGCGATGCTAATTGCCCAAGTCGAGCAACTTCCGCCCAGCTCTTCTCAACTCCTTTTTTAGCTCGTGGTTCCGGCGCTCGAGCTCCTGGTTTCCTTTCCTCGCATCGTCCACCTCTCTCTTCAGCCTTCCCAGGCTGAATCCCGATCCTGCCACCGTCCTGCGAAGTCCTTGGATCTCCTCGTGGAGTCGCTCTATCCTCGCTTGTTGGTCCGCTATCTTCCTTCGGGAGTCGTCCTCGTTCTTTAGGGATTGCTCCCTTCGGTCCAACAGTTCCTTGATCTGCCTGTGTAAGGCCTCGATATCGGGTTGTCTTTTTTCGCTCCCCTCCCTCACCTGTCGTGTCCCCACGACGCCTTTCCTTCCGACATGGAATTTCGGGTCTCTGTGGTACCGGTGCCAGTGCGAGAGTTCCTTTTTTGTTCCGTCCTTCTGTGGGTAGTACCCTGCATCCACTTTGTACTGGACGTGTGTCGGGCACTTGTCGTTGTAGCATTCCTTCCAGTTTCTGGTTGAATGCCTTGCCTTTAGTTGCTGGTTTTTTGATATTTGGACTCTTTGGTCCTCTTCCGGTGCTGGTGCCTTTGTCTCGTATGGCTGGTTCCAACCGGATTGCGTAGCATTGGATTTCTTGGGGAACCATCCTCGTGCCACTTTCTCGCTGTCGTGTACCCAGCAGTTGTCGTTGTAGCACCCCGTCCAGTGGAGTGCATCGTGTTCTTTTTGCCTTTGTGCTGCTTCTTCCCAGGCCGAAGGTGAGCGTTATGGCGGGCTTGTCGGTGTCATCTCTGGCAAACCTATCGTGGTTCCCCAATTTCCCTGCGGGGTTGGTGTCTTCGATGGGCGTGGAGGGGCTTCTTCCTGGTTCTGTGTCTGCGATACGGAGACGATCACGTCTCCGTTCTCCTGTTCCTCGAGTTTGATCGAGGTTCTGCTTGTTTGGGTAGCGGGAGTGGAGTTCCGCTTTGTGAGGTCTGCATTTTTCAAGTTTTCGGCGGGATACCAGGTTTTGTCGTGTTCTGGTGAGTATCCTGTCCACTTGACTCAGTATTGGAGCTTGTTGTAGTGTAGACGCGAGTCGATGATTTCTTCGAGTTCGTATTCTGGTTCTCCTTCGATGATGATGGGAAGAGGAGGTTCCGATCGTTGTGAAGGAAGCTTGTTGTCGTTGTAAAGCTCGAGAAGAGAGATGTGGAATGTGTTGTGTATTCTCATTGAGGCCGGGAGGTCCAGGTTATAAGCGCTGGTTCCTATCCTTGCCAGGATTTTGAATGGTCCAATCTTCTTGTAATCGAGCTTCTTGCATGGTCTGGTGGTCCTAATATTTCTTGGTAGTAACCACACCATATCTCCTGGTTGTATGTTGGGATCAGGTTTTCGCTGTGCATCGTAGTATTCCTTTTGTCGTATCTGGGCTTCCGTCATCTCCGCTTGTAGTGTGTCATGTAATTGACTCATATCTTCTGGTGACGTTGTCTTTCCTTGTATCAGGTGTCCGATGGCCTGATATTCGGGGTTCGTTCCGTAATTTGCGAAAATGGTGTGTGCTTGGTGCTTTCTTGATACCCATTATTGTAGGCGAACTCGGCCATTGGTAGGAGTTCTTTCCAATCGTCCTGCTGGTAGTTGACGTAGGCTCGGAGATATTGTTCCAAAGTGGAATATGTCCGTTCCGTTTGGCCGTCCGTTTGTGGGTGAAAGGACGTGCTCAGCATTCTTTCGATCCCTAGTTTCTTCGTTGTTTCTTTCCATAGGTCCGATGTAAATATCGAGCCCCGATCCGTGATAATGTCTCGTGGTAGCCCATGCAGTCTGAATATTTCCCTCATGAAAGTTTCTTGGAACTGTCGCGCGTTCATGTCCTTCGTGCTCGGTATGAAATGAGCCATTTTTGTTAGCCTATCGATAACGATTAGGACAGCATCCGATCCTTCTGATAGTGGCAAATCTGTGATGAAATCCATCGATATTGATTTCCATGGTCTATCGGGGGCCTCATTCGCTTTCATCGGCCCGTATGGTGCATGTCGTACGACTTTTGTCTGTTGGCAAATGTCGCAGTTTTTGACGTATTGCTTGATTGTTTCCCTCATGCGTGGCCAGTAGTACTTTCTTTGGAGGAGTTCCGTAGTTTTGGCCGTTCCTCCATGGCCGGCCTGAGGAATGTCGTGGTGTCGTCGTATAAGGTTGGTCCCTATTCCCTCGTTGTTAGGAATCCAAATCTTTCCTTGGTGCCAAAGGTATCCATCTTTCAACTGCCACAATTCTAAGGCCACCCCTTTCATTTCTTTGTCTCCCTTGTCCAGCGCTTTCCTTATCGTTTGGATTTCGTTATCCTTGGCTGATTCGTTGCTGATTTCTTCTTCATCATCCGTTTTGAAGTTTATTGTTTCCATTTCTTGGATGCTGGTGTTGAAGTATTTCTCTCTTGGCAAGAGAATCCATTCTTTCTGTGTGAGCCTTTCATCCGCTTCCTGAGGCATGTCCGCCTTTCATCTTGTTAAGGCATACGGCTTGCCTCCTTCCTTTCCTGGTCGGAATTCAATTTTGAAGTCGAAGCCACTCAAGACTTCGCTCCATCTGATTTGTTGGTCCGTCAGCTCTTTTGTCGTTGTAAACCTTATTAGGTTTTTGTGGTCGGTTAGGACTTTGAAGTGTTGTCCGCTTCCTTTGAGGTATCGCCTCCATTCCTTGAGGGCTTGAACTATGGCTAATAGTTCCTTATCGTGTATATTGTAGTTGCATTCTGCAGGTGCCATCGTTTTTGACCGATACGCTATCGGTCTCCATTTCCCGTCTTCGTCATGTTGAGATAATATGCCTGAGCAGACATATTTTGAAGCATCGGTTTCGACGAGAAGTGGTCTTCCTCGTTTAAAGTATATCAACACTGGGGTTGAGCATAACTTCTGTCGTAATTCGTCGAACGCCGCTTGTTCCTTGTCCCCCCATTCCCATTTGACATCCTTCTTGGTTCTGTCGTATAGGGGTTTGGCTGTCCTGCTGAACCCTTCTATAAACCGTCGGTAGAAGTTGCAGAATCCCATGAATTCTTGGATTCCTTTCTTGTTGGTAGGTGGCTTCCAATCCCATATGGCTGCCGTTTTGATAGGGTCGACTTTGACTCCTTCGTTGTTGATGATGAATCCTTGGTATTCCGTTTCTCGTTGGTGAAACTCGCACTTTGACGGTTTGAGTTTCATTCTTTGCTTTCTGATGGCTCGTATAATCGCGGCCACGTCTTTTTGGTGTTGTTCCAGACTGTCTGAATATATGAGGACATCGTCCAGATATACTATGCAGCATATGTCGATATATGACTGCAACGTCCTGTTGATCCATCTCTGGAAAGCCGCTGGTGAATTGGTTAGCCCAAAGGGCATAACCAAATATTCGTATGTGCCGTATTTCGTGGTGAAGATTGTTTTCCATTCGTCTCCTTCCTTGATTCTGATGTTGTGATAGGCATCCTTGATGTCCAGCTTCGTGTAGTATTTCGCGGTCCTTAGCCTGTCCAAGGCTTTCCCTATCAGGGGTAGAGGATACCTGTCTTTCTTGGTGACGTAGTTGAGTGCTAGATAGTCGACACATAGTCGCAGTTTTCCGTCCTTCTTTTTGACAAACATGATGGGAGATCCTCCGTGGGAGTAGGTTTCTCTTATCCATCCCCGTTCTTCATTTTGCTTGATGTAGTTCCAGAGTTCTTCCAGTTAGTCCTGGGAGAGCGCATAAATCTTTTTGACAGGCAGTCCTTGCCCTTCCTCGAGTTTGATGTCCAGGTCCACTCCTGGTCGGTGAGGCGGTAGTTTTGTTTTTTCTTCTTCTTCGAATACGTCCAAGTACCCGTGATATTCTTGAGGCACCATTTCCTCCCGCTTTCTTTTCTTTTGGTATTTTCCGCTCTTGATGGCTAGTTTGGTGCTAATGTTAACCGATTCTAGGCTTATTCTTCCTTCTTTTTTGTTGTACTTGAGGATACCCGTGGTCGTGTCGGGTTGTCGGTAGAACTTTCCAAAAGCTCGTGCGCTGATCTTGCAGATCTGGGCTTTGGAAGTTCCCGTGCTTCCAAATCCTTGTTGACCTCGCTCGGTCCTCCCCAGCTTAGGGACTTGGTAACAGTCGCTTTCGACTATTTTCTCTGTGATGAGTTGTGTGATTCGATCGCCTTTTTGGATCTGGTAGTCCTGGTCGCTCATATTGGCTAGTACCACTTTGATTTCGCCAGTATAGTCGGAGTCGATCACACCTGCATTGACAGCAATCTGATGTTTAACTGCCATGCCGCTTCGTGGTGCTATCCGTCCATAGGTTCCTTTAGGTGGTGTGATTGATATTCCAGTTGGGACAACCTCTTGTCCTCTGGCTGGAATAGTCCTTTCTTCGTTTGCGTACAGGTCGTGTCCTGCCGCCTTTGCCGATCCTCGAGTCGGTATTCTTGCTTGAGGATCAAGTAACCTAACTTGGATCCTCTGAGCTTTCTTCCTTGGGGTCGAGCCGAACTCGACTTTCAAGTTCTCATATCGCGCCTCGTCTTCAGGTATTGCGTATACCGCTGGTGATTCCTTTAAACACCATGTCGTACACCTTTCGCTTTCGAAGGTGATCTTTCCTTGGCACCAGTCGATTCGGGGACTGTGTTGTTTTAATCATGGCATCCCGAGGATGACTTCACGGTTGGGTAGTTTAGCCACTTGGAAGGTTGCCAATTCCCTATGGCTACCAATGTCCATAGGTACTTTCGCTGTATGGGTAATTGGTCCCATAGCGCTGGGCTGACCGTCCGCGAGGTAAACCTCTCTGATCGTTCTTGCTTGCGTGGTTCTGATATTGTATTTGCTGCAGAACCCTTTGTCGATGAAGTCCTCGGTTGCGCCCGAGTCTATCATCGCGTTGATCGTAACTTGTCTTTTCGTGCCGTGTAGTCGTATCTGGACCATAATATGGTCGTTCTCGTTGTCCAATATTTCCGTGTTGTTCAGTGCCGCGTATAGGTTCCTCATCTCAATGGGCTTTGGTTTGGTCTTGTCCCTCAGACCATTGCTGACTGGGGACTTTCGTCGTTTCCCGACTCTTCTTCTGCTCCTCTTTCAACCTCCATTTCTCGTGCTTTGGCTGGTGGCCTCCATTGCTTCTTGTTGTCTGTTTTCTATTCCCAGGTTGCTCCTTCTTTATTGCTCGCTTGGCTTCGGCATGCCGCGGCTCTGTGTCCTCGTTTGGCACATTTGAGGCATAGATTTGCCCTCATTCTTCGTTGGTATTCCTTTGCCGAGATGTTGAATCCTGCTCTTCTTCGGGTAGCGTCCAATTCCATTGGATCACCTCGATTTTCGCTAATCGGCGTGGGTCTGAACGTTGCATTGACGTTTCGTGGTGTCGTGTCAAACTTCCCCGTTGGTCTTCCTTTTCTGATGTGGTCCATCATGCTGTGTTTGTTCTCTTTTGCAATTGCCCATCTAGTGATGTCCAGCGTTGTGTTGAAATTGTCTGTTTCGCCTGCTTCCCAGGCGTCTTGAAGTTTCTTTGACATTCCTCCTAATAGGAGTCTGGTCAAGGTTCCTTCGTCGTATTCGGTTTCGGCTGCTATCATTCTAAATTCATTTGCATATTCCCTCATCGTTCTTCCGCTTTGCGTAATGCCCGTGATTTTGTTGCGGGCTGTTTCCTTGGCGTCCACATCTCCAAAGTGCAGCTTGAGGGTTTCCACGAATTGTCCCCATGTTTCCCAGTTTGCTTCGAGTCTCCCTTCGACGTAGGGAACCAGCCATTGGCCGGCTGCTCCCCTTAGGAGTGATTTGGCGTAGGTTATCTTTTTGTGATGCTGATCTTCGTTCCATCTTAAGGCATTGAGGTAAATTCCTAGTTGGACCAGGAATATTCTCAATTTGGTCCTTTCTCCCTCAAAGTGGGACGGTTGTTGGACTCGAGGGCGTTGCTCTGTTCAGGTAGGTATTTGAGCTACTAATTCTGCAAGTTGATCTCCTGTCAACCCCACTAGCGGGTCTGGCGCTGGCGCCGGTGCTGGTCCTGGAACGGTACTCATTCTCCTGGCCCTCGGGGTCGTTGGCGAGAGTGTTCCTTCTGGCGATTCTTCTTCCGGTGTAACCAGGCTTGCTGTTCTCTGAGATCCCTCGTGGGAAAGTGCGATGTTAAGTGCCTCCTCTAGTGCTGATCCTAAGTCGAGTGATCCTTCGTCCGGTAGGTCAAGTTCGATTGGTGACGCTAATGTTTGGGTTGGTAACTCGTCCTCTATAGGGTCGATATCCGTGGTGTCGTTGGGTGTTGCGAAGAGACGCAACCAAATGTAACAATCCTATTGTTGTGCACGTATGCAACAGGCAACGACTGTTGTCTCCTGCGTAAGCGAGTCTCGCTTTTCTGCACCAAGACGTTGGAACGTGCTATCTCTTCAGATAGTACGGTACTGGCTTGCTTGTCTTGGTTGGTTCGTGAGAGGTACTATCTCTTCAGATAGTAAGATGGGTGGATTGTCGTGTCTGATAGAACAATCACAATAGTCCTATGTTCGGGCAACCTGTCGAGACTATCACAATAGTCTCCAGGTTCTTTAGAGCGTAGGCTCTCGTAGAGGAGGAGTGTATGTAAACATAGTAAAGCGTAATCGTATTGCAATATCTTGAGTATAGAAAAGTACTTAGATGGTTGTGTGAAGATCCTATATCTTGGTCGTTTTCTTTTTTCTTTTTTTTCTTTTTTTTTGTAATCATGCGTTCATTGTTTTTAGGTACAAAAAGCCTCATGCAGCGCTAGCTATGGAGAGAACAAAACCTATAAATCAAAAACATAAACATAAGAAAGTCACGGCACCAGTAAAATATCCACTGTCGCGCAGGTTTCTCCTCCGCCGGGCCAACGGCCACATGTAACAAGGAAAGTACAAACTAACAATTTAGCCTGTCTACAAAGGAAAGCCTACGTAAGACAAAGGAAAGCAATCCCAGCTGCCTCATACCTCAGCCAACGAAAAAACACGAAAGATCGTGGGGGGCACTCTGGGGGGAGAGAGAAAAAAAAGAGGGGAAGAAGGGGGGGTGGTGGGTGGGAACATCGTGGGGGGAAATCCCGTGGAGGTGACGCCTATAAAGGTGGCGAGTCTTTTTAGCAGAGGGAGGGACGTCCAGAGTGGGGCCTCGGGATCGACGCTGGTAACACTGTGGAGGAAGCGCGACCTGCTGTGCTGTCTCGATGGGCAGGATAGGATGGCGTGCTCTAAGGTTTCGGGCTCCAAGCCAGAGCGGGGGCAGGAGGTGTCCGCGTCGGGGGACCTCCAGGTCGGGTGGGCTGCCAGGTAACTTTTCCCGGCTCTTATCTGGTGAATTCTCCCAGCAACGAACTTGCCCAAGCCCATGAAGGGCCTCGGGGATAGCGCGGGGGGGTGCAGGTAGTACCCTGGGGTTGGGAAAAGGGAGGCCCACTCCGCGAGGAGTGCCTCTCTTATCCTTTTCTTCAGGGCGGAATAGGTGTTGTCTATTAGGGACTGGGGCGGGAGGGAGGGGTCCGTGGAGACCAAGTGAGAGTTGATCATGGGCATTTTGGACAGCCCAAGGGTGAAAGGTATTGTTCGGTGGGCCACCGCATCCACCGGCAGGTGGTTTCTTATCGGGGGCATGGGGCAAGGTGTTTTCCAGTGTAGGGGGAGATAGACGGACGATAGGCCTCTGGTGAGGGCCCGCGAGGAGTCAGGGGCTCGGTACCCCGAGAGCGAGGGGAAGGAGGGGTGAAGGCGGGCTGTTGCCGGGTTCACCCTTGGAGGGGAACAGACCACCCTGAGCGCCGCCAGCCTTTCTCGGTGGGTGACCAGGAGGGAAACGGGTGGGAGGCATGACTCCACCGAAAGTATCCCGGTGGGCGTGGCTGAGAAGCAGTTTGTGGTCCACCTCTGGATCTTGCGCCAGAACGTATCGAGGCGGGTCGTTGTGCCCACACTGGGTGTGAACAGATCCGCGCCGTAGAGAAGGATAGGGGCAATCAGAGATGTCGCCAGTCTGTGGCATAGGTAGGGGGGGAGTCCTGCGCCAGGCGGACTGAGTCTGCGGACGAGGGCGAACGCTCCTTGGGCAAGGGCCAAGCGACGTGAGAAATGTGCAGCGGGGTCAAGGGTCGGAGTGACCCAGTACCCGAGCCACCGGATGGAGTTGCTGGGGCGACACAATTCCCCTTTGATTTGGATAGGCGAGACACACTTTGGTGAGTTCCTCTGGCTGGGGGTTCTCCCGTGTATCAGATCTGTCTTTGGGACCGAAAAGGAGACGCCCAGGCGGGACGCCTTTCTTTCAAGCCTCTCGAAGAGTTACTGGAGCCTGCGGATATTGCCACGATAGGAGAGGGATGCTACTGTGAGGGCGAAGTCGTCCACATACGAGATCATCAGACCCCGCGGGATACTGAAGTGCAGCGGCGCCACGTATAGGAGGAAGAGGAGAGGGGAGATCGGCGACCCTTGGGGGGCACCTACATTGACGGGGGCTGGGGTCCCTGGGGCCCCTTGGATGATCAGGGTGCAGCTCCGTTCCCCTAAAAAGGACGAAACCCAGGAGACCAGGTAGGGGGCTATCCCGCCTTCCCTTAGGATTCGGGCCAAAGTGTTGTTGTCGACGTTGTCGAACCCTGCTTTTATATCCAGAAACAGGGAGGAGACCTTGAGACGGGGCCTCTGCAGGGTCCTTACGTCGTTGGTGAGGGTGAGGCATGCGTCGTAGGTGGTGAGTCCAGGGAGCGAGCCGCATTGGTTGGGGTGCAACAGCCCTCTAAGTCGGGCTGCCGCGAGTAGTCGGCCTGCCGTGAGTAGTCGGGCTGCCGCAAGTAGTCGGGCTGCCACGAGTAGTCGGGCTGCCGCAAGTAGTCGGGCTGCCACGAGTAGTCGGGCTGCCGCGAGTAGTCGGGCTGCTACAATCCTTTCAAGGATTTTCGAGACTGTGCGGATCAGCACTATTATCCTGAAGGAGGAGGGTGACTCGTAGGAAGGCTTTCCTGGCTTATCAAATACCACGCCGTTCAAGCTTTTCAGCGACGCAGGGTGATAGCCCAAGAGGACTAGCGGGGAAAGAATCTGGAGGAGGATTGACGGGTTGATCTTGTTGACCTGTTTCCAGGTAGAGTATGGAACCCCGTCCGGGCCGGGAGCCCAGGTCGGGGAGCACTTGGAGAGAGCCGCAGCTATCTCGTCTGTCGTCAAGGGGGGTGCCGATTGATGTGGCCTAAGCCTAGGCGGGGGGGAGAAAGGTTCTTTAGGGGGGAAGAAGTGATCCAGGAGGACACTGTTCATTTGTAGCGGGGTTTCTGCCCCTGGGAGGGAGGGGAAGCGCGGCTGGGCACCCCCGTGAGCAAACCTCTTAGCCGTCCAAAGGCTCTGGGGGGTAGCGGTCAGCAAAAAGGAGGACCAGTGTTCGTTCTTGGCGGCTTTAATTGCGTTAAAGTACCCCGCCTCGGAGGTGCCGGCAACTTCCCGCATGTGAGGGGTGTCATGCTTCCTGGCCGCTCTGGCAGCCTTGTGATATTCACGACGGAGGATAGTCAGGTGGGGGGTCCACCAGGACTTGGAGTGATGGGACGGTCTAGACACTGGCTTGTGCTCTTTGAGGAGAGCCACTAGACGGTTGAGCGATTCTGTCATCCACTCATCTAGTTTCGGAGGGGTTGGGCATGACGGAGCGGCCGGTACCTTGAAGCCCTTAACTATCGGGTCCAGGGTCTCCCAGTCCGTGTCCACCCACCGCAGGCGTGGGAGTTTCTGCTTCAGGGAGGGTGTGGCGAGAGTAATTGTTATCGGTATGTGGTCGGAACCTGTTGAGGGGAGGGAGGCGTCCCAGCTTTTAACCAGGGGGAGGAGGTAGGGGTTTGCGAAGGCGAGGTCTATGACCGAGGGGCGAGATTTGCCCACCAGGGGGAACCTTGTATATTCACCTGGAGGGTTGAGGAGGGCGAAGCCGGACTCCGATGCCTTCTCAAAATAGGGAGTCGAGGACGAGATCTCCCGTGGCGAGAAGTGCCGTAGCGGGTCTGAGAGGGGGTTGTGGATGTTGAGGTCCCCTACAACTAGCAGGGGGAACCCAAGGTCGGGGAAAAGGACTTCTGGTTGGACGGAATGAACCCTATGGTCAACAGTATTGGTGGAGTAAGCATTAATAACCCTGAAGGAGTGAAAGGCGGTGCCAAAAAGAGGCTCGTTGGAGGAGACATCGAGGGCGAGGATGTCATCCACCCCCTTGAACTTGGGGAGCACCGTGTAATTGGAAAGAAAAGACATATGAACGTAGGCAGCCATGCGTGGCTTCCTAACCGGGGGAAAGAAAGACATGAAACCATTGAAAGAGGGAAGGTGAGCCTTATTGACAGTTGGATCCTGCAGAAGGACTATCGAGGGGTAAGTGGTCGCTTCTCGGAACGACTCAAACAAAGAAAGATAAACATTCCAGCTCCCAAGGCAGTTATGTTGAATGATGGAAAGAAACGCATGGGCAGGGGCCGGCCCATGACGGAGGTGAGGAGGCATGGGTTGATTATTCATTTCCGGGACGAACCCGACGTGTAAAAGGTGCAGGGGAAGGGCTTGGCTCCTCCAGGGGGAGAGGACCACCAAAACCGTGAGTAGTGCCGGGACGCGTGGAGGGACCGGCTGGGGGAGGTTGCCTGGGAGTCACGAGGTCCACCTCAAGGGGACCCTTCCCGGTCGGGGGAGTAGTGGGTGCTGGGCCGCCATCGACCGCCAAATCCATGGGGTCTTGACCTGTTGGGGCGGGGGCCGGAAAGCTGGTTCGGGAGGGGACAGACGGGGGAGGTCGAGCCGGACATTCCCTGAATGTGGCAGTGTGGTCATTACCGCAGTTGCAGCAACAGGGGGGGCGAGGTCTGACAACAGGACGGGACTGGCTTATTGTTCCCGCTCCTGGGGCAGGTGGGATTCTCACATCTGTGCGCCACACAAGTATGGTGAAGCGCACAAATGGGGCACGTGGGGTGGGTAGCGGGGCATCGTTGATGGGCATGTCCGTATCACCAGCAGTTCCTCCACTGGGAGGTCTTGGAGGAGGAGAGGGCAAGTTCGACCTTGCGTTTCTGGGAGAGGATGACGACCCCTGAAGTGAGGGCCTGAACGTTGTGGGGGTCGACGGTAATAACCACCGAAGTGGCCTGCTTGGTCTCCCTAGAATCTCAGCTAGGGTTAAGGTACCTGGCTGAGGGAATCAGGGTCCCTTTGTCGTTGCGGATCGCTTGCCGGAGATATGCGAAGAGTTCCTCTTCATCTTGAGGGAGGAAGCATAGTGGGAGGCCGTGAATGGCAAGTTGAACGGCGGTGGGGGCGAGGACTAGAGTGCACCAGGGGTTCTCTCCTACTGGGAAGGACTGGTTGAGGGCCCTGGTGAGGGAGTCGAAATAGGGGGCGTAAGAGGCGGCGGGTGTTGCCTTGTCGGTGACGGTTAGGGAGATAGAGCCTCGGGGGTTGACTGTAGCAGAGAACCCCAAAGGGAGGAGGCAGTTCGATTGGCGGAGGACGCGAGCGGCGATGTCGGGAAAGGTCGCGGCGATGGTAAGAGCGTCTGGGTAAGAGGCAGGGGACTGGCGAGGAGCAAAGAAGCGTCGTTGGGCACCTGGAAGGGAGGGAGGCCCCTTTTTAACAGGAGGGGCCGCCGCACTCGCAACAAGTTGGGGGGAAGGAGGCTTCCCAGCTTTGCCTTTGCCCTTGCCGCCCGAGCCTGAGCCAGAGGCAGCTTGCGCATGAGGGGGAGGGGTGGACGTCGGGGTGGAGGTGGCCTGGGGTGAAGGAGGCCACGTCGTATGCCCCTCTCCGGAATTCCCCGGCTTCGTATGAGTGTGGGTAGCGCTTGGCGTACTTCTCAGGGTCACCGAACGTCTTGCCAAGTCTCGTATCGTAGAAAGGTATGAGGTATTTAGGGTCATCAGCCGCAGCTGAGGAAGGTGTGGGTGGTGCACGGGCCTTTTCCTTGCCCTTCTTTGAGGGGGGGGGGACGGCAGTTAGGAGGGTTTGAGGTGTTCTCTGTGGTGCGGGGACTACTGCCGGGGGGGCAGGGATGGGGGCTGACACTCGATGTGACAGGTCATGTATGGATGCCTGGAGATCGGCCATCCCCGGGGTGGTTGGGTTTTCTTGGGCGTGGGGGAGGTTTGCGAGCTGAGAGGAGATGTCATGGAGCTCCTCCCTGAGGTTCTCGTTTTCCTCGGAGATGGTTGCGACCGCCTGGGTTACCCCGCTCAGCTCATGTGAGACGGTCACCAGGCCCTGTACAAGCTGGGAGAGAAGAACTATCGTGATGGATTCGATGGGGAGGGTGCCGGCCTGCGCGTCAGGGCTGAGGTCCAGGAAGTCCTGGTTGCTGAGCCTCAGGGCACTCCTCGCCTGAGCGAGTTGCCTCATCATGAACTCGATGGGGTGATCGGTTGAAGGTGTTCCTGAACACGACTGGAGGGGGGAGTTGACGGCTGAGAGCCTTCCGAAGGCCTCGTTCCCTAGAGGGAGATTATGTGGGTTCGCGATAGCTGCGAGCGAGCGAGGAGAGCTGGGCGAGGGGTTTGATCCGGACGCAAAGCGGGGTAAAGTTTCAGATTGTATGTGAAATGTAGGGGGGGGAAGAAGTTTGCGAGAAGCGTGATTCTATCTCTTGGTCGATTCTTTTTTTTTTTTTTTTTTTTTAATAAAATTTTTATT
>Ga0307509_10008493_pt1 | contig 13073 bp, 12 predicted proteins | sample 10_EM_MG_FD_202245 | JGI IMG/M metagenome (GOLD analysis project Ga0307509, IMG submission 202245) | Populus trichocarpa ectomycorrhiza microbial communities from riparian zone in the Pacific Northwest, United States - 10_EM | ecosystem: Host-associated > Plants > Roots > Unclassified | place...
CATCGTCGGGAAATCGTTGTCTTGAAACAGTTCAGGGGGGGAGATAGAGCGGAAGGGGGCAGACTTGAGAGGGAGATTGTAGGCGTTGATAATCCTGAACCTAGTAAACTGGAGCTCAAAAAGGCCCTAGAGGATGGGGAGGATAGAACCTTTAGATATATACACGATGTTAGTAATGGTGTTTATATCTATGTTGTCTATGCGAACAGCCAACGATGGACAGGTTGTGGTGTCAGGGAAGCCCCCACCTACTCTAGTCCCCGAGAGAAGCAAGGTTTCCAGTATTCGAGGAAGAATACATCCACGAATAGGAATAAGTAGTTTTTATTTATTTATCGAATTTAGGTATGTTATCCATTTATCAGTTCCCTGTTGGCTGGCACTCCAAGGCAAAAATACGGGATAAGTTCTGACAGACCAAAATGAGTTGGAGCTTGCACTTCCGGTCAAGCATTATGTTTCCTCACCTTATCTTGAGGGGATCACGCCCAATCTTTGTCGCCATTGGCTCATTTCATTCGCCCTCTTGTACCCCCTAGATTCTGCTCTGCTTACTTTTAGGAAACCCCTCTCTGAGATGCTTCAGTTCCCATGAGAGTGCAACTTCATTGAGGCAACTGGGAGCCAAAAAATCCAGCCTACCTCCCCCGTTATTGACATATTCCTAGGTCTCGCGGAAGGGAAACGGACCAATCCAGTTAGAGGGCAGGTTAGCAAATGTGGGGATTTTTGCGTTAACTTGTAGAGGGAAGGCGACTGGGAACGTAATATCTTTGGCCATCGCTCAGCCTATGAGTTGGCCTTTGAGCTGGGGAAGGGGGATATTTTCTGGTAGGGATTTCCCCTGGGACCTTGGGACAATGGCCGTAAGACATATTGTACTCTGTATAGATTATTCACTACTGATATAGCCTAGCTTTGTGCTAGCTATTGTAGGGAGACATCACCGCCCGGCCAGGGATCCTAACATGCTATACTCCGCTGACGCGCCGGGGGATTGGAGTCCGTGGGAATCTATGGAACTTTGGATCGGGTGAGTTCCCAAAAGCCGGACCCCGACACCCGATTTCACCCCTATTTTCAGCTATTAAGTACGGTTGAGAAACCATAGACTGGGATTCCATAGGGGGACCAAGCCGTCCAAATTGAATGTCTTCTATGTTCTGCTCAAAAGCCATTTCCTGAAGCCTTGACTTATCACCCAATTCCATAAGCGTGACCCTGAACTCCCATGGTTTAGCAAGCTCTAGGAGCTTCTGGCAGGGTTTGGTTGTCTCCGCTTCTAGCTCAGGAGAACAAACCTGGAACAGGTCGAGTCCACTCTCATTTTGCCCCCATTTACGTAGACCAAATCGTTACACAGGTCAACTTGGGATGCAGCTTATGATGGAGGTGGTAGCACCATCTGTAGACGTGATGATAGGAGAAGAATGTTATATTCTCTATGGGGGTTGCTCTCTACGGTTCACCTTAAGTAGTGAAACCCCCACATGCGTAACCTTATACATCAGTTCATGCCCTAGAACATTCACCCGACCAACCTTGGGTGTTCCCCCATCGTGCATGTGCACTTCCTGTTACCTGCGCTCCTCTCCGCTCCTAATACAATGTACTACTACTGGATCGGTAATACCATCAGCTTAGAGTAGACGTGAGGGGGTGGTGGAACTGCTGTGTCCTGCTTGGATGGGGAGACACGGGAGAGGGTGGTCTAGAAGTGATGGTGATGGCCAAACGCCGCCACGGTGGGTCGCTACTATGAGTGGATCTGAGAGGGTGGTAGAAGTGCTACAGTCTTGCAAAGTAGGAACCCTGGTACTATTTAATGCCCACGAGCAGTGATCCCAAGCTGCCAGTCCGTCCGGGTTTGGGCACGGCTAAACCAACCCAAGCATTTCCAAAAACGACTAGGCCGGACTGAGGGAAAGCGGCTTTCCAAAACAAAAGCCGGGCCCTGCCTGGGTCACCTGCAGGCTTTAAGTATTTCAACCCTGACCCTAATTCCAGAAATGGCTTTGCGGGTATTAGGGTCAGGGTTGAAACAAGCTATCGTTCATGGTTCACTTTACGCCTACTGGAAGCTCTTACGTGGGAGGAGGATATCTTTATCTTAACGCTATTGCGTTACTACCTAAATCCTGCATAATATTACTAATATCGTAGTTGGTGGGAGGGGGTAGAAATTTGGTGGGGATGAGGCCGGGGCAAGCATGATATCTCGGCTAAGATCAATCTATCTTACTAGAAGTGGAGGTAATCAAAATAATTGTGCCAACGGATGAGCGGAAGGATCACGGTCACATAGTTTAGATATGAAGACCATAGTTGTTGATCAGTTGTGGACATTGACGTGTCTTAAGCCAAATTTACTAATACCGTAGCGCTGTAAGCTCCATGTTTTTATTCTCATATTCCGAGTGATTAGCCGTGAAAACCCTTCAGGAGGTTCACAGATATCCGCAGGCTGCCGTCGCATTCGCAAGTCATGCAGTCCAAATTGAATTTTTGAATAACCTAGCCACGCGACTTCGCCCAGGTATCTGGGGGCTTGGCCTGGGCATCAGCGGGCTTTGGCGGCTTCAACCGGACTGGCCCGTTTTTTAAAACCCCGGCCGGACTGGCTGCTCAGGGTCACTGAAATGAAATATAAAGAGGAAAAAAAATGCATAGAGGCTATAAGGAAAGGATTGGTGGAATGGCCTTGCATCAAGCACTGCGACCCTTATATTGTGATCGCACGGTTATTAGAACCTGCTCTCTATCCCTTACAGTCCGATGTATGTTTATCTCCCCTAAAAAAAAGAATATTAAAGTATTAACCGCCCTTGACCCTGATCACTAAAACAAAAGCATTCGCCGGGAATTTATCAATGCCCGACTACATCCACTTGGAGAGGATTCGAACAGGCGATAGCCCCTGCTTCAAATTAGTGCCCGCCAGTTCCTTATCTATTCGACCGTCGGAACTCGTCGATAACAATTCCTCCCAGTAAAGTATTATATGCGGCCTTCCTTGGGCATGTGGTTTTGGATGGGGAGAAGATGTTTGATAAAAATATCGGGCAGGGGTCTATAAATGCAGGATGGAGATTCATTGGCTGCATCACGAAAGTTATCAACGCAATTTGTGGCAGTGTAGCCGTGGGTCTTACATAAGCCCAACAGCGATTTTAGCGATTGATGTGATGAGCTATGAGAAACTTACGGTGGTAGTGTTGGAAAAGAGTGCTCTTGGTGCGGGATGTTCCTGAATTCTGAGGCTACAGTGGCACGCGTATGTGCCGGTCAAGAGATGCGCAAGCTATGGAAATATTTCTCCCACTTGTTTTTCCATCCTTACTTTCTCTTCCCCACCCATGTTCTTCTTCCTGTTCTCAACTTTTCTTAAGTACCTCCTTTCCTCACACTCGACACAATCAATCACGAACTTCTTCATCGCTTAATAAAAACTTTGTGTCTTCACTTAAGCGGTTCCACCCCACTGCGCAAAACCCGCACTACCGATCATTACCGCTGCTTGATTATTTTCAACATGCAGCCCAACAATGGTGGTGATTTGATAACTAGACGTAGGGAAAAACACACCAAAATTACGGGTTTTCGAGCTATATAAGTTCCACAGACATCTTGGGACTCAGGTTTGGAAATTTAATTCACTTCTCTGACTGGATTTCGGAATTGATATGGGCGAAGCTGGGATCATGAAATATCACCATTACCCCCTCTTCTGTCCTGCACTTCCGGCCTCCCGTTGGGGTCGCCTGCAGTCCTACCCCCGGGGACTGTCTCCACAGGCCCGTCGTTCCAGCCAAATTCTAGCAGTCCCGGGATTTCACTGCCCTCGCCAGACTGGTAGAAGGTGTCCGGTACAGTCCAGGTTCTTGGTAGTCCCGTGAGGCACCAGGAGCACTGGGAGCACTGCAGCTCTCATTCGGTTACCAGCCACGTGTGTGCTTCCAGGTCTTCCGGTTCGGCACACCCAGTTGAGATCTTTTCTCCAACTGATGAGGGGCAAGTTTTTCCTCATTAGGGGATTTGAACAAAATTATATTAATATTATTTCACGATCGTTACCCAATCGGTAACTAGCTATTTTTTGTTCCATATATGAAAGTCTAATGAATATCATAGATGTTCTTGGACTTATGGTGTTGCTCTTGTCGAGGAAGAAGTATCCAATAGGACAGGAGTGATAATTGCTGGTTGGGGGGAAAAGAAAAGGGAAGGAAAAAGTTAGTCCTCCTAGGTATCTGAGGTCTGCCTGAAACTGACGACCCCTCGCTCTGTCTCCGAATCTCTCTCTCTCTCGCGAGCGTTAGGGGGCCCAGAGGTGAGCTCTGCACTTGTTTGTTAAGACTTAGGTACAAATCAAAAATATAAATAGTTGTAGTTGAGATTGTAATTACAATTGTGGTCATCAGGGCGATCAAATTTTGTCTGGAATTGTAGTTTCCCTCTTTGTCCGAGGAACTGATCTCGCCACGGGTCCCCAAGGATGATAAGTGCTGCTTGGGTAAGTTAAGGACACTTTTGATCTCTCCTCTCCTCGCCCTCCATCCTCAATCTTTTCCCTACTTTTCATACACTCTCTCACTATTTCTTTCATTTTTTATATAATCATATACCTAAGCTCCACTCTCCCTCCTCTCCCTACTCCCACCAATCTTAAACTATACTTTGGCGCACTGCTCGGCCTAAAAGTACTGTACACACACCCCAATAGAATTCAAACTCTGAAGCAAATGCTACACTTTTACGAGACACGGTAACAATATGACAGTTAAAATATTAAAAGGCCTAGCACGGAAAGAGATCACCAACACCCACCCGTTTTCCTATTGTCTTTGTATCGTTTATTTCAGTGACATCTATATCATGTCTTAATTACTTAGGCCAATATTATTTCCTTCTCCCTTTGGTATTTCATCTTTTGTCTCTCCCACACTCCCTTTTTTTTCCTCCCTCCATCGTGTCATAACTCGGTTCGGATTGGAGACGGAGCCTGAAACGCAACCCCGCAAGCATCACAGATGCTGGGATTCTAGCATAACAATAGTTGATTGTGTGATGTTCTTGTTCACAAGAGGCGATCAGAAACCATGGGTGACGGATTTCGTGTTTCACTGTTATTTTCAGGGTCTACCATATTTTCAATGTATGTATTTTTGACTTCTACAAATCATAGTATAGTGGGGGTGGGGGGGGTACTATTCATATAAGGATTCATTTTCTGCAACCTCCCGCAATCACCTCGGCCAATTCCTCTTACATTGTAAGGCCCGTCACCCTTAGTGAGAGAGCTGTCCTGAGGTTTCCATGGCTAGAACGGACTGCATTTTTTACCGCCACATCCAGTCCAGGTCTCTCAGAAGCAGTGTTCCCAACCGTCCGGGGGCCCGGCGGGGCCCTGCGGGGGGGGGGCTTCCAAGAGCCCTAGACGGCCGGGAATGGTGAGGGACGGTGGGGGACTGCCGGGGACTGCCGAGGACGACAAGAGTGATGTCTCGTGAAGTGAAATGAACCCGTTTGGAGGTGCATCATCTCAACTTGGCTAGTACAGGTGGTCCAAGCGCTAGGACTATAGTCCCCTATTGTCCGCCGGTCCTCACCTTGCCAGGCGTAGTCCGTCCTAGTACCCCAAAAAAGACGGACTATGAGCCGTAGTCCGTCCCGTCCTCACCCGAAAACGGACGGACTGGACGGTTGGGAACACTGCTTAGAAGTCACAGTATCAGGCCATATGAAGGGCTCAGACTATCGAGAACATTGAATATAGTGCACGATAAGGTTCAATTGACTACAGAGATCAGCAAAACAATTAAGAGCACCCCCAGAGGTCCACTGTAATAGAAAGCTCACATTTCTAAAGCTTAGAATCAGGATCCTGGATGCTCGAAAAAAACCAGACTATTGGGCAGGTTCATGTAGCAAATTCAGAAAACGAGTAGAAATAGAAGCTCGAACTGATGGAGTAAAAATCAAGGAACTGCGAAACATGGAAGGCTGAATAAAGAAAGGGGGGAAAGAAAACCATTGACTGCAAACCGATGATGAAAATAGTATTCGGGATTCGCTCTAGTGATGGACACCATCAGATCATGATCGAGTTTTGCTCGACTATAGTCTGCTCGATCAGTCTCGATCATAGGGGTCTCTCGATCAGATCATGATCGATCAGACCATCCATGATCTGATCGATTTGCTCGATCATAGGTACTGCTCGATCATGCTCGACCATCATCGAGTATACTCGAGCATCTGGAATCATGACTTATCACTCTACTAATATTGTGTTGAATGATACGATGAACTTATATAAAAGGAGTCCACTGGCGCACTAGATACTAATTCTTTCTGCCAAACTTTACCCAATTAGCTCTTTAACTGCCATCCTAACTACTGATTTTATCATAATGTTACCACTTCAATTGTTTCGAGTCTATTGCAGCTGGTGGATACTGCCAACGGTGTTCTAAACTTTATTCAACTATATATATTTAAGGAGTTGACACCTATCCGGGTATTTAAATGACTCTGGATTCAATGTATATTTCATTGCTGATAAGCTCGGAATAGACCATACTCGAGCATAGTTGGTGATAATCGACTATACTCGACCAGTCTCGAGCAGTGACCATGATCGATCACTCGATCATAGTCCCCCATTTCATCGATCATTCAATCATGGTGTCCCCTCGATCAGATCATGATCGATCAGACCCTCCATTATATGCTCGATCATGATCGTGTCCATCACTAATTCGCTCTGGTGAATATAGAAAATGTAAAAATTAACATCAATCTAAAAAACTTACAATTGGTTACTTGGTATTCATAGAAAACCTACCAGCCAGGTGCCCTCAAGCCACTATATGCAAATCTGGCCCAGGCAGTTAGCTCCTCCGCTGAAAATTTGATCTCAGGTAGTGGCGGAGGGTCTTGAGATGAAGGGGGGTCTCCAGACGGCGGAGTGTCTCCAGGCGGTGAGGGGTTTCCAGAGAGCGGGGGGTCTCTCCAGACGGTGGGGTGGCCGACCTGGAAACTCAGTATCGAAAATAATATCATATGGAATGATAAACTCTGCATTCGGTGGTACCACAGCTCCATTTTCATCGAATTCAAAGCATTGTCTCTTGGTTGGTTTGGCAGCAGTGCTTCTGGTGAATCTCCTTCCCGCATCGCACATCCGGTGCCTGAAACAAGGCATTCTTCAACTCGGTTCCTCACCTGCTGGGAGAGGTGTATCGCATCTGAAAAATGTATTTTGTTACCATCGGGAATTAGTCCCGACAACTTAGTAAAAATGGCACATGGCATTGCCGGGCCAGCCAGAAGGTTATCTTGACGAGACTCGTTCGAGAGAGATCTGGTGGAAGCGGTTCTTGCCAATGGAGACGCTACAAGTAAAGCAACTATCAGCAATCATCATGGGATGGAGTAGCAATCATAGAAAACCTACGACGAATAGATTAGATAGACAAACTAGCGGGCTCAGCCTCATTGGCCAAAATTGCTGCCATTTGAGAAAGAGGGTGCTTCAAACGTAGGTGTGAGGAAGTGGGTGGGTGCCTAAAAAGTGAGAAGGTGACAACCCGAAATGAAAAGAGGGTTGTGAATTGCTTACGCTCACTGACTCTTAATTGTTGACTTTGCGCCTTGCCAATTAGGGTGACGGTCACAACTAGTGTAGGCACTTGCACAGGGTCCACACCAAACCCAGAATTCGAAAAGGAAGAAGGAAGAAGAAAAAAAGGCTATGAAAAGAAATAACGTGGGCAAGCAGTTCGCATCCAACAGCTGGAAATGACTAAAGCCTGAGGATGAGGATGAGGAAGCTGAGCTATCTCTAACTTAAGAATTTGATAGCTCTCATGAGTAAGAAGCTGGAAAAGGCTCAGGCTCAGGTTCTGAGGAAAATCACGGCTCTGACTAGCAGAGACCCTGGGGCTATCCCCTGTGTGTGTGCAGGGAGACGGAATAATTTCGTCATCCCATCGCTCAAGTACGTATGTTTACGTCCTCCCTGTGCGTCGCTGCTTGGACCACGCCCCCTGCCCTCCTTGATTCACACACCTACTTCTCGTCTCCCACCTCCGCTCTCTCTCACTTTCTCCTCTTCTCCCATTGATAAACCTTTCTCCACCTTTCTCCAGCAACCTCCCTCACTCTATAACTACTTCTACGAAACTTTCGTAAAGCGTTACTATAATCATCATGCCTTCATACCGCTTTCTGCCCCTCTCCCTTCTTCTATTTCTCGGAGTATCCTCCGGTCTTCTTATTCCAGAGCCAGCCGAAGCAGGAGGTTCCCCGAGCACGAAGGTTGCCACAATACAGCCCTCACTCATGATCCCTATTTCATCTTGCAATTCCCTCAGAGTCTTTCCTCCCCAAGGACATGGCGGAGCCTGGTTCAAACCAAGCCTGGAGGGCACCTGGAGCCGCCAGCAGTGTGTCAGCGAGAGCTTGATTGGCAAGGTTAACGAGACCGTATTGTATGGTACGTTCACTAACTACCCTTTTAACTTAGCAGCTAATAAGAGGGAATATAAAGTCCGTTTCCAGGTTCCGTTCAACAGTGCGAGATATTGCGAGCTTGAATTCAACCTCCCTCCCTCTGGTGAGAAGAAGCTGTGGAGAGTTAGAGGTACCGGAATTCTGAATGTGTACGGCCTTGCCGAACCAATAAATCCCCGCGGAATTCATTGGAATGTTCGGCCAAGGCGAGCTCCGAACACTCGCTCTAGCGGCCCTGGTAGTCCCTTATATCTGATTGAGGTATACACCACTTGCCGATCCCCGCTTCCAATCTTAGGATCTTCTATTCTAATATCTCTGGCGTTAAAGCATTCCGTTTCTGAAGGAACTACGTCGTGTAACGGACCTCGACTAGAATGCAGAATGGGAGAGCTTATGGAGTTCGAGCTATCCGTCCACCGCCCTGGGTTCACCCTTTTCGATTGGGAACGTAAGTATCCATATACCTCCTACATCTCGATAAAGCTCACTCTCTCAGAATTGGCGGATCCCCCAACGGGCATTAGCCTTGGCATGTGGAGTTAGTTTTGTTGGTCAGCGATCCCGTTTTATAGGATCACGGTCATGTTGAATACGAAGTCCTGCGTGTTTCGTCCAAAATGTTTGGCGAACTCAGTGTGACTAACTAGCCGGCTTTTTCAGAACAGCCGAGGTTTAGGGGATTGCATTAGTTAATGAGCTCCCGTGAATACAACATGATTTCTCAGAATCTCCATTAGCTGAATTCTTCATTCCGTGCCTTAAGTTCCATCATCTTCCACATCTCTAGGATAAGTTAGGTATCGCATACATAGGCAAACCTAACTCTTAGAGTTAAGACCAAACAGGACCCAACCCCACTACCAACAAACACAGGAGACAGTGGCTAGACCGTCGTGTTGAAAATTAGACCCTTGGTACGATATCATAGCTTTCTCCCATTACTACCCTGCCCTATTTACCCAAACATAAGATTGCTATCCCGCGACATCCCCCACCTCACCACCTCTACCGAGACTATGTTTCTAGTAGTCCCCATCAAAAAATATACCATTCATCCCTCCCCATAATGTATTCTAAAAGATCACTAGGAGAGAGAGGGAGAGGGCCTTCCTGCACGAGCCTAACCGACCGGTTAGAGACTAAGTTAATTGCCACTCCCCGGCTCTTGGAATCGAGATGTGATTTTCATACACAGACGCCCGAAGCCAACCCATCAAGCTGCATGTAGCCCATCTTTCGCTCCATTGATTAGAGCAGGCTTACATTCTTGCTTCTGTCCCATAATGCCCCAGTTCTCATTCTCGGAGAGTCAGGAACCATACCAAGACAGGAGCTGAGAAGCCCTTCGGTCAAGTCAATCATTGGGTAGGCAGATAACAGAATGCATCGCTATAATACGCACTATATAACACGGTAGGTAAGGTTGCATGCTTGCCTTTCCGGCGATCAAGCATTAAATAGGCATATAATATCTAGACCGTATAGCTCATACTAGAGGCTCACCTACAGGGAACATTACACTAGCTAAGTAAATTAGTACTATCAAGGGAATATATCATTTGGAGAGCTTGATACTCCACAGCCCCCGAAAATCAGCATTTAAAGGACAAAACAGTTAAAATATGAAGAGAGGCTATTATCGACCAGTTCCGATGGTCGAACGGCTAAGGAACTAGTCTTTACAAATTTGAAACAGGGAACATCTAGAGCTCGAATCCCCGTCAAGTAGAGGTATGATATATAGTTGGACATTAAAAAAAAAAGAGCCCAGCGAACCACTTTTTTGCGGATTTAGGGGTGAGGGGATTAGAGCCCTATCAATTTTTATATTTGCAGAGGCACTACCCTCGTCAACTAATACGCATCACTAAAGAAACACGAAAGTGCCCACCCAGCCGCCGCCACACAAGAGACATCCAATGCCGTCACTTTGTGAAGCCCCACGGAACACAGGTGTCAAATTCCTCGAACTTTAAGGGCAAAAAATGGTATCATATGTTCCAGCATTCCTATTTATTCACAAATGCCCCCTTACCAACCGACAAGTATCTGAATCCACGGATAACACCTCTCAAGCTGCTAATGTAATCGCTCCAGTCAACCCGGACGAGATAAATATAGCAATTGTGCAATGAAGGAGTCTTGTCAGCTATCATAGCCAACCAAGAAATTATTTCCTACCAAGTTTCATTTTACAAAAAAAAAAACTACCCCTAGGAGTATCCATAATCTAAAAAATAAATGAGTCATTTTCACCCTCGAACAGCTCTCTAATTGACTATGCAAATTTATCTAATAAGCATCGGCACCAAGTCTAAGGGAAATCACAAGTCAAGTCACTTAGACACCGCCTTCGCCCAGGTGACTAAGTTGGATCAAAAACTCTCCTATTGAACTTGATAAACTTGATGAGCTGGGGCAACTATAGCTATCAGCCGGTGACCTCCCTATACAAAATCAACCAATCAGCATCTAGCCAAGTGGGTGTCCGGGCTGCGTATGTTTTTGTTAATCCTTATTTACGGAGCACGAATCTGCAGAACAATGAATCTCATCCTCCCACAAAACAATACGTAGGGAGCAAAGACAAAAAAGCGCTGTTACAGTAGACAATTTCTTTAAATTACAACCAAGCTCGGTGAGTAGCAAGTGAAGGATCCACATTCCCCCATTCCCATCAAACAATGCAGAGATAGCCCAATTACGAAGACACTCCTACTCCGCTTTCCCAAAAATAGCCTAATCTCCGAATAAGCCACCTCGATAACTTACAACTCTCCATATCTCTCTCTGTTCTCTCCCGTACACTGCTGTTGCAGCGAGGGAAGTTGAACAGGATCCAGGTCTGATACCGTACCCCCAACCCCTCCCAATCCCAAATCAGAAATCTCTCCAATAACTTAAAAGCCAGGAAAAGACTATAGCACAGTGGCCTCCACCGATATCCCGGAATCAGCCCTCTCAACCAAATCCTTCAACCCTACAACTCCACCGTGACAAAGCCGGTTGAGAGCCAACGTTCAAACCCGGACCTTGAGCGCTAGTCCCAGAGTTACTCCATTTAGAGAAGAGCCAATTGTGTTAGAAGACACCTCTTCACTTTCGATCTTGCTTTTATTCCTCGCAGATAGTCTTTTGCTGAGGCTACAAGCACTCTTGGCCAGCTCTTTTGCCCGACGGACTAAATCCCTAATCCTCCCCTCCCATCTTGACCCACCGTGTCAATATGGGAGTATAATCCGGTAGTAGCGGTATTTTCAAATATTCTGGTTCCCAGCCCAATCTCAAGCTCAGTGTTTCCAGCTCTTACAGTACATCCAAGCCGGGAAAAAGTTCTCGACTCGGTCTTCCGTGCATTTCCCTATAGCTATGCCTTCAAAAGCGCTAGACATGTTATCGCGCTCAATTTCTATGGGCCAAAGTGAGCTCTTTTTTCTGCCGATAGGGATGCCCCGTGCTGCTGCGAATCTGTAGTATTTCCGCACTGTTTCGCAAAGGGGCTGTGCTTCTTGGAGGAAATTGCTCGGGGGTGAGTGGGGTTTCCTTGGGTAGTGAATATGCATGTATGTTGTTTGCCTTTGTAGAAAAAAGACTCGTGCTTAGTGCTAGGAGGATCCTAAATTTTGTGATTTGCTGGTATTGTATAGTTTGCTGTAGCAGTTCCTAATGGTGGTGATGACCTGCAAGTCTGAAAACATGAATTGATACCATGGTAGTTCAGTTTTCCTGCGGTAGTAGGGGCGGTTGACTTCACAGGGCCAAATTCGGTCGTGATTCTAAGCGCAAGCATCAAGGAGACAAGTTAAAGGTATTACACACAATCCATGATTTATATAACGCTTGCAATAGAAAATGCCCAAACCTCTATTAAGACAGGAAAGTAGCTTGGCCCCGTTTACTCCAGGTCCATCCTTTCTATCAAACAAATAGCATCCACAGCGCTCAGAGAGGAGACCCTCACATATAATACCTCCAAAAACCAGCGGTCCGTCCAGAATATTATTTCTTTCAAAAAAAAAAGAAGAAACAACCCTCATGCATCAGCTAATACAATCTGAAATAAAAATAATCCTGATGCTTTTAGTCAGCGTCCCCTCCCTTGTATATACAAACCAGGAAAACCAAGAATGAAACACAAGCTTCGCCTCCGCTATCAAGCTTCGCCTCCGCTATCTCCCTACCCCTACGTTTCTCAACACCACATTGCTTCTGGTACAAAATCTCACGATACTCTGCACTCTCAGTGAGCTGCCTCCTCTTGCACTCTCAGTGAGCTGCGCTACGCCTAGCACTCTTCGTGAGCTGCGAAATGTCCGTCCATGGTGCCCCTCAGGGCTTCCCTCTCCCTCCCTCCTCGGTGCCTTCCACCAGGCCCAGCTCCACCTCCCCCCCTTCTGAACAGATCATCTACGTAAGGAACTTCCTCGGGGAAACTCTCAACAAACTAGGCTTCAATGATGTGGTCCCCCTCCCCACAAGCTCTGAGCTCGGTAGAGACCTCTCTACGGGCGAATCTATTATTCTCCCTCTTCTCTGCTCCACGATCAACGCAT
>Ga0307509_10008494_pt1 | contig 13071 bp, 12 predicted proteins | sample 10_EM_MG_FD_202245 | JGI IMG/M metagenome (GOLD analysis project Ga0307509, IMG submission 202245) | Populus trichocarpa ectomycorrhiza microbial communities from riparian zone in the Pacific Northwest, United States - 10_EM | ecosystem: Host-associated > Plants > Roots > Unclassified | place...
GAAAACGTGGGGATTATATAGGGTAAGTTGAGAATAATTAGGAGGCTTAACCTATTGGTTAGCCAACCCTTTCTATATATATGTGTAGGGCAATATACAATAATAATGTTGGAGGTTACCACACAAGAGTATGGCTACAATATTTTCTATATAAGTACATTCTATAATATGCCCCCTCAAGCTGAGGGTGGAGGATCAACCCCAAGCTTGAAACGAAAAGCAGTAAACGAAGCAGTAGGAAGTGGTTTAGTAAAGACATCTGCAAGTTGATCCTGAGAGGAAATAAAACGAATGTGAATCTCCTTCTTCACAACTCTATCTCGGACAAAATGATAATCAACCTCAACATGTTTTGTGCAAGCATGAAAAACAGGATTCACAGACAAATAAGTGGCATCAAGGTTGTCACACCAAATGATAGGAGCAGAAACAGATGCAATCTGAAGATCTGTTAATAAATACTGAAGCCAGATAAACTCGACAGTGTCATTAGCTAAGACTTTACACTCAACTTGAGTAGAAGAGCGAGCAACTGCACATTGCTTTCCTGATTTCCACGAAATTGGCTTTTGACTAAAGAACACAAGATAACCACCCGTAGATTTTCTATCATCAACACTACCTGCCCAATCTGCATATGTAAAGCCATGTAAACCAAAGGAAGAACTACCAGTAATATGTAGTCCATGTGTCGTCGTATCCTTAAGATAATGCAAGATGCATTTAATGGCAGCCCAATTAGAATCTGTAGGAGCATTCTTAGAGAATAATATAAATCATATCTTGGGGCATCACCTAACAGCTTAAGCTTTTGGGTTGAGATAGTTCTTTGATATGGTATCAGAGCCTTGATGACCAAGCAGTCACGAGTTCGAATCCCACCATCCCTATTTATTTATTAAAAAAAAGTAAGCACAAGGTAATGTGAGCGTGTGCAAGTTTCAAGCCCAAAGGGCTTTCACTTGAGGGGGTGTGTTAGAGAATAATATAAATCATATATTGGAGCCTCACCTAACAGCTTAAGCTTTTGGGTTGAGACCCCAAGATATGATTTATATTATTCTCTAACACACCTCCTCAAGTGAAAGCCCAGAAAAGCAAATATATGGTCTCGTAAAGGTGAGTTATTGAAGAGCACCCACAATTTGACGAAAGCGTGTAGCATCAGAAAACAGAGGATCTGGTAGTATGGTTGTTTTTGGATGTAGATATAAAGTATCAACAAGTTTGCAAGATAACATACCAACCCAAGTGAGGATGTCAAGTGTATATTTATGATGTCGAAGCATAAGACACATACCAGTAGGCTGAACCTCAATACCTAAAAAATAATGAACAGTACCCAAGTCGCGAAGCTTAAATTCTGAGCTTAGTAGCTATATGAGGCGTTGAAGCAGAAGAGAGTTGGTACCTGTAAGCAGAATATCATCAACATAGACCATAAGATATCAAATATTAGCACCAATAGAGAAGATAACCAATGAGGTATCCACCTTAGAGGCACGAAAACCAATAGATAGCAGGAAATCATTCAGACGAGTGTACTAAGCCCACGAAGCCTGTTTTAAACCATATAGAGACTTATGCAATCGACACACATGAGAGGGGAGAGCAGAATCAACAAAACCTGGAGGTTGTTTCATGTAGACCTCCTCATCAAGAACGCCATTGAGGAAGGCATTATGGATATCAAGCTGATGGATTTTCCAATCACACGAAACGACAATGGAGAAGACTAATCTGATACCTTTTTGCTGAGTGAAACCTCTAGCAACTAAAAACGCCTTATACTCTCAATGCTGCCATCAAATCTGCGTTTAATCTTGTACACCCACTGACTACCAACAACATTCATCGAAGGGTGAAACGACACTAAGGTCCAAGTTATGTTAGCGTGTCAGGCCTGAATTTCCTCGTGCATAGCACTATGCCATGCCTCATACCTGTTAGCATCATTAAAAAGAAGTGGCTAATAAGTAGGAAGAGAAACTACCTGGCTGAAGGAGGCAGCAGAGGCGGTGGTAGTTGCTGTGGATAGTGTTGTCCTGGGTTGTCGAGGAAGGAGAACCATGGGATGTTGGTGAGCAGCTGGGCATGGAGAAGGAGAGCCAGTACCTAGAAGTTGCTGGAGAGGATATGAGAAAAGGTCGACTCAGAGCTGCAGGTTGGCTAGAGAGGCAGTGGAGGGACTGGACTGGGCAGCAGACACGGGCGAGCTGCTACAGAACTGGGCTATTCTACAGCGTCAGACCTGAAGACAAGGGCATCTGGCGATGGGGAACTTGTTCCTGCATAATGATCATTTGAAAAACAAGCAGCTGGTGACAATATGGTAGGGCTAGGTGGGGGTGAAGCGGAGGCAGAGGCTGCGGGCAAGTGAGGGGTATGTCGGGGTGCGGTAGAGGGTAGAACAGAGGTGCTGTTTGGGCCGGTTGGTAAAGTGGTAGGCTGAAAGAATTGGGGAGGATGCAAGGGTGGAAGGTGTGTAGGCTGTGTGGAGGGTACTGGGGTATGTGTTATCTATTCAGATTTCGCAAAAGGAAAGACATTTTCATGAAAACGAACATGACGAGAGACATAAATATGATGATAAGCTAAATCAAGACAATGATAACCAAGATGAGATGAGCTATATCCTAAGAACACACATGGTGAAGAACGGAAATCCAATTTATGAGCATGGTATGGACACAAGAAGGGAAAACAAAGACACCCAAAAGTACGCAGAAAATTATAATAAGGAGTACGACGAAACAGACACTCAAACAGAGATTTATTTTGAAGAACAAGAGTAGGAATGCGATTAATAAGATAAACTGATGATTCAAAACCATAGTTCAAAAATCGCAATGGTGCACTACATTGGCCTAAAAGAGTGAGGCAAGTTTCGACAATATGTCGATGACGACGCTCAACGGTGCCATTTTATTCTTGAGTATTGTCGCACGTCAAAATCCGCGCGGCATCGGCTTGGTGATTTTTCGTTATGTTGATTGATTGAATCGGTTCTTTGGGAGTCGCCACCTAGTAATTATGAAGGCTACTAGAAAACCGGATGTACTGGTCTTGTCAGAGATTCACGGGTAAGGGACTCGTTGTGGTTAGGGAAGGTATTAGCACACCTAACACATCCTACCTGAGGTAAGCTGCTTTGTGGCATTTGACAGGTTAAAGAAGTTTTAAAATTTTGTTTTTTCATCGGATATTAGAAATACAACTTACGTATAAGTTAATAATTCTGGACCGTGAGCCAATCAAAATATTAAATTCTTCTTTTGCCTTTGCGATTTTATCATAAAAATATATACATAAAAATAACAAATACAAACACACACATACACTTCCACTATATTTTTTTCTTTTCTTTTCTCTGTTACATCCACATTTATGTCTTCCCGTGCACCACCGCCACTGGCGGCGCGTGAACCCACGCGCCGCCGCACAAAACACCGGAAAAGCAGGGGTCAGTCACAGCTTCCTCCCCTCTTCCCGTCCTCGCCGGTGTGACCTGCAAAACACCCAAAAACACAAAAGGCAATCGATTTTAGTTTCTCTTTACTTTGTTTTCAGATCTGCGTCTCTTTCTCTTTTTCTCCGTTTCGGATCTGCTCCTCTCTACAGATGGGTTCTTTTCCTTTTGTTTCCCCTTTTATGTTTCAGGTGGTCGGCTGTATGACCAAGAGGGCCGCCGGCTGCTAGGCTTTTGTCGGGTCTGGCCGGCGGAGATGGAGAAGAGATCTGCTGTCGCCCGCGGCCGCTAGAGCTGCTGTGGAGATGGGAGAGGTTGCTGACGGTGTTGAAGCAGAGGAATGGACAGATCGGTGGGTGTCGGTGTGGCGGTGGGAACAGTTGTTGGCTCTGTAGGTGTTGTCGTGTGTTGGCTGCTGGAGATGGGGGACGGCGCTGCTGCGGCTGACGGTGAAGACCGTGGGTCTGTGGCCGGTTGAAACAGGGAAGATCTCTCGGCTGCGGGCTGGAAGGTGGTGCTCTTGGTGGAAGGTTGAAGATGAGAGGAAAGTGGTTGGAAAGGGGAAGGTCGGGTGTGTGGCCGGCTGAAGGCAGATCGGAGTTTGCTTTGGGGAGGCTGCAACAAGAAAGGAAATGCAAGGGCTGGAGCAAGAGAGGGATGGCTAGTGTATGCAGGGGAGGTTTTCTTTTCCAAGGGAGGGAGCGGCGGTCCTTGAAAGAGATGGGTTTTAGGGTTAGGGTTTTCTTTTTGTATTTTTTCTAATGTTTCGAAATTGCCCCCCCTCTCTTTGTTTGAGTTGTGGACCAGTATTTATATGTAAAATGTTGCTTGGACCTCAAAATTGGTCCCTCAACTTTCTTTCTTTTTTGTAAATTTGATTTTTCTTAATTTTTTTTGTATTTTTTGAAAACGAGCAATATCAACGTCGACTCAATGAGGAAAATTAATGATTTTAAAAATAACACGTTAAAAGTCGAACGCGTTCCAAAGATCTTTGAAAATTTAAATTCTTTTGAGACGATGCTGAAAATGTTAAAAACGATACAAATATATTAAAAACATATTTTTTGGATTTTTTGTTGTTTTTCACTATTTTTGGATTTTTTCTGGAAATTTATCAAAACCTAGGTCAAAAATTGGGTAGCAACAAGTATGAGGACATATTAACCAATGATGAATACCAATGGCCTGAAAGAATTTATTTAACTTACGATATTCACTGCCCCAGTCAGTTTGAACAGATTTAATTTTAAGTGAAAACTGACGTTCAACAAGTGTTTGAAAACGTTGAAAGGTGGAAAACACATCAGATTTGGCAACAAGAGGATAATACCATATATGTTTGGTATGCACATCGACAAAGATAACAAAGTAACAGAAGCCATCAGAAGAAAACATAGGGGCAAGACCCCAAACATCACTAAATATTAAATCAAGTGGGGCAGTAGTTTTGTGACCCATAAGTCACAACGATAGACGCAACGACTTGCCTAAAGGAAAAGCTTGGCACTGAGCAAAAGAACGTCTAGAAGTACATACGATTTTATTGCTGGAAACTAACAGATCTAAAATGCGAGGGGTTGGATGACCCAAACAACGATGACATATGTCGGCAATCATGGAGATGCAAGGAGACCAAAAAGCTTGAGAAACTGACGTGGCAGAAGACTCTGAGAGGACATAAAGACCATCATTACTCTGACTAGAAAGGAGAACTTCCTAGGTGATGAGATCCTTGACATAAAACAGTTAATCATGAAATTCAAAATAAACATGATTATCACGGCAGAATTTCTGAACAGATAACATCGGTTTGGTGATATAAGGCACATGAAGAACATTAGATAATGTAAAGATGCGTTTTGGGGAATGTAACATAGTATTTCCAATATGTGATATGTCAAGGCCTTACCGTCACTAACATGCAAATGATCATTATCAAGATAGGTTGCAGAATCGGTCAGAGTTGCAAGATCAGGTGTGACGTGTTGATTCATGCCAGTGTCGGGGAACCAAGTCGCAGCAGAGACATTCCCAACAACAAGGTGAGCAGAAGGTTGCTGGGAACTGCTGCAAAACTGGGGACAATATGGAGCTGTATGACCGAAGTTGGAGCACAATTGGTAGCGGACATGCTGCTATCCAGACCACTAGGCAGCCCCTGTGTTGCACCTATTCTGTTGCCAATTGGTTGGTCTCTAGTCAGCAGTAGAGTGACCCCTTGGCTGGTGGTTGTAGCGGGTGTTGTGGGACGCTAGTTGCCACGAGAACAACCCTTGTTACGACTAAAATTTGGGCTGTAATGAGACATAGCAAGATGAGCAGAGGGTTGTCGTGTTGACAGTAGTGGTGGCTGCTATGGCAGAGAAGAAGATAGCAGAGAGGGAGTGGCATCCATGGAATGAAAGGAGTTCTTGTACATAAATTCATGGGTAAGAAAGTGGCTGTGAAGATCAGCATATAATAGCGGTTCTGCCTTAGTTATAAAACTCATTACCAAGTGTTTGAACTCACCACAAAGGCCATAAAACACATAGAGATTGAAGTCTTCAAGAGACATGAGGCGACCAACAACAACCAATTCGTCAAATAACGATTTGGTTTGCTGCATGTACATACTAACCGATGAGTCTCCTTGCCAAAGATCTTGAAAGGAGCCATGGAGTTGCATGATGCGAGAATTATACAGAGACGCAAACGCTTTCTCAAGAGTGCGCCAAACACAATGCGGGGTAAAACAATCTACCACGAGATGCAACACGTCCATGGAGAGAGAGGAGAGTAATGCACTCAAAATAAGTTGATCTCGTTGCTTCCAATAAAGAAAAGAAGGGTTGATTGTAGAGGAAGAACCAACAAAACTGTCAGAAACATGAGATGGAGGACACGACACTGAGCCGTCAACAAAGTGAGGAACACCTTGACCAAGGAGATAGGGTTTCATCTGCATTCACCAATAGAGATAATTTGTGTTCGTACATAAGTTTCAACGAAACAACTTGGTGGGTGTTTGAGAGAGCAACGATAGCTAGAGTTTGTGTTCCCATGATGTGCAAAGGAACGGCAGAAACTTGTGAGAAGGAGTCATTGACTTGTTCTGCAAGTGAAGGTTGCTGTTGTGGAGGAAGAACACCACCACCAGAAGCTTGTAGATGGTTGGCCGGCGGGGCTGCACCACTGGTGGTGAGGGAGAAGTTGGCTACAGCTGTTGTAGAGTCCATTGAGGAGAGGAGGGGAGAAGGTCGGCTGCAAGGGGGAGAGGGAGAGAGGAGTTCTGACGGCAGAAGGCTCTCATACCAAGTTGAGAATAATTAGGAGGCTTAACCTATTGGTTAGCCAACCCACTCTATATATATGTGTAGGGCAATATACAATAGTAATGGTGGAGGTTACCACACAAGAGTATGACTACAATATTTTCTATATAGGTACATTCTATAATAGGGTAGGAAGAGGAGTGCAATGTTAGAGATAAGTGGGAAAAAATATTATTTTGCATAGATTCAACATGGTGCTTATAATTTTTGTAAGTGAAAGTAATTAATATTGTTGTTTTTGTTGAATACTATGGATAAAAACTCCATACACGAGTTTGGATTTGTTAAAGGGTTCGGAAGGTATTTTTTTATTGTCAAACAAACAGATCAGCTCGGTCTATTTTGTTTGTTCATTTTTTGTTTGTAAATAATACTAAATAATCTTATATATATTTGTTCTAGTTTGTCATCCTTCTATGGCACTAACACCTTTTTTAATAAAATTCTTCTATTATTGTAAAAAAAAAAGTTAATATTATTGTTGTTCTTCATCTTATTACTGTTGTTATTGTTGTGGTCGTTGTTATTCTAAAAGAGATTTGGAAGTGTGATAATGATTGTTTTTCAAAGTACTTTTCGCTCAGAAATACATTAAAATAATTCTTTTTAATATCAGTACATCAAAATGATCTAAAAAAAATTTTAATAAAAAAATTTTAAATTTTATCAAATTCTCATTTGGAACACAATGTCAAACTGGAGCTAAGTCGATTTTAATGCACTTAAATTAAGCAATTCGATGTTTGGCCAAAACGTTGAAAAGTATTTGTCTATATAGAGCAATTTAAATATAGATAGTGATATGTTTTTATCTAAACTGAATACAATTGCTAGATTCAAAATGAATGTCCACTAGAAGTAAGTATACAACTATTACTTTTGAGGTAGGTCTAGTGTGGGATCAACTCATTTAATTTTTTTTTTCCATACTTGGAATTAATTCAGAATTCAATTCCAAGTCTATACACGTTTTTCATACGCTTAGTATCTATAGACGTTTGACCAAAATAAATAAATTATGTAATTGAATGCTGAAATTAATCCCTAGATATATAAAACATCGAATGAGATTTGAAATTTTATTTATTTATTGATAAAGAGATTTTGTAGCTATCTTTGACCGAGAGACAATAATAATAAATATTTTCGCACAAATCTCTGAATCCCACTTCCAACTGGTGATGTATGTAATTGTTTTTCTCTTTTGTTTTCTGTTTTTTTCTTTAATTAAATTGATGAAAATAAATATGGATCTGATCATACCAGGTGGTAAATAAAATTGATGAAAATAAATGCGAATAAATTACATTTAAATAAAACTTTGAAGGCAAAGCCAGCCACTAAATTCAATGCATGAAACAGAAATTAAATTGGATAGCAAAGCCGACCACTGGATGCAATTGAATCTTTGGTCTATGCATCTTGTTTAAAATTATAGACTCATGCACAAATCCATGGAATACCAAAATTATAGCAAAAATAGAGAGAAGTCTTGGGAACGTTTCTTCCTTTGGAACTGGTTGGAATTTATTGGAAAATGTCTACATCCTTCATAGATTGGTAGTGGAAGACTTTCTAGAGTAGCTCTAAACCAGGAACACCATTGGATTAACCAAATTAGAGAAATTATTCTAGAGTGCCTAAAATGTTGGTTTTGAATAGGTATAATTAAAGTACCAGGCTTTATGGAAATTCCAGTAATAATTAAATATTAGATGATTTTATTGGATTAATAATTATTTTAGTTGGGAACTAGATTGATGCCCGAGCTATGAATGCTGCGATCCATTTTATTTTTTCAGTAAAGTATTTAGGGTTTGCAAATGCATTTTTTTTAAAATAGAAATCCAATAAATCGGGTTATAGTCCCGACCAACTAAATAAACTGGCTTTATTTAAATCATATGGAGAAAAAAAGAAGAAAGAATAATTAAATATTAGATGGTTTTCTGAATTCATAGTTATTTTAGTTGGGAACTAGACTAATACCCGAGCTATGTATGTTGCGGTCCATATTATTTTTTTAGTAAAATATTTAGGTATAATTATTCTAGAGTGCCTAAAATGTTGATTTTGAATAGGTTTAATTAAAGTACCAGGCTTTGTGGAAATTCCAGTAATAATTAAATATTAGATGATTTTATTGGATTCATAGTTATTTTAGTTGGGAACTAGACTGATGCCTGAGCTATGAATGCTGCGGTCCATTTTATTTTTTCAGTAAAGTATTTATGCTTTGCAAATGCATTTTTTTTAAATAGAAATCCAATAAATCGGGTTATAGTCCCGACCAACTAAATAAACTGGCTTTATTTAAATCATATGGAGAAAAAAAAAAGGAGACGATAGTGAAACTGGAATATATATATATATATATATCACGATAACATGGGTGGAAATTCCAGTAATAATTAAATATTAGATGGTTTTCTGAATTCATAGTTATTTTAGTTGGGAACTAGACTGATACCCGAGCTATGTATGTTGTGGTCCATATTATTTTTTTAGTAAAATATTTAGGCTTTGCAAGTGCAATAAAAAAAAGAATAGAAATCAAATAACTTGGGTTATACTCCTGACCAACGAAATAAACTGGCTTTATTTAAATCATATGGGAAAAAAAAAAGAGGAGACGATAGCTAATCTGGAATATATATATTATATATATATTGATCAAGATAATATGGGAAAAAACCAAATTAGGGAAATTATTCTAGAGTGCCTAAAATGTTGGTTTTGAATAGGTATAAATTAAAGTATTAGGCTTGGTGGAAATTCCAGTAATAATTAAATATTAGATGGTTTTTTGGATTCATAGTTATTTTAGTTGGGAACTAGAGTGATGCCCGAGCTATGTATGTTGCGGGTCTGTATTATTTTTCCAGTAAAATATTTAGGCTTCGCAAGTGCATTAAAAAAAAAGAATAGAAATCCAATAACTCGGGTTATAGACCCGACCACCTAAATAAGCTGGCTTTTATTTATAACATATGAAGAAAATAAAAGAGGCGATGATAGCAAAACAAGAATATATATAAGATAAAACAATGTTGAATGACAATATTAGAAAAGAAACAATAATCGCTATTTTAAAAAAGCTAAATTCGACAAAAAAAAAGAAATTAAAGAAAACCACAAAAACATTTTGTTTTAAAAAACAAAACAATGTTGAATGACAATATCAAAAAAGAAAATAAGATAAAAAAATCAACTCATGCTAACTTTTCAAACATCTGACTCGAGTCATCAAATCAAAAACACTATAAATGAAAAAAATCATAAAGTCCAATACTTAGAAAATGAAACGTTGAATAATGAAATTGAAAAAAAAATTACACAAAATATTCCAAAATAGAAAATATCAATTAAAAGAAACAGGGTTAAAATAAAAAAAAATAAAAATAAATTATAGGGCAACAATAAATTTTCAGTTCGAGAGTTAAATTGTAAAGAACAAAAACATTAACAAAAGGAAATAAATAATCAAAAGAATAAAGACCAAAATAAAAAGAAAAAAAAACAATACATTATCAATTTGGATTGAAGGGTGAAATTAAAAACAATAAAAATTTTACAAAAGGGTTAAGGAACTAAAATAAAAAAAAATCATAAGAATAAGGATCAAATTGAAAAGATCAATACATGATAAAAAAAAAAATTAAACTTGTAGTATTTTCCAGCGTGTATTATAAATCAAAAACCTTATGCACGCACCGAATTAAATAAACCATGAACCATTGTATAAATAAATAAATAAATAAATAATTCATCAATGATAAATAAAAACATATTTGAAAAATTGAGAGATAAATGTAGATCAAGATATTTAAAATCGCAACATTGGTCATTTACCTGGTTATATTTAATGAATTTGTTTATTAAAACTAATTTGTAATAGAAATCGACACACATAAAGTTTATTGAATAAAATAAAAGAAAACAATATTATGTAAGCCTACACATATTAAGAATATTATAAAAAATAAATATTTAATCTATAAAAAAAATATATAAAAATAACAGATGCATCATACTAACCTCTTAAAAAATTAAACACACTCAATATAATAAAAACAATAATCGCTATTTTAAAAAAGCTAAATAAGCCAAAAAATCATTGAGAAGAGGTATTAATTAATAAATAAGTTTTAAACTTATTTAAAAAAATATGAAAAAGAGGTATTAATTAAAAACAATAATAATAATAAAAAAATGAGGCCAAGCGCTTATGCGCAGGCTTTCATTGTCAGGGCCACATGTGGGGGCCTTTACTTTTTTTCTTAAGTTGGCAAACAACATGTTATCTGCTTAAATTGTTTGGGGAAAAAAGACTATGCATCGTCCAGAGCTCCCCCGAATCTGGCAACTAGTTGGTCGGAAAAACAAGGTTGGTGTTTTTTTCACCCAAAAACTCATTTGCAACTCACTTTTGACCCAAAACACTTAGAAAAATATCCTTTGAACCCTTGTTAAACAAATCCATGGCCTTCAAAAAAAAAAAACACAGCATCAAACCTGAAATCAACCTGAAATAAAAAAATCTTCTCGATCTCATATTTTTTTTTGTAGGCATTTTCAAGGTAAAACAACACGTAATCTTAACTCTATTAATTAATTATATGAAACAATTTGACATAAAAATATATAGTTTTGGTGATCGAAATCATCTCCAACAACAGCTCTCTTTCCCTACACTAGAATCCGGCGACCCCCTTTCTCCTCCACCAAAAGAAGCTGAAAAAAAGAGAGAATGAAATTTGGTACTAAAATTAAATTTGGTATTTTTACTTGTTTTTTTCACTGTAGTCCTATGTCTTCCAATTCAACCCTCCCTAAAAAAAATTGTGCGATTGGGTTCTAATTTAGGCTTAAAAGGGTTTAATTGTGTAAAATAAAAGTTCAAGGATCATGTTGCAGGTGTGTGTCATTGCGGTGACACAACCAAAGAGTTGATGTCTTCTCCCAAGTGTAGGAGTGTCGAAGTAATAAATAACCCGGCAAGACCGGGGTCGAACCACAGGGAGGTTAACTGTATAAACTACAAATAAAGAAATAGATAATAACAGAAAAGGAGTTGAAGAGAGCTTTGAGATGTGATATTGATATAAGGATTAAACAAGGATAAAATAATTATCAAGGTTAGAGGAGCCACTAATGGTATTTCAAACAAGTATAGTATAAACTCTTTTTATTACTCAACTAGAAACCACACACAAAAGAGGTTCCAATCGGATTATAAATTGTTAACATGATTACATTAGGTATCTTATTCGAATAATGTTAATACTTGTAAATGTTGTCAGGTATTCATGATTATAACTTATGTTAACAACAAATCAAGTTCTTTTCATTGCACAAGTATCGGTTATACCATACGGTTGGGCTATGAAAGTGCCAAGTATTTGTTGTACCAAGGGTTATACAATATAAATCTAGATTAACCATTTAACAAGCAATGTATTAAAAGTGAACAAGATAACAAATACCAAACATGTTAGTATCAAACATTAAAGTCCATGTTGAGTTTATACTATATAAACAAAACTTAAGCATTACAAAAATATAAAAAGAGAGAGCAAGAACATGATCTTGATATGAAAACCAAGATGCCTAAATGCATGGCAAATGCCTTCTTTTATAGGCCAAAATTCAAAACTATTGATTTGATGACTAATTGTTGAGTGGGTCGCCACATCTTGACTTGGTAACAATACTTATCTTCTTGTCTGCAAAAAACGTCATTGCTAACATCAGAATTTGAATAGATAGTCTTCATGAAAGTTCTGGGAAATTGTCTCAGCTTTCCAACAAAACAATAAGCGGCGCATTTGGACTTCTAGAACTCTAGATATCAGCTGAACACTAAACAGTGTCTGGGCTGCAGGACAAATTTTGACTTCTCTGTTGTTGCTACAATTTGAACTTGAAAACGGTCCTTTTGAATCTTGGACTCTTCATGAAAGTTTTAGGCCTATATCTTAGCTTTCCATACATATAAACCAGACCTAAATCCAAGTTTTACAGCTCCAGTTATAATCAAATAACCGAATGGTGTTTCAGTTTGGACTGAACCAGCATCTCTTTTTTAAGTTTAGCCCTCTCTTTGTCTTCTCAATTTCAGTAGTTAAACTCATCAATCAATCATTTGATTTATGTGATAGGCCTGCATTTAAGATGAACATTTATCATAAATTAAAGGTATCTTATAGTATCAGACTTGTTATTATAAAACATGCTTTAGTTAAGGAGTTATTGATACTTCAAGTGCAAAATAATGATATAAAA